>ERZ779889.3264-NODE-3264-length-12018-cov-3.875951_pt1 | contig 12018 bp, 11 predicted proteins | sample MGYA00511030_ERZ779889 | MGnify/ENA primary metagenome ERZ779889 (study PRJEB29588, sample SAMEA2160616) | human gut metagenome | biome: human gut; feature: human-associated habitat; material: faeces | place: Denmark | collected 2008/2010 ...
GAAAAATTAACTAAAATAAAAAATAAAAGTATGAGCTTAAAACAGTTAGAAAATCATGTCTATAATTTTTTAAATAATGGACAAGAAGATGATAATAAACGTAGATTACCCACTTTAGTAGAATATCAATTTTTAAAAGTTTTACCTTTGCTTATACGAGAAGGCATGAATTTAGGGTATGTTTATATTCTTGATGAGATGGTAAAGGCTTTTGATATTATATTAAAGTATCAATATGGAATTTTACAAAAAGAATATTATATGAATAATTGTCTTGCGTCTTCCGAAGGGCCAATACGTTCATTAATGGAATTTTCGAAACTGTTAAATAATGAAGTAAACGAAATGCTTAAATAAAATTTTAATGCGCCCAGCATGATTATTTTCATGCTGGGTATTTTTATGTTCTAACAGATGTAACAATTTTTGCAAATTTGCGGTGCTGTGGTTGAGCATTGATTCGCTTATACTGATAGTAAAGCGATAAGTACAGATGCGCTTAAAAATTATTGATTGGAGGTGGTTATAATGGACGAAAAGTATTACAGCGTAAAAGAGCTTACTAAAAATGAAGGCGGTATCTTGCCTGTATCACTTTCTGCATTATATTCGGCAATTCGTCGCGGAGATTTAAGGGTTGTCCGTATAGGTAAACGTATTTTAATTCCTGAAAGTGCATTAAATGAAGTTTTAAGTATGAAAGTTTAAAAAACGAAAGAAAGGGCGGCTTCGGCCGCCCTTTTTTTTAGGAGGATTTTATGAAAAGAGCAAATGGCGAAGGTACTGTGTATTATAATGAAGTGCGCAAACGTTTTGAAGGACAGGTATCTTACACAAATAAGACTACTGGCGAGTTAAAACGAAAATTCTTTAGCAGTAAAAAAAGTGCCGCTGCTGTGCGGAAGAAAATGAAAGAATTTTCCAATTTGATTAGAAAAGGTGTAGACATTGACAAGAATAAACAGCCTATAGGTGAATGGCTGGAATATTGGCTGAATAATTTTAAGAAACACCAGATTAGGGCAAAAACATTTGAACGCTATGGCGTTTCTTTGAGGTGTCATATAAATCCGTATATTGGCGATAAATCAATGAATGAAATAACGTCAGAAATGTTACAAGAACATTTATTGATGTTAATTGAAGAATTAGGATTAGCACCAAGAACTGTAAACTCTGTAAGACGATTGTTAATACAGGCACTAAACGAGGCCGTTGACCTTGGTTATATGGAGAAGAATCCGGCCCTTAAAACTAAGGCCGTAAAAACAACCAAACCGATTATAAATGTATTAACAAAAGAAGAAGCAATGAGATTAATCAATGCAGCGAGAGAACATAGTATGAACTCATGGATAATTATAATATTAGCATTAGGAACTGGTATGCGGATAGGAGAGATTTTTGCTCTTTCAAGAAAGAATATTGACCTGTTTAATAAAAAGCTATATGTAGAAGAAAGTGCAGTAAAAATGAATAATGGTATTTTGCTGCAACGAGAAGTAAAAACAGTAAATAGCCGCAGAGAAATTTCCTTACCTGATTTTGTAGTTGCCGCATTGCAGGAATATTTTCAATTTTTAAAATCGTTCGCATTAGAAAACGCAGGGCACTATACCGATAAAGGTTATATCATTGTTAACCAATTTGGCAATGTTCGGCATCCGGCTTCATTTTCTTACCATATTTTTAAGAAGAAACTTTTGCCAGCTGCAATGATATCGTCCAAATTTAGGTTCCATGATTTGCGTCATACTCATGCAACGTGGTTGTTAAATGCAGGTGTCAACGTAAAAGTGGTATCGGAGCGATTAGGACATGCTAATGTGCGTATAACCTTGGAGACCTATGCTCATGTTATTAAGACTATGCAGGAAAGCGCGGTTCGAAAATTAGATCTATTATATAATAATTTATCTGCTGATGTAGGAGATAATAACGTGATAGATACAGAATATTATGATGAGGTAAGGCAGGCAACGGGGCAGGCAATAACAGAAAAAAATATAACAAAACATGAGAAAATAACATGATTTTAGTGAATAAAAAGCACTGAAAATACTAAAAAAAGAAGTAAAATAAGGTGTGGCAGGTTTGCTAAATACTCAAGTGGCTGAAGAGGACGGTTTGCTAAATCGTTAGGGGGGGCAACTCCCGCCAGGGTTCAAATCCCTGCCACTCCGCCAAATTAAAATTAAGGACATCGGTTAATGCCGGTGTCTTTTTTGTTTTCTGTAATGAGATTGCTAAAATAAATGATAGTAAAATTTGTTAAAATTAATATAATACTGCAATTTTTAAGCCCAATTTTTATTAAAAACATTTTTAGGCACAATTATCTTGCAATTTTTACATAGTAGGTTATAATATTTATGCTGAGTAATTATTTATTAATAATTTTATATTTTGACCATTGGAGGTATTATTATGTCTAAATTGCGTATTGCAATCACTGCTGATACTTATCCGTATGCCAGTGATGTAACTAATCTTGTGCGTGCGCCGTTTACGGCACGCGGTCTTGTTGATATTGTTAACGAACTTGGTGCGCTGCCGATTGTTCTGCCTGATGTTCCTGGCGCAAAAGGCGAAGATTATGTTGATTTGTTCGATGCTTTAATTATTCCCGGCGGTCCGGATGCAGACCCGACATTTTTCGGCGAAGAACCTTCCTTGCACATTGGTTCAACTAACTATAAACGTGATGTGTTTGAAGCAGAAATGTTCAAAGCATTTTATAAAGCAGGCAAACCGATTTTCGGTATCTGCCGCGGCTGCCAGTTCATTAATATTTTAATGGGCGGCAACGTATACCAGGATTTGGCAACTGAAAACAAAGATGCTTATATCCGTCATTCCCAAGGTGCAAACGGCTGCTACCCGACGCATCATGTAACTGTTGACAAAGACAGCCTGCTTTATGGTTCTTTGGGTGAAACTGCTTATGTAAATTCCCGCCACCACCAGGGCATTAAAAAAGTTGGCGAAGGGCTGAAAGTTACCGCTACCGCTCCTGACGGAGTTGTGGAAGCTATTGAAAGCGCTGACGGCCAGATTGTTGCAGTGCAGTGGCATCCCGAAAATATGTGGCAGGAACATGCGGAAATGCGCAAACTTTTTGCTGATTTTATTAACCGTGTGGCTGCAAGCAAAAAATAATGTTGTAAAGGTGTGTTTTTATGAGCAATAAAGCTAAACTTGGTTTTTGGAGTATTGTACTGTTTGGTATAAACAGTATTATCGGCTCCGGTATTTTCCTTTTGCCGAATAATGCAATGAGCCTTATTGGACCTGCCAGCCTTGGCGTACTTTTGTTTGATACGCTTCTGGTTTTGGCTATTACGTTCTGCTTTGCAGAAGCCAGCGGCCTTTTTAAGGAAACCGGCGGTCCGTACATTTATGCCAAAGAGGCGTTTGGCAATTTTGTTGGCTATGAAGTTGGCTTTTTAACATGGATTACGCGTATTATTGCGTTTGCTACCATGGGCGTAGGCTTTGCAACCGCTCTTGGTTCTGTAATTCCGGAACTGAATAATCCGTTTATGAAAAACGTTGTAGTTACGGTTATTTTCGGTCTGCTTGCTGTAATGAACCTTTTTGGCGTACAGCTTTATAAAATTATTCAAAACGTTGCTACAATTGCTAAAATTTTGCCGTTCATTCTTTTCATCGGCATGGGTATTTTCTTTATTGAGCCTGCTAACTTCAGTCCGATGTTCCCCGGCGGTGAATATACTCCGGGCAGCTTTGGCGCGGCAGCGGTTGTGCTGTTCTTCACTTTCACTGGTTTTGAAACTATTCCGGTACCGGCAGCAGATATGGAAAATGCTGAAAAGAACCTGCCGAAAGCAATTTTGATTTCTATTTTTGCGGTTGCAGCTATTTATTTCCTGCTGCTTGCCTGCGCTATCGGCATTATGGGTTATGACCTTGCCAACACTACCGTTCCTGTACAGGATGCTTTCGGTAAAATTGCCGGCAACTTCGGTATCAGCGTTGTAGCAGGCGGTACTTTGGTAGCTATCGGCGCTTTGTGCGTAAGTTCTTCCTTTGTAACTCCGCGCAGCTGCCTTGCTTTGGCAGAAACTCAGATGCTGCCTGCTTTTATGGCAAAAACCAACCGCTTTGGCGCTCCGTACTGGTGCATTATAGCTTCTACCGTTATTGCAATGTTGATTGCTTATACCGGCAGCTTTACTTATCTTGCCGCAATCAGTGCTGTATCCCGTTTCTCTCAGTACATTCCTACCTGCCTTGCAGTTATTGTTTTCCGTAAAAAAATGCCGGATGCTCCGCGTGCGTTTAAAATTCCGTTTGGCCCTGTAATTCCTATTATTGCGGTTATGGTCAGCCTGTGGCTCTTATCACAGACTTCCATGCAGCAGCTTGTAATGGGCCTTGGCGCAGCGGTTGTTGCGGTTCCGTTCTATTGGTTCGTTTATAAAAATAAAAAAGCTGAAGCATAAATTTTTAGAAAAAAAAGAGAAGGCATAAAAGCCTTCTCTTTTTTTGTTATATTATGGTCTTAATTTTTCCATTGTCAGGCGAACCTGATACATTTGGTCATCAGTGATGCCAAGCTGAGAAGCAACTTCGTCCCAGTTCATTTCCGGAGGATTATGCATTTCTGCAATTTGTGCCGGTGTACTGCTGCAATATTTGCTCATCAGTGCGGCATGGGCAACTTCGCCAATGCCGAAGTTTTGTTTAAACAGCGGCATGCTTACCGAGGTATCAATGCCAAGTACAGTTTTTAAATATTCGGCATCGTTTTTATCATGGGCGGCTTTAATATCGTTGGGGGTAAGGCCAAGTTTGTATTCAACGCGCGGCCATCTGTCGTATTTGGCTTTTAAATCTAAAACATCACCTATATTTTTGCCGGATGCATAGCTTAAAAATGCGGCATGGCGCAGTTCTTTAAATTCCCAGCCAGCGTTGTAATATTTTTCAACGGTGCTTTCAGAAATGTTAAAACGTGCACTGATAGCATTAATTTCGTTATCTGCGCGTACCTGAGGGGGTATCAGCCCTTCGTGTACGGCAGGGCGCGGCGGCAGCGGTTTTGCTTCGGCAGTGCTGGTTAAAATATCAGTAGTAAAAGGCGCTGCAATAATGCCAAGTGCAATGGTTAAAGTTAAAAGAGATTTTTTCATGCATTATCACCCTTTCATAATCAATAATAATTCTGCATTACTTATTATATCACAATTAAAATTTTTATCCAGTAAATTAACATAAAAATTTGTTAAAATATTTAAAATTTTTAAAAACCCTCAAAGCAAAAGCCTTGAGGGTTTTAATATCCGATACAGGGGATGCGGATAATTGTTATACCATTTTTAAAATTACTATGCCGCTAATCATGGTGGCTATGCCTAAAATTCCTAAAGGCTTAATTTTTAAGCCGAAGAGCACTTTATCCACGCAAGTGGTTAAAATAATGCCCAAAGCACCCCACATTGCATAAGCTATGCTTAAATCAAGTGTTAGCAGTGCCTGCGCCATAAGCAAAAAGGCAACGCCGATAAGTGCCAGTGAGGCAAAACCGTATTTTTTCTTTTGAAAGCCGTTGGATTTTTTCAGGCAGATGTTTGCTAGAACGTCTGCGATAACGGCGAGTATAATATAAATAATACCGATAGTTTGCATTTTACTCACATCCTATCTTAAAAGTACCTTTTTTAATCATTATCAGCCCGGCGATAATGATGCCGAAGGCAAAAAGTTTTATGGGCGGCATGGTTTCATTAAAAACAAGCCATGCCATAAATGCAGTGCCTGCAAGGCCTATGCCTTCCCAAACGGCGTATGCCACGCTGATGGGAATTTTTTTTACTGCTTTGCTGAGGCAATAGTAAGAGCATGCCATCAGTATAAGCATAACCGGATAGCCAATAAATAATTCGTTGCTTACGGAAAATTTCATAAAAGTTGTGCCGCTTACTTCAAGCGCAATGGCGGCAAACAGCATATAGATGTGTTTCATAATAATTCACCCTCTCACTTGCGGTAAAACAATTTAGCCGCTATAATAATAATAAAGTATGGTGTTACACCATAGTCAAGGGGTGTATTTTAAATTGTCGCAAAGATTTTTAAAAACCGGTGAGTTTGCTGCGTTTTGCAATACAACTAAAGATACGCTGTTCCATTATGATGATATCGGGCTTTTAAAACCTGTAAGAACGGCTGATAACGGGTACAGGTATTATTCGCTTAGCCAGATTTATATGTTTGATTTAATAACCACTTTAAAAGAACTGGGGCTTTCGCTTGAGGAAATAAAAAAATATATGGATAAGCGTGATACCGATGTTTTTATGCAGCTTTTAAAGGAACAGGACAAACGCCTGAGGCAGAAAATTGAGCAGTTATCGCGCCGCCGCATGCTTTTAAAAAATACTTTGCAAATGATGCACGAGTTTATTGATGTTCCGGAAAATGAGATACGCATTGAAGAAGTGCCGGAAGAATATTTTATTATCAGCGATGAGCCGGAAAACAATACCGAAAAAGAACTGTTTGCGGTTATATCGCGCTTGTGGAATTACTGCAGCAAGCACAATTATTATGATGATTTTATTACGGGTGAAATAATTTCCGAGGAAAACATCAAGAACGGAACATTTGCAACATGGCTTTTTACTTCGCGTATTGCGAAAAAAGTAAAAAGCCGTTATTTACATATTAAACCGGCGGGCCTTTATGCTGTTAAATATATACGCAGTTCATACAGCGCTTTAACGGAAGAATACCGCGAATTTTGCCGTGAGCTGGCTGAGAGAGGCTATGAAATAAAAGGACCGATTTATCAGAGCGATATTACCAATTATTTATCGGAACGTTATAACGATGATTATTTAATGAAAATAGAAGTGAGAATTGAGCAGTGAGGGTTTATGTCGGTAAAAAACTATGAGTTAAAAATGAATTTGAAAATATGCCTGTTGCTTGCAGCGCTTTTGCTGCTGACAGATATTTGGGCAAGTTTTTTTCTGCCCAGGGCAGATTGGCGTATTAACACCGCCATAATTGCCCTACAGTGCTTATTTATACTGCCGCTTGTATATTATGCCAAAGATATTTTAAATAACGGCAAAAAGGCTTTATTTAGCGGAATACCGTCCATGGAAGGATTGGCGTTTGCAGCAATGGCAACAGGTTTTACAGGCAGTTTAGCCGTTGGCATAAATGCTTTGCAGGGAGGCTTAAGCCTTGCAGGTTTGCTGTTTGCGCCAATGGGGCTGATGCTGGTTATGTTTTTGTACGTTGTTTATTGCCAAAAACAAAGCGGGTTTAATAATAATCAAAAACTTGCAGCGGCAGATTCAGCGCTTAATAAAACAGCAGCATTTGTACTGCCGGCTGTTTTTGCACTAGCCTTGGCGGCAGCGTTAAGCTGCTGGTTCTATGGGCTTGGCGCAGCAGCGGCGTGGCAGGTGCTTGGCAGCGTACTTTTGGCTGCCGGTGCAGGTGTATTTGTATTGGCGGATGTTTTGCCTCAGTATTTTGCAATAGCAAAAGCAAAAAAGGAGGGTTATAGTTTTAAGGATAATATTTCGGCCATAAATGCCGGTCAGGTGACAATGGCTGTCTTTGAGGAAACTTTTGCACAAGGGGGCGGTAAAGAAATTACTGACGTTATCGGCATCGGCATAAGCGAAGCACGTTTGCTGGCATTAGCTGCCGCTGTAACGGATGCGGCAAAGGGTGAATTTGCAGAACTTTTCAAAATTCAGGCTGCGGGCATGGAACTGCCCCTTTGCAGCGGTGTTATAAAAATGCATGGCGGCATATCGGCACAGTGCAAGGGTAAAAATATCCGTATTGGACAGCTTGATTTTGTTAGCAGTGTAGCTGATGTGCCTAAAAAATTTGCAGCTATGCAGCAGGAGTTTGCTGCGCAGGGTAAAAAGGCATTTTTTGTAACCGGCGGCAGGCAGCTTTTAGGCATAATTGCTGTAGGGGAAAAGATTAATTCGTCTTTAACGCCAATTCTTGAAGAATTACAAAAAGCAGGCGTGCGCACAGTAATGTTCAGCAGCGGCAGTAAGCAGCTTGCAGAATATATTGGCAGTAAGGCAGGCTTTACAAAAACGGTGGCAGAACTATCAGAAGAACATCAAAGGGAACTGACCGATGCGTTTTGCCGTACCGGTGAGGTTGTTGCCTTGTTGAAACCCGGTGCGGGATGTGTTGAAGTTATATTACACGGCAATACCGCAGAACAGTGCGGCGCGCTGTTTTTGGAAAACGGAAATTTGCGCAACCTGATGCAGGCAATAAAATTGAGTGAAAGACTGCAAAAAATACGCAGGCAAAATAATAAACTTGCTTTAGGTATGGGCGGATTATGGGTACTGACGGCATCGTGCGTATGGCTGCTGTTATTTAAAACAATGCTTCCGGGAGCGGTACTTGCACTGATAATGTTGTTTTCTGGTATTATTATATGGCTTAACAGCCGAAGATTATAAAAATAAAGTAAACTGCTATGGTTAAAACTATAGCAGTTTATTAATTTTAAATAAAAAAAGATAAAAAATTTTTTAGAAAATTAGCACTCATCTATTGACAGTGCTAACAACAAGTGGTATATTATATTCAGAACGAAGGAAGGCTCCCAAAAGAAAAGGAGCCGGACAAAGTTCAAAAACAACAGCCTTGATGACTGCTGATATACATTGTAGTTTGAAAGGAAGTTTTATTATGATGTTACCTGCAATCTTTGGTGAAAACTTATTTGATGACTTTATGGATGATGCTTTTGAAAGAGAATTCTTCGGCAGCAGAAATCCGCTGTATGGCAAACACAGCAAAAACATTATGAAAACCGATGTTAAAGAAACCGATAACGGTTATGAACTTGACATTGATTTGCCGGGCTTCAAAAAAGAAGAAATCTCCGCTCATTTGGAAAACGGTTATTTGACTGTATCGGCAGCCAAAGGCCTGGATAAAGATGAGAAAGATAAAGAAGGCCGTTATATCCGCCGTGAACGTTACAGCGGCAGCATGACGAGAAGTTTTTATGTAGGCAATGCAATTACCGAACAGGACATTAAAGCCAAATATGAAGATGGCATTTTAAGCCTGAGCATTCCTAAGAAAGACGAAAAAGCCGTTGAAAGTAAAAAATACATTGCCATTGAAGGCAAATAAGTAAATAGGCTAATATAAAAAGCTGCGGTATTTAAAACCGCAGCTTTTTTGTGTAAAAATATAAAAACAATAAACATAATAAACGTAGTTATTATGTTTATTGTTAATAAAAAAAATCCGGCATGCCAGTGATATGCCGGATTTTTTGTTTGAGCAAAAAGCAAATGATAAGTTTGGCAAAGCAGAAGTTTGAATGTATTGCAGGGGGGGAAATGCGTGATAAAATAATAGTAAATTTGTTTAGGGAGATTGTTATGCTTTTTAATTCTTATGAGTTTATTTTTATCTTTTTACCACTGACTTTACTTGGCTATTATACAGCTGCTAAATTCATTAAGAACCAGGCTGCTAAACTATTTTTAATTTTAGCATCAGTATGTTTTTACTCTTACTGGGATATAAATAATTTACCTATACTCTTAATATCAATTGCTGTTAATTATTTTTTTGGCAGAAGTTTAACTAATAACCGCAGTAAAAAAGTACTGATAGCAGGGATTGCATTTAACCTGCTGTTTTTAGGCTATTTTAAATATACTAATTTTGTTTTAGATAATCTTAATTATTTATTCAATGCCGGGTTTGCTATGCAGGACATTGTTTTACCGTTGGGAATATCATTTTTTACATTTACGCAAACGGCTTATCTTGTAGACGTATATCGTGGTGAAACTAAGACATACAGCAAAAGCGATTATCTCTTGTTCGTAACAATTTTTCCGCATTTAATAGCCGGGCCTATATTGTATCATAAGGATATGATACCGCAATTTTCACAGGCTGAACGTTATAAAATAAACTATAAAAATTTAACCTATGGTATTTTATGGTTTACTGTTGGTCTGTTTAAAAAAGTAGTAATAGCTGATAAATTAGCTGTTTATGCTGACAAAGTTTTTAATAACACAGCTAACTTAACAATGCTTGATGCGTGGGGCGGGTCGCTTGCTTATACATTGCAGCTTTATTTTGACTTTTCCGGCTACTCTGAGATGGCAATAGGTTTGGGGTTGATGTTTAACTATAATTTGCCGTTGAACTTTAATTTGCCTTACAGAGCGACCAGTATTATAGATTTTTGGCGCCGTTGGCACATGACATTATCGGCATTTTTAAAAAATTATTTATATATTCCGTTGGGTGGAAATAGAACAGGACACCACCTGCGTAATATTATGATAACAATGTTTTTAGGCGGATTGTGGCATGGTGCAGGCTGGACTTTCATATTTTGGGGTGTGCTGCACGGCATTTATATTTGTATAAACCACATGTGGCGCAAAACAAAATATGCTTTGCCGCAATGGCTAAACTGGCTTCTAACATTTAACGCCGTAAACATAGCTTGGATATTTTTCCGTGCGGCAAGTTTTAACGATGCGGTAAACATTCTGACAGCCATGTTTGATATGAATAAGTTTGCTTATCCATATAGTAAATTTTTAGCTAAATATTTCAGCGTGTTTGGCAATAAAGAAAGTACATTGATAATTACTGATAATTTATTGATGCTAATTGGCTTTGTTGTGCTTTCAGTCTTAGTTTTTAAGAAAGAAAATATAGAAAAATTTAGTGTGTATATTACAGCTACTATTATGACAGTAATTTTCTTTTATACTGTTTTAAAACTTAGTTCTGTTACAACTTTTTTGTATTTTCAATTTTAATGATAAAGGTGTTAGTTGATGAATTTTAAAAAGTGGATACATATTTTTATAATTGAGATTTTTTTAGGCACATTTATTTTAACTGTTTTTAGTATAATTGTTGATCCGTTTTTCCATTATCATAAACCATTGCCAAATTTATTTTATGTTTTAAATAATGAACGTTATCAAAATGATGGAATTTTAAAGCATTTTGATTATGATGCAATTATTACCGGAACATCAATGAGTGAAAATTTTAAGACATCAGAATTTAATACTTTATTTGATACTAATGCAGTAAAAATTCCTTTTTCTGGTGGTAGTTTTAAAGAGATAAACGATAATCTTAAAACTGCATTTAGAACTGGTCATGAGGTAAAATATGTACTTCGTAGTCTTGATACCTATAAATTTTTGACAGATAAAGATATGATGAGAAATGATTTAGGGGAATATCCTGTGTATCTTTATAATGATAATTTGTTGGATGATTTTCAATATTTTTTAAATGAAGATGTTGCTAAATTGGCAGTTAAAATTATTAAAGCAAGTATAAAAAACGAAAAAGGTGGGATAACATCTTTTGATGAATACGCAAATTGGAATGATGACTATAAGTTTGGAGCAAAATCTGTCTTAAAAAAGCGAATAGAATATAAAAAGCCTGATAAAACAGGAAGTTTGACAGAAAAAGATAAAGAAATTATCAAGGCTAATATTAAGCAAAATGTAACTGATTTAGCTTACGCTCATCCGGAAACAACATTTTATTACTTCTTCCCGCCTTACAGTATAGCATATTGGGGAGAGTTATATGAAAAAGGTGAATTGGTAAAAAATATTGAAATAGAAGAATATGCAATAGAACTAATTTTAGAATGTCCTAATATCAAACTATTTTCGTTTAATATTATGTCTGATATTACTACAGATTTAAATAACTATAAAGATAATTTGCATTATGGAGAATGGATAAATTCTCAAATGCTGGTATTTATGAAAAATGATGTAGGATTATTAACTAAAGAAAATTATAAAAATTATGATATTATAAAAAAAGCTGGCACTCCTTATCGAGGAGAAGATAATCAAATACGACCTACCTACTTAAGCGGCTGGGATTTTCTAGTAAGAGAATATACAACTGAATATCCAGAAACAGTAGAAGATTTTAATAAACATTTTGAGGATATGATGAGTAAGT
>ERZ779889.3265-NODE-3265-length-12017-cov-2.934208_pt1 | contig 12017 bp, 9 predicted proteins | sample MGYA00511030_ERZ779889 | MGnify/ENA primary metagenome ERZ779889 (study PRJEB29588, sample SAMEA2160616) | human gut metagenome | biome: human gut; feature: human-associated habitat; material: faeces | place: Denmark | collected 2008/2010 ...
CCGTTGCAACAGGACAGAACAGGGATCGCTACGCCTGCATCTCTGCTACCACTTCAGGCGATTTATTGAGGGAATAATATGTTGCGTTTTATGACGGTGCTGGTCAGTGCTTTATTACTTATGCAATCGGCGTTTGCCGATACAGCCCGACCGGAAATTGGTAAGTATGTCTTTGGTTATCGTGGTCAGGAAGGAGCAGTGGTCTGGATGATGCGAATTGGGCCGAAAGCGGAAAATGAAGCCCTTGTTCAGGTATCTCATGTTGATAATGACATCGATGGTCAGATTTTTCGCTGCAAAGTAAAAGCATTACAGGAAGGTGAGAAATCGTATACCGCTGTAATCAAGGGCGAATCTTTTGAGTTATTACGCCTGAAAGAGGGAAATGGAAGCCTGCATATCCCGGATGAATCGGCAGCCTGGTCAGTCGCCTACAGTAATGAGTTATCTGACAGCGATGTAGCAAATCCGGAACATTTCCTCACAGCCTATCAGAATCAACAAGTTCCCCAGTAACTGAAATTGCCCCAGATTTCTCCGGGGCATTATTACACGTCTTATTTATACGCCGACTGGTGAACACCGACTGCACGACCCGATGGATCGTCCATTTTCTTGAACGCTTCATCCCACTCAATCGCTTTGGCAGAAGAACAGGCAACGGACGGCCCCCCTGGTACGCACTCTGCGGCACTTGGGAGCGGGAACAGTTCTTCAAAGATTTCGCGATACAGATACGCTTCTTTTGAGGTCGGCGTATTGTATGGGAAGCGGAAGCGGGCCGTTTCCAACTGTTGATCAGAAACCTGCTGCGCCGCCACTTCTTTCAGAGTGTCGATCCAGCTATAACCGACGCCATCTGAGAACTGCTCTTTCTGCCGCCAGGCTACACTTGCGGGCAGATACGCTTCAAAACATTCACGCAGGATGTGTTTTTCCATCTTGCCGTTGCCGCACATTTTGTCCTGCGGATTAATGCGCATCGCTACATCAAGGAATTTCTTGTCAAGGAACGGCACGCGTGCTTCCACGCCCCAGGCCGACATCGCTTTGTTGGCGCGTGCGCAGTCATACATATGCAGGGCCAGCAGCTTACGCACCGTCTCTTCATGCAACTCTTTGGCGTTCGGCGCTTTGTGGAAATAGAGATAACCGCCAAACACTTCGTCAGAACCTTCACCGGACAGTACCATCTTAATGCCCATCGCCTTGATCTTACGCGACATTAAATACATCGGCGTTGAAGCGCGAATCGTGGTCACATCATACGTTTCAATGTGATAAATCACGTCGCGGATGGCATCGAGACCTTCCTGTACGGTGAAGTGAATTTCGTGATGCACAGTGCCCAGATGATTTGCCACTTCCTGGGCCGCTTTCAGATCCGGTGAACCAGGCAGACCCACGGCAAAAGAGTGCAATTGCGGCCACCAGGCTTCTGAACGTTCCTGATCTTCCACGCGGCGGGCGGCGTATTTTTTGGTGATAGCCGAAATAATTGAGGAATCCAGACCACCGGAGAGCAGCACGCCGTAAGGCACGTCAGACATCAGGTGGCTTTTAACGGAATCTTCCAGTGCCTGACGCAGCTCGTTTTTGTCGGTCACGTTATCTTTCACCGCATCGTAGTCGAACCAGTCGCGGTGATAATAAGAACGGATTTCGCCGTCCTGACTCCACAGATAGCTCCCTGCCGGGAACTCTTTAATGGTGCGGCAAACCGGCACCAGGGCTTTCATTTCTGAGGCCACATATAGCTGGCCGTGTTCGTCATAACCCATATACAGAGGGATGATCCCCAGATGGTCGCGACCGATCAGATATGCATCTTTTTCGCTGTCGTACAGGGCAAAGGCAAACATGCCCTGCAAATCGTCGAGAAATTCCGCCCCTTTTTCCTGATACAACGCGAGGATCACTTCGCAGTCAGATCCAGTCTGGAACTGGTAACGATCGCCATACTCAGCACGCAGCGCCTGGTGGTTGTAGATTTCCCCGTTCACTGCCAGTACGTGGGTTTTTGATTGATTGTAGAGAGGCTGCGCACCCGCGTTAACATCAACAATTGACAGACGTTCGTGGGCGAGAATTGCATTATCGCTGGCATAAATACCGGACCAGTCCGGGCCACGATGACGCATCAGGCGTGACAGCTCGAGTGCTTTCTTCCGCAGCTCAACTGCGTCTGTTTTGATATCGAATACGCCAAAAATTGAACACATAACCTTCTCCGTTAACCTGGTGTTTGCTGCTTGTTGTGTTTGCTTGTTTAAAAAAATGCCGCAAAGCAGCAATGTGCGCAAGAGATTTGGCGGTGAAAAAATAAAAAACGTAATGGTGATTGATGAATGGTGAAAAAGAGTGGGGTGTAGTGACCTGTTTATTGATGAATCGATAATTTTTAGCGGGTTTTATTGAATGGATATATTTTGCAGGGGGATCAGAAACCAAATCGCTTACAAAGTGAGATTTGTTCATGCCGGATGTGGCGTAAACGCCTTATTCGGCCTACAAAATTATGAAAATTCAATATATTGCAGGAGCTGCGTAGGCCTGATAAGCGTAGCGCATCAGGCAGTTTGGCGTTTGTCATCAATATCAACCACGTCCTGAGACGTGGTTGATTTTCAGATAACGTCGATTTCAGCGACTGATGGGTAAATCCAGCTAGGGCGGAACGGCATACTGTCGATATCGTCGAGCGACGAAACACCAGAGAGTACCAGAATCGTCTCCAGACCCGCCTGGAAGCCAGCCAGAATGTCGGTACGCAGGTTATCGCCAACAATCACCGTTTCTTCCGAGTGCGCCTGCATTTTGTTTAATGCTGCACGGATGATCCACGGGCTGGGTTTACCAACATAGAACGGTTTACGTCCGGAGATTTTCTCGATCCCCGCGCACAATGCGCCACAGGCCGGATAGAAACCACGTCCGTGAGTATCCGGGTTGGTGGCGATAAAACGTGCGCCGTTGGCGACGAAATACGCCGCTTTATGCATCATGTCCCAGTTGTATGAGCGCGTTTCGCCAACAATCACAAAGTCAGGATTAACATCGGTAATGGTAAAACCGGCTTTGTACAGTTCATGGATCAGCGCGCCTTCGCCCACTACATACGCTTTTTTGCCTTCCTGTCGACGCAGGAAATCGGCAGTTGCCATCGCGGAGGTATAAAACACACTGTCTGGCACATCGACACCGGCAGTGGCAAAGCGGTTTGCCAGGTCTTGCCCGGTCTGCGAAGGATAGTTGGTCAGCAACACCAGCGGCAGGCCTTTATCCATAATCCCGTGCAAAAACTCCGCTGCACCCGGTACGGCGACGTTATCGTGCATCAGCACGCCGTCGATATCGCAAATTACATTTTTAATGGTCATGGACTACCCAGAATATTGACAACAATAAGCGCCACTATAAAAGCACATTAATTTTCCAGCAAATGCTGGAGCAAAATACCGTTGAGCATGGCGCGTTTTACCAGTGCAAAAGCACCGATTGCTGAGCGGTGATCCAGTTCGGAACGCACTACCGGCAGATTAGTGCGAAACGGATTCAACGCCTGGGTATTAATGCAGCTTTCAATGGCGGGCAGCAGCACTTTATCGGCTTCGGTGATCTCACCGGCAATAACAATTTTTTGCGGGTTAAATAAGTTGATGGCAATGGCGATGGTTTTACCCAGATGGCGACCGACATACTCAATCACTTCCGACGCCAGACTGTCGCCTTTGTTTGCGGCTTTACAGATAGTTTTGATGGTGCAGTCATCCAGCGGCACGCGGCTCTGATAGCCCTGCTTTAACAGATTCAACACTCGTTGTTCAATGGCGGCGTTGGCAGCGATAGTTTCCAGACAACCGAAATTTCCGCAGTGGCAGCGTTCACCCAGCGGTTCAACCTGAATATGGCCAATTTCACCAACGTTGCCGTTGCGGCCGATAAAAATGCGCCCGTTAGAGATGATTCCGGCACCCGTTCCGCGGTGCACGCGCACCAGAATGGAGTCTTCGCAATCCTGACTTGCACCGAAGTAGTGCTCTGCCAGCGCCAGACTGCGGATATCGTGACCGACAAAACAGGTCACTTTAAAACGTTCTTCCAGAGCCTCTACCAGCCCCCAGTTTTCCACCTGGATATGCGGCATGTAATGAATTTTGCCGCTGTCCGGGTCGACAAGCCCTGGCAGAATAACCGAAATGGCGATTAACTCTCGCAGTTTGCGTTGGTAGCCATCAATAAACTGGGCGATGGCGTTTAAGAGCGCATGTTCCAGCGTTTGCTGGGTACGCTCTGGCAGCGGGTAATGTTCTTCTGCCAGCACTTTGCTGCTGAGATCAAACAGGGTGATGGTAGCGTCGTGACGACCAAGTCGTACGCCGATAGCCTGGAAATTGCGGGTTTCGGTGACAATAGAGATTGCGCGGCGGCCTCCGGTGGAGGCCTGCTGATCAACTTCTTTGATCAACCCGCGTTCGATAAGCTGACGCGTAATTTTAGTTACGCTGGCGGGGGCAAGCTGGCTTTGTTCGGCAATCTGAATTCGCGAGATTGGCCCATGTTGGTCAATCAGGCGATAAACCGCCGCGCTGTTAAGCTGTTTTACGAGATCAACATTACCTATCTGAGCTTGTCCGCCTGGTGTCATACTTTCTCTTATTGAGTTACGACCTCGTTACCGTTAACGATGGTCCTGGTGATTTTAAAATCAGGTGTGAATGCGGTCAGGTTGGCCACTTTACCTGCGGCGAGAGTGCCGAGACGTTTCTCAACGCCAATTGCACGCGCCGGATAAAGCGTCGCCATACGCAGCACTTCATCCAGTGCGATACCACAATGTTCGACCAGATTACGCACGCCTTCAATCATGGTTAAGGATGAACCACTTAACGTACCGTTCTCATCCACACAAAGTCCGTTGCGGTAGTATATTGTTTTACCCGCAAAAATGAACTGTTCAATATTGGCACCTGCTGGCGCAGTCGCATCGGTAACCAGACACAGTTTGTCGCCTTTCAGACGTTTGGCGTTGCGAATGTTAGCGTAATCAACGTGCAGGCCATCGGCAATAATACCGCAATAAATGTCAGCTTCGTCGAGGATCGCGCCCGCCAGACCCGGCTCACGCCCCGTAATATACGGCATCGCATTGTACAGATGGGTGGCAAAGGTAATCCCCGCGCGGAAACCGGCTTTCGCTTCTTTCAATGTGGCGTTGGAGTGACCGGCTGAAACCACAATACCAGCATTTGCCAGTTTACTGATCACTTCCGTTGGCACCATTTCCGGCGCTAGTGTGACTTTGGTAATAACATCGGCATTTTCACAAAGGAAATCGACCAGCGCGGCATCGGGCTTACGCACGAAATTCGGATTATGAGTGCCTTTTTTTACCAGATTCAGCCACGGACCTTCCAGATGCAGACCTAATGCCTGATTCGGATGTTTTGCCAGGTATTCGCGCATTACGCGCACACCCTGTTTCATCAGCTCATCGCTGGTGGTGATAAGCGTCGGCAGGTAGTTAGTACAGCCTGATTTCTCATTGGCTTTCTGCATGATTTCCAGCGTTTCCACGCTGACCGCTTCAGCAGTATCGTTGAACTGTACGCCACCGCAGCCGTTTAACTGCACATCGATAAAACCGGGGGAGAGAATGGCCCCGTTCAGTGAACGTTGTTCAATCTCTGGCGGCAGTTCCGCTACTGGACAGACGCTTTTAATCAGGCCATCAGCGATAACAACCGCATGGTCATCAAGAAATTCGTGGCCGGTAAAGATCCGGCCCTGGGTTAATGCATACATTCCGACCCCCGATATCAAAAATAATACAGCCCTGAACGAAACGTCAGGGCAGGGATAACAATTACAGACCTTTGATGTTTTCTGCTTCTAATTCATTGAAATATCTTAAAGTCTTAACTTTCAGCTCCATGGTCGAAGGTTCATCACACACCATGATCGCTTTCGGATGCAGTTGCAGACAGCTAATAGTCCACATGTGGTTAACGCAACCTTCAACGGCCGCCTGCAGTGCCAGTGCTTTCTGGCTACCCAGCACCAGAATCATCACTTCTTCGGCATCCAGCAGTGTACCCACACCGACGGTCAGCGCATATTTTGGCACCTGATTAACATCATTATCAAAGAAACGAGAGTTTGCGACGCGAGTGTCATGTGTCAGGGTTTTGATACGGGTGCGAGAGGCGAGAGAAGAGGCTGGTTCGTTAAATGCAATATGACCGTCGTTACCTACACCGCCCATAAACAGATGAATTTTACCGTAAGAGCGGATTTTTTCTTCATACTGGCGGCATTCGGCGTCGATATCCGGGGCGTTGCCATTGAGAAGGTTGATATTTTCTGCTGGAATATCAACGTGATCGAAGAAATTACGGTGCATAAAGCTGTAGTAGCTTTCCGGATGCTCTTTCGGCAGACCGACATACTCGTCCATGTTGAAGGTGACAACGTGCTTAAAGCTGACCTGGCCTGCTTTATGCATTTCGACTAACGCTTTATAGGTGGTCATCGGTGTGCCACCGGTCGGCAAGCCAAGCACGAACGGGCGATCGGCAGTCGGTTTGAACGCATTGATGCGATTGACGATATGGCGCGCAGCCCATTTGCCGACCTGTTCAGCAGTAGTCAGGGGGATCAGTCTCATTATTCACCTCGATAAGAAAAATTAAGCCGTTGGCGGATTTGGCATCTTTAAGCGTAACCTGGATTTGCGCAGACAGGCGTCAATCCGACCTGATTTTTTGAATGATAAAATAAGTTTTCTGGTTTAGCCAGTAAAAGGGAGTGATGATAACGATATTTGGTGACAAAACTCACAAAAGACACGCGTTTAATTTGCGGTACGAATTAATTTTTTACACACTCTGTAGCAGATGATCTAACAACCTGATTACAGAACATCGGCAGTACAGTTTGCAGCAAAATAAAAATACGGCTTTAAACAAGCCAAATAGGGTTCTCGTAGGGGGAATAAGATGAATATTTTAGGGTTTTTCCAGCGACTCGGTAGGGCGTTACAGCTCCCTATCGCGGTGCTGCCGGTGGCGGCACTGTTGCTGCGATTCGGCCAGCCAGATTTACTTAACGTTGCGTTTATTGCCCAGGCGGGCGGTGCGATTTTTGACAACCTTGCGCTTATCTTCGCGATCGGTGTGGCATCCAGTTGGTCAAAAGACAGCGCGGGCGCGGCGGCGCTGGCGGGGCTGAGCTGCGGCTTCTGGCGGGATATGGACGAGATCGCCGCCCTGCGCCGCAGCCAGAGGATGTTCCTGCCGGAGCGCCCACAGGCGGACTGCGACGCCTATTACCGTCTGTGGAAACGGGCTGTTTCCCGGGCCGCTGACTGGATAGAGCATTAAGTAAACAGTGTGTAAATTTCGCCATATAGCGCTTGCAACCGCTGAAAAAACGCGCTATACTGGCGTCAACAGGAATATATGCCGTGCACTGTCCCGCGTGTGTACGCGGCGGGAGAGCCGGGAGATATGGAAAGGAGCTATTATCTATGGGTATTCTCAATGACATCAGCAAGAAGGCGCAGGAGTACGCCGGCATCGCCGTGGACAAGGCCAAGGACCTGGCCGAAGTGGCCGCGGACAAGGCCCAGACCCTCAGTGACACCGCCAAGACCAATATGGCTATTATGAACGAGCAGCGCGAGCTGGAGAAGAACTACCGCGCCATCGGCGAGTGGTTCGTGGCGGAGCACCAGAGCGACGTCCCCGACGCCGTCAAGGACGTGGTGGCTGCCGTCAACGCCAGCAAGGAGCGTATCGCCCAGCTGGAGGCCAGCAAGCCCCAGAAGGACGAGCCGGCGGTGGACGAGTCCGAGGTGACCTTCAAGGTCTGCCCCGTCTGCGGCGCCGCCAGCGACAGCAAGTTCTGCCCTCACTGCGGCGCGCCTATGGGTGAGTAAAATACAGAAAAAAGAGGACCGCCGCCGGCGGTCCTCTTTTGCAAGCGCTTCATAAAAAGGAAGGCCCGCGAGGGCCTTCCTTTTACTTTTCGTTGGGCATCTTCCAGCCGTTGTGGTCGGTGTGCAGCAGATGGTGGGACTTTTCGCCCAGCGGAGCTTTCAGGAATTCCCGGTACAGCGCCTGCACGTCCTTGTTCCGGTGGGAGAACCGCACCTTGGCACTCTTGTCGATGCTCCACAGGATATCGCCGCGATATGCCGCCAGCTCCTGCCCGTCGTGTATGGGCTGCCCGCCGCCGCCGGCGCACCCGCCGGGACAGGCCATCACCTCAACGAAGTCGTAATCCACATCGCCCTCGTCGATGGCGTGCATCAGCTTACGGGTGTTGCCCAGTCCGCTGACCACTGCCACGCGGACGTTGCCCGCGCCGGGGATGGTGAATACGGCCTCCTTCCAGCTGTCCATACCGCGTACGGCGGAGAAGGCGTCCGGCTTCGGTTCCTTGCCGGTAATGAGATAGTACGCGCTCCGCAGAGCCGCGTCCATCACGCCGCCGGTGGCGCCAAAGACCACCGCCGCGCCGGTGCCGGTACCCAGCGGACTGTCAAAGGGTGTTTCCGGCAGCACCGCGGGATTGATCTGTTCGCCCCGCAGCATCCGCACGATCTCGCGGGTGGTCAGCACCACGTCCACGTCCGGGTCGCCCTGCTCGTCCTTCATGGTGGGCAGCGCACACTCCGCCTTCTTGGCGGTGCAGGGCATGATGGACACCACAAACAGCTTCTTGGGGTCCACGCCGATCTTCTGGGCAAAGTAACTCTTGGCGACGGCACCGAACATCTGCTGGGGGCTCTTGGCGGTGGACAGGTTTTCCGTATATGACGGGAATTGTCCCTTCAGGAACCGCACCCAGCCGGGACAGCAGCTGGTGAACATGGGCCAGTGGTATTTGTTCCGGTGGGTAAAGCGCTCGATGAACTCACTGCCCTCCTCCATGATGGTCAGGTCGGCGGCGAAGTCTGTGTCGAATACATAGTCGAAGCCCATGGTCTTCAGCGCCGTCACCATGCGCTCCGCTGTGGCAAACTTGGGGTCCAGATGATAAAACTCCGCCCAGGCCGCCCGCACCGCCGGTGCGACCTGCACCACGGTGATCCGGTCCTTGTTCGCCAGCGCGTCGAACACCTTGCCGGTGTCGTCGTGCTCCTGCAGACCGCCCACGGGACAGTGGGTGATGCACTGGCCGCAGAAGGTGCAGTCGCTCTCGCCCAGGGTCCTGGTGTGGGCCACGCCCACGGTGGTACGAGTACCGGTGCCCATCAGGTCCCAGATGCCCATGCCCTGGATCTTTTCGCATACCTGGATGCACCGCATACACTTCACGCAGCGGTTTTCGATACGCACCACCGGATTGGAGTAGTCCGTGGGGATGTTCTTCAGGTCGTCGATATAGTGGTCGCCCAGCAGGTTATAGTCGTTGGTCAGCTGCTGGAGCTTGCAGTTGCCACTGCGGGTGCACTTGGTGCACTTCGTCTCATGCTGGCTCAGCAGCAGCCGCAGATTGACTCGCCGGGCCTCGCGGACGCGGGGCGAGCTGGTGTACACCACCATGCCCTCGCTAACAGCGCTGTCGCAGGAGGGCACCAGCCGTGCATAGCCCTCCACCTCCACCATGCAGATGCGGCACGCGCCGATCTCGTTGATGTCTTTCAGATAGCACAGGGTGGGGATGCTGATCCGCAGGGTCTGGGCCGCCTCCAGAATGGTGGTGCCCTCCGGCACCGATACGGTCCGCCCGTCGATGGTCAGAGTTACCATTTCTCATTCCTCCCTCCCCGGAAAATGCCGTAGCCGTAGTGATCGCACCGCAGGCAGCGGGACGCCTCGGTCCGCGCGCCCTCCTCGGTGAGCCCACACTCGATATCCTCAAAGTCGCACCGGCGCTCGCAGGCCTCGCGCTCTGTGGTGTTTATTCGGCCGTGGGGCGCGCGGTTGTTCAGCCGCGGTGCTGGGATGTCCAGCTCCACCTTGATCTCATGCCGGAAGCCCAGGTGCTCGTCGATGTTGGCTGCCGCCACCTTGCCGGCGGCAATGGCGCGGATAGCGGTGGCCGGCCCGGTGACGCAGTCACCACCGGCGAATACGTTATCCATGTCGCCCACTTGGCCAGACAGTCCCGCTACGAACGTGCCGCGCTTGATGGGTACGCCCGCCTGCTCGAAGCCCTGGATCTCGATGCCCTGGCCGATGGCCACCACGATGATATCCGCCGGGATGCGCACCTCCGGCAGGTCGGCCTTGTTGGGCCGGGGCCGCCCGGACTTATCCGCCTCGCCGATGATCTGGGGCTGCACCCACAGCGCGGCGGCATTGCCGTCCTCGTCGGCCTCGATGTGGGAGGGGGCCATCAGGGCGGCAATCTCCGCGCCCTCGGCCATAGCGCCCGTTACCTCATCCGGCAGAGCGGTCATGTCCTCGATGCGGCGGCGGTACACGCACGTCACCTTTTCCGCCCCTAGGCGGATAGAACTGCGGGTCACGTCCATAGCCACGTTGCCGCCGCCGATGACCACCACCCGCTTGCCGGTGAAGTCCGGCATCACGTCGTCACCTATGGAGCGCAGCATCTCCACCGCGGACATCACGTTCTTGCTGTCCTCGCCGGGGATGCCCACTTTCTTGTCCTGATGGGCGCCGATGGCGATATACAGGCAGTCGTATTCCTTTTGCAGCTCCTCCACCCACAGGTCGACGCCCACGGTGACGTCTGTGTGCGCCTCGATGCCCAGCGACAGGATGGACTCGATCTCCGCGTCCAGCAGGTGCCGGGGGAAGCGATAGCTGGGGATGCCGTAGCGCAGCATGCCGCCCAGCTTGTGCCGCTCCTCAAATACCGTGACCTTGTGACCCATCAGGGCCAGGTAATAGGCGCAGCTGAGTCCGCTGGGGCCGCCACCGATGACCGCCACCTTCTTGCCGGTGGAGGCTGCGCAGGCGGGCTGCGGCACGTCTCCGGCAGTGTCCACGGCGTAGCGCTTCAGGCCGCGGATATTGATGGCGTCATCGATCATATTCCGGCGGCACCGCGCCTCGCAGGGGTGCTCGCAGATATAGGCGCAGGCCACAGGGAAGGGGTTGTCCTTACGGATCAGCCGCACCGCATCGGCGCAGCGTCCCTCGCCTATCAGGGCCATATAGCCGGGTACGTCCACACCGGCGGGACACAGGGCCACGCAGGGCACCGGCAGCTGCAAGCCCGCCAGACAGCGGTGGTGCAGGATGTGTTCCTCGTAGTCATCCCGGAAGCCCTCCAGCCCGTCCAGCACCAGTCGGGCGGCGTCGCGCCCGATGGCGCAGTCGGCGGTGTTCACCACGGTCCGCGCCGTTTTCTCGATAATGGCCAGGGTGCCCATGTCGGCGGTGCCGTCCAGCACGGTGGCGATGAGCTTGCTCAGCTGCCCCAGACCGATACGGCAGGGCACGCACTTGCCGCAGGACTGGGCGTGGCACAGCTGCAAAAACGACAGGGACATATCCACCGGACAGAGGCCCGGAGGACTGGCGGCGATGCGGCGCTCCACGTCCCGGTAGAGATTATCCACCACGGTCTGGGCGCGGCTTGGGTTCTTGATGTCGAGTCTGCTCAAGGGGGTCACTCCTTCCGTCTGCACTGCGCGGAAGCGTGTCCGCGCGGCGCTTGGAAATTATAAGTTAAACAAAAGAATGACACAAAATCCACCAAAAGTCAACATAAGAAAAAAGATTGTTTTCATAAGAGGAAATTATCGTAAATTGCCTGGTTTTTAACGTTATTTGTGCAGCAAACGGTCCAATTTGATTGGCTGTTTTTTCCTAAAACGAAAAAATCCCCGGCACACTGTGCCGGGGATGAGAGAGGGTGGCTGTCACATACGGCTGTGCCGCAAGTACCGGTAGTCGCTCTTGATGATGTTGCGGAAGAAGGGCACGCACAGCACCGTATCCGCCGCGATCCACGCCATGGGGTCGGCGGCGCAGAGGGCGTAGAAGGCCATGGCCGGTGCATCGGCGCTGACGGCGCCGCCGGCAAACAGCCCC
>ERZ779889.3266-NODE-3266-length-12005-cov-8.905690_pt1 | contig 12005 bp, 9 predicted proteins | sample MGYA00511030_ERZ779889 | MGnify/ENA primary metagenome ERZ779889 (study PRJEB29588, sample SAMEA2160616) | human gut metagenome | biome: human gut; feature: human-associated habitat; material: faeces | place: Denmark | collected 2008/2010 ...
GGCCCGGATCATCGCGGAGGAACACCCCGACCGACTGATCCTGGCCGGCATCGCCGGAGCTTCCGACCGTTCGGTAGCCGTATGCGAAGTCGTCGCGGTCGCAGGGGAGCGAATCGCCGAACTGCCCGGGAAATACGCCGTCCGCTATGCGGCCGACTTCATTCCGGCAGGATTGCGGACCGTCGAAAGCAATACGACCAACCGCACGGGAGTCGCAGCGTCCGGCACGCAAATTGAAAATATGGAAGGAGCCGCTTTCCTGGCCGTCTGCCGGGCATTCGGAGTGCCCGGCGCCGAGGTGCGGGCCGTGTCGAACTATACCGACGACCCGCGTTCGGCCTGGCGCATCGAGGAAAGTGCAGAAAAATTAGCAAAAACAATCATTCGAATACTTTCGGATTATGAATAAAAAGTGGATTATTTACATCGTTCTGATCGTCGTGGCCTTCGTGCTGATCGTCGTCTTCTCGAAAAACATCTATTTCTGGCTCTCGAACCAGCTGTGGAAGATTCTGCTCCTCGCGGCCGTTTTCGGCGGCGGCTGGCTGCTGGGACGCTTCGGAGGCAAGAAAAACGGGACACAGCAAGGCAACGGCAATTAATCGATTCGATGTTTTGAAACGCACGATCCGCCTACATATTTCTCCGTGCCCGAACGATACCTTCATGTTCGACGCACTCGTGAACGGACGCATCGACTGCGGGGAGCTAACCTTCGAAGTCGCCTACTACGACATCGAAGAACTGAACCGCCGTGCCGAAGCAGGCGAAACCGACGTAAGCAAAATCAGCTACGCCCTGCTGCCGGAAATCCAGTCCCGCTACACCCTGCTGGACAGCGGTTCGGCTTTGGGACGCGGCAACGGACCGGTTTTCGTCGCACGGCAGGGAACACCTCCCGATTCGATCCGCCGGGTCGCGGTACCCGGGATGCACACCACGGCCAACGCCCTGATGAGCCGCCTCTACCCGTCGATCACGCAAAAAAAGCCGGTGCTCTTCTCGGAAATCGCACCCGCCGTGGCACGCGGGGAGTACGACGCCGGGGTGTTGATCCACGAAGGCCGTTTCGTCTATCGGAAACTGGGCCTGGAGCTGGTCGCCGACTTGGGAGAGTTGTGGGAATCCCGCACCGGATTGCCGCTTCCGCTGGGAGCCATCGTCGCCCGACGGACACTGCCGGAAGAGCTTCGCTGCGAAATAGAACGGTTGCTCCGCACGAGCATCGAATATGCTTTCGCACACCGGGAGGAATCCCGCACCTATATTAAGGAGCACGCCCGGGAGCTCGACGACCGGGTGATCGACCACCACATCGACTTCTTCGTCAATTCGTATTCGCTCTCCCTGGGCGACGAGGGGCGCCGGGCCGTCCGCGAACTGACCGGCGTCGAAGTATGATCCGCCGCCGACCGGAACACCCGGACAAACGCCCGCCGGGGGATTCAGGTTCGACATTTTTGAAAAATTAAAAAAATCGCCCCTCTTCGGGCGATTTTTTATGCCCGGAAATTTGGCCGATCGATTTTTTTCGTATATTTATAAGGCGAAGTTTGAAAATCACCGGCGGATTTTCCGCCAGGACGAATCGGTATCGCAAAAACCTTATAAAAAGATAACGAATATGAAAAACTATTCAGCGAAAGAAATCAAGAACATCGTTCTTATCGGCGCTCCCGGCACGGGAAAAACTACCCTTGCCGAAGCGATGGCTTTTGAGGGTAAGGTCATCGACCGCAGGGGTAGCATAGAGGCGAACAACACGCTCTCGGACAACACGGATATCGAGCACGAGTACAAGCGCTCGATCTATTCGACCATCCTCTTCACCGAATTCATGGAGCGCAAGCTCAACATCATAGACTGTCCGGGATCGGACGATTTCTGCGGAAGCCTCTTCTCGGCCTTCAAGGTGGCGGACGTGGGCGTCATGGTCTTCAACGCCCAGAACGGCTGGGAAGTAGGCAGCGAGATCCAGGCCCGTTACGCCCGTGTGCTGAACAAGCCGCTCATCGCTTTCGTCAATCAGCTCGATTCGGACAAGGCGTCGTTCGACGCTACGCTCGAATCCATCCGTGCGGCCTCGCGCGTGAAGCCCGTCGTAGTCCAGTATCCGGTCAATCCGGGCCCGGGATTCGATGCTTTCATCGACGTGCTGCTGATGAAAATGTACCGCTTCAAGGATGAGAACGGCACCCGCGAAGAGCTCGACATCCCGGCCGAAGAAGCGGAGAAGGCCCAGGCTCTGAACAAGGAGCTGGTCGAGGCAGCCGCCGAATACGACGACGCCCTGATGGAACTCTATTTCGAGAAGGGCACACTGACGCAGGACGACATCCGTTCGGGCCTGAAAATCGGCGTATCCCGTCGGGCGGTCATGCCCGTATTCTGCGGCAGTGCCAAGCGCGACATCGGCACCAAGCGCCTGATGGAGTTCATCATCAACGTAGCGCCCGGCCCGCTGAAGGCCCCCGCCTTCCTCTCGACCGAAGGAGAGGAGATCCGGGCCGACGAAGCGGCTCCGGCCGTAGCGTTCATCTTCAAAAGCCAGATCGAACAGCACATCGGCGAAATATCCTACCTGCGCGTCATCCGGGGCAAAATCACCGAAGGCATGGAACTCCTGAATACCCGCACGGGCAACAAGGAGAAGCTCTCGCAGCTCTTCGCCGTCGCGGGCAAGAATCGCATCAAGGTCACCGAACTGGCCGCCGGCGACATCGGCTGCACGGTGAAGCTCAAGGGCACGCGCACCAACGACACGCTCTCGGCGCCCGGAACGCCCGTCACGATCGACCCGATCGTCTTCCCCGAACCCCGCTACCGTGCGGCGATCAAGACCAAGGACCAGGCCGACGACGAAAAACTGGGCAAGCTCCTGAACGACGCCAAATACGAAGATCCGACTATCCTGGTGGACTACTCCAAGGAGCTCAAACAGACCATCATCCAGGGCCAGGGCGAACATCACCTGAACATCCTGCGCTCGCGCATCGCCTCGGAGAACAAGCTCCAGTACGATTACATCGCACCGAAGATCCCCTACCGCGAAACCATCACCAAGGTAGCCCAGGCGGACTACCGCCACAAGAAACAGTCGGGAGGCGCGGGTCAGTTCGGCGAGGTGCACCTGTTGATCGAGCCTTACACCGAAGGCATGCCCGAACCCAAGAGCTACAAGATCCCCGGCAAGGGAGAACTGGCGGTAAACATCAAGGGCAAGGAAGAGTACGACCTGCCCTGGGGCGGCAAGCTGCAGTTCTATACGGCGATCGTCGGAGGCGCGATCGACGCCCGCTTCATGCCGGCCATCCTGAAAGGCATCATGGAGAAGATGGACGAAGGTCCGCTGACGGGTTCCTACGCCCGCGACATCCGCGTCATCGTCTATGACGGCAAGATGCACCCGGTCGATTCGAACGAGATCTCGTTCAAGCTGGCGGCCCGCAACGCTTTCAAAGAGGCGTTCCGCAACGCGGGACCGAAGATCATGGAGCCGATCTACGACGTCGAAGTCCTCACGCCGAGCGACTACATGGGCGCCGTCATGAGCGACCTGCAAAACCGCCGGGCGATGATTATGGGCATGGAGTCCGACAAGGGCTTCGACCGCCTGAACGCCCGCGTACCGCTGGCCGAACTGTACCGTTACTCGACGACGCTCTCTTCGCTCAGTTCGGGTGCCGCGACCTACACGATGAAATTCGCCTCCTACGAACAGGTTCCGGCGGACGTGCAGGACAAGCTGCTGAAGGCCTATACCGACACCGACGAGGAGTAAATCGGCGGATTTTTACAAAAAAGGGTTGTCTATGTGCATTAGACAACCCTTTTTTATGTCGCTGTGTACGCCGAAATTGCCAAGAATCATAGTTTCGAAAGGTAATCATATGTCCCAAGATACCATTATCCGACGGTCGCCTATTCGCGGCTCATGGGCGCATTTGTAAATTCTACCCTTTCCCTGGCTCCCCTCCACGAAGGGAGCTTCGGGCCGCTACGCACCCAAAGAGGGCTACTAAAACCGCATTTCGGAAATGCAAAAGACGGATCGAACGGCACTTTTGGGATACCTTACCGCTCCGATTTCCGGTTCGGCCGCCGACGGCCCCTCTTTTTCATCTTCATCGCATGCGAATCACTTTTCGGCTGCCGGGTCGTATTCGCCCGTACGGACCATCTCCAGTGCTTTTTCCAGAATTTCATCGCATCCGGTATGCAGACCTTCGACCGTGGCATGTACCGGTATGTCGATCCGCACACCCGCATGCCGGGTGTGCGGATCGTCCGGATAATAAACTCCGAAACCGAAAGCACGTAAAAAAGACTCCATGTTAATTTAATGTTAACAATGACCGCCGCAACCGGTCCATCCGGATTTTTAATGTAAATTTGTCTGAAATTTTGTGTAAAAAATCCCGAACATGAGCGAAATCTACACCGTTATCGTCGTTATTCTGGGAATCCTGGCCGTTTCGGGCCTTTTCGTGGGCGTTTCCAACGACGCCGTCAATTTCCTCAACTCGGCCATCGGTTCGAAAGCCGCCCCCATGAAGACCATTCTGCTGGTCGCCTCGATCGGCATCCTGTTGGGTACGGTCACCTCAAGCGGCATGATGGAAGTGGCCCGCAACGGTATGTTCAACCCGGGGCTTTTCTCCTTCCACGAAGTAATGATGCTCTATATGGGCGTGATGTTCGCCAACGTCATCCTGCTGGACCTCTACAACTCGATGGGACTCCCGACTTCGACGACCGTATCGCTGATCTTCTGCCTGTTGGGTGCCGCCGTCGCCGTTTCGATCTACAAGATCTCCAACGACGAGGCCCTCGGCATGGGCGACCTGAACCATTTCATCAACACGGGCCGCGCGATGGGTATCGTTTCGGCGATTCTGCTCTCCGTAGTGATCGCTTTCACGTTCGGCACCCTAATCATGTATATCTCCCGTCTGATCTTCTCGTTCCGCTATACGGCGATGTTCCGCCGTTTCGGTGCCTTCTGGTGCGGAGCCTCCTTCACGGCGATCCTCTACTTCGCCGTCTTCAAAGGACTCAAAACCCCGCTCGCCGGAAGCGCCGCGATCGAATGGATCGACCAGCATATCCTGCTCTCCCTCTTTTTGTGCTGGGCCGTCGGCAGCCTGCTGCTCTTCTTCCTGCAACGGCTGAAAATCAACATTCTGCGACTTACGATCCTCTCGGGCACCTTCGCCCTGGCTCTGGCATTCGCAGGCAACGACCTGGTGAACTTCATCGGCGTCCCGGTAGCCGGATTCGACGCATACAGCATCGCCCGTCATGCCGGCGACAGCACGATTCTGATGGAAGGGCTGAACGCCAGCGTTCCGGCCAATTTCCTGGTGCTGATGACGGCAGGCGTCATCATGATCGTCACGCTCTGGACCTCGAAAAAGGCGATGCACGTCACCGAAACCGAAATTTCGCTTTCGACGCAGGGCGAGAGCGAGACGCAGTACGGCTCGTCGCTCTTCTCGCGCACCATCGTACGGGCCGCCCTGAATGCAAGCAACGCGATCGACCGCACGATCCCCAAAAGAATCCGGGACAAGATCAGCAGCCGCTTCCAGTACGAAGACATCGAGCACAGCGGCGCCCCCTACGACATGATCCGCGCCACGGTGAACCTCACGACCTCCGCCATGCTTATTTCGGTGGCCACGTCGCTCAAACTGCCGCTTTCGACCACCTACGTCTGCTTCATGGTAGCGATGGGATCGTCGCTCGCAGACAAGGCCTGGGGACGCGAAAGCGCCGTGTATCGCATCTCGGGCGTCATGACCGTCGTGGCCGGGTGGTTCATCACGGCCGTCGGCGGCTTCCTGATCGCCCTGGCGATGGGGCTCATACTGATCTACGGCGGCATCGCCGCTTTCGTCGTCACCACGCTGCTGTGCGGCTACATGCTCGTCAAGAGCAACTTCTTCAAGAAGAACAAAGCTGCCGAAACCGCCGCCGTGAAAGCTGCCGAAACCGGCTCCGACATCATCTATAACATCACGCAGGAGGTGTGCGCCACGATGGAGCGCACGACCCGCATCTACGACCGCACGCTGATCGCCGTCTTCAAAGAGAACCGCAAGGTGCTGCGCGAAATGGTGCGCGAATCCAACGAACTCTTCTACCAGTCGCGCGAACGCAAGTACTCCCTGCTGCCCACCCTGCGCAAACTGCAGAAAGGCGACATCGATACGGCCCATTACTACGTACAGGTGGTGGACTATCTGAACGAAATGACCAAGGCGCTGGCGCACATCACCCGTCCGGCGTTCGAACACATCGACAACAACCACGAGGGACTCTCGAAAGAGCAGACCGAGGACCTGATGCACATCAACGACGAAGTGGAGTCGATCTACCGCCACATCAACAACATGCTGCGTACGGGCGACTTCTCCGACCTGGACATGGTGCTCGAAATGCGCGACCGGCTTTTCGAGGCGATCGCCGACGCCATCAAGTCGGAGGTGACGCGTATCAACGAGAACCGCTCCAACACCAAGGCCAGCATCCTCTACCTGACGATCCTGAACGAAACCAAGAGCATGGTGCTTCAGTCGCGCAACCTGCTCAAATCGCAGCGCTACTTCCTCGAACACAAGGACGGGCCGCTGCAGTGGCTCAACAAAATCAAGTAACTCCGCCTCCCGCCGGGAAGCAAAACGAAATTCACCATGGACATCGCACTGGCCAAACGGCGGGAAAACATCGCCGAATACATTCTCTACCTCTGGCAGATCGAGGACCTGCTCCGGGCGCTCCAGTTCAGCCCCGAGGCCATCTACTCGCAGCTCATCGCTCCGCGCGGAATCGAAGAGGGACAACGCCACAACTACCTGCTCTGGTACATGGACATCGCCAACCTGCTGCGCGAAGAGGGCAAAGAGGAAAAGGGACACCTGGAGCATACGCTGCATCTGATAGGGGACCTGAACGACCTGCAACTGCAACTGATGAAGCTGCCGATCGGGGAGCACTACCGTCAGACTTTCGCCAAGCTCGAACCCGAACTGCCGCGTCTGCGGGCCGTGCTGGGGCGCGAAATGAGCGACATCGAACTCTGCTTCCGGGCGCTTTACGCCGCGATGCTCTACCGCATCAAGGGCGAAGGAGGCAAGAGCGCCGTGAGCGACACCATCGAATACGTTTCTCCCGTCATCGCCGAACTGGCCGACATGTACGGCAAGGTCGAACGGGGCGAGGCGGACCTCTTCAAAGACACGGCACCGGAACGGTAACCGATCGTAAGACACGGGACGAAAGCGGATTGTGCGGAGTCGCACCCGGAACGAAGAAGAAGAAAAATTTACGATATTTTTGGCAGATCAAGAAAAAGATTATACATTTGCACTCCGCATTGTACGCTAAAACAATAAAAACACGATAGATCTATGGCAATGAAAAGAACATTCCAGCCTTCGCGCCGGAAGAGAATCAACAAGCACGGATTCCGTCAGAGAATGGCTACGGCCAACGGACGCAAGGTTTTGGCTGCGCGCCGTGCGAAGGGTCGTAAGAAGCTGACCGTATCGGACGAATCGACGTTCAAGTACGCTTAATTCCTTCGGGATTCAAGCCATAGCAAGGGCGGTGCATTGATGCACCGCCCTTGCTGTTCAGTCGGTAGAAACGCTTCTTTCCGACCCAATCTTTTAAGCGGTGCGTCCCTACTTTTTTCCGGCGACAAAGTGAAAGTGCCCACAGCCTTTTTTCAAGAAGGCCGTAAAAGCTGCAAGGCAAAAATTACCGGTTCCCAGCATAGTTCACACGCCTTTTCTTTCGCAGAAAAGGGCAAAAGAGCCGCATCCGATCCTGGTTTACCGCCTCGCCGGGCGAACGCAACGCACTCGAAGACTTTGCGTCCTTCCGCTCCGAGTACCCCGGAGGTAAGTACGCCACCGATTTTCCGCAAACACACAATCCGCACTGCCTGTGACAACGAATCACCCGCCTCGAATCCCGTTACGGGACACATCTCCTGTACCTGTGGCAGCGGTTAATCCGGCAGCGAAAGAGGGCATATGACAGACTAAAAACACGGGCAATGAATCCGGCCGATGATATTTATCAATCCGATTCTAATTTTCAGTTTTCCCCTTTTCGATTTCCGACCTATTCCGTATATTTGTAGGAAAAGACAGAATGCGATTCGGGCAAGTTCGCATAAATGCGACTGCCGCTTCCTTTTACGCCCCTCGTTATGGAATAGAAAATACACCCCGACGGCCCGGACAAATTTGGCCCGCCGCACGGTTTTCACTATATTTGTAAAATAATGGGAGATATTCCGGGAAATCCGGAGCGGCGTTTGCCGCAAGGTTCGCCTCCCCCATTCGCTCAAAACAGATCGAACATGGCAATATTCAAAGTCGAAGGCGGCCGCCGGCTGCGCGGTGAAATCACGCCCCAGGGCGCCAAAAACGAGGCGCTTCAGATCCTCTGCGCCACGCTGCTCACGCAGGAAAAGGTAATCGTACACAACGTCCCGCAGATCCTGGACGTGATACAACTCATCGAATTACTGCAGGCGATGGGCGTCGAAGTGGAGCGCCTGTCCGAAGAGAGCTATTCGTTCCGAGCTGCCGACATCGACCCGGACTACCTACGCTCGGACGACTACTGCCGCCGGGCCAGCCGCCTCAGGGGTTCGGTGATGCTGCTGGGTCCGATGCTGGCGCGTTTCGGCGTGGGCTACATGCCCAAGCCGGGCGGCGACAAGATCGGCCGCCGCAGGCTCGACACCCACTTCATCGGCTTTCAGAAGCTGGGCGCCACGCTCGATTTCGACACTGCGGCCGCCTGCTCCGAAGTCCGCTGCAAGGAACTCAAGGGGTGCTACATGCTGCTCGACGAGGCTTCGGTGACCGGCACGGCCAATATCATCATGGCGGCTGTGATGGCCAAGGGTTTCACGACCATCTACAACGCCGCGTGCGAACCTTACATCCAGCAACTGTGCCTGATGCTCAACCGCATGGGCGCACGCATCTCGGGCATCGCCTCGAACCTGCTCACCATCGAGGGTGTCCGGGAGCTGCACGGCACCGAACACACGCTGCTGCCCGACATGATCGAGGTCGGCAGCTTCATCGGCCTGGCAGCCATGACCCGTTCGGAGCTGACGATCCGCAACGTTTCGTTCGAGAACCTGGGCATCATCCCCGCCCAGTTCGCCCGTCTGGGCATCCGCTTCGAACAGCACGGCGACGACATCTACATTCCCCAACAGGAGCACTACCGCATCGAGAACTTCATGGACGGCTCGATCATGACCATCGCCGACGCACCCTGGCCGGGGCTCACGCCCGACCTGCTGTCGGTATTCCTCGTGGTGGCCACCCAAGCCAAAGGCTCGGTGCTGATTCACCAGAAGATGTTCGAAAGCCGCCTGTTTTTCGTCGATAAGCTGATCGACATGGGGGCCCAAATCATCCTCTGCGACCCCCATCGCGCGACGGTGATCGGACATGACCACCAGATGCGGCTGCGGGCTACGCGCATGACTTCGCCCGACATCCGTGCGGGTGTGGCGCTGCTGATCGCGGCGATGAGCGCCGAAGGTACGAGCACGATCCAGAACATCGAACAGATCGACCGCGGTTACAAGGACATCGACGGACGCCTCAACGCCCTCGGAGCCCGGATCACCCGGGTCGAAGAGTAACGACCGGCCGGTGTCCGGAATAAGGAAACGAAGCAAAGTTGTAATAATATGTTTTTGGAAAATGCCAGCCAGAAAGGTTGGATCGAAGTGATATGCGGCTCGATGTTCTCGGGCAAAACCGAGGAGCTGATCCGCCGCCTGAAGCGGGCCGAATTCGCCCGCCTGCGGGTCGAAATCTTCAAACCCCGCATCGACGTGCGATACTCCGAAGAGGAGGTCGTTTCGCACGATGCCAGCGCGATCCGCTCCACGCCGGTAGATTCGGCACAGAATATCCTGCTGATGACCTCGGACGTCGATGTCGTGGGCATCGACGAGGCGCAGTTCTTCGACCAGGGACTGGTGGAGGTCTGCCGGCAACTGGCCGACAGCGGGGTGCGGGTAATCGTGGCGGGCCTCGACATGGACTTCACGGGCAAGCCCTTCGGACCGATGCCGGCGCTGATGGCTACGGCGGAGTACGTAACCAAAGTACACGCCATCTGCGTACGGTGCGGCAACCTGGCGCACCATTCGCACCGCCTGACCAACGACGAAAAACAGGTGATGCTCGGTGCGCAGGACTCCTACGAACCGATCTGCCGCCACTGTTTCGCCGAACTGCGGAAAAAAGAGCGGGAATAAAAGGCATCTGCCCGTTAAAAATCCGGACCTTTTCCGGTTCGGTATTTGTAGGTAAAGAGAAGTGCAGGAAAGAGTAAATATCTTGTTTACAGGTGTTTAATTCTCTGTTCTGCATCTGTTCCGAGCAATAAAAAAGCAGAATCGGGCAGGTTTGACGGTGAGTTTTGTTACTTATCCGTTACCTGCCCGAAATGCTTTTGTTTGCATTAAGGCGTTTGTTTTCAGTTTGTTGCATCGGATTTCCGCATAACAAATAACTTGACTTAACGTTTAACCCATCCACAAAGTTCAAGTTATTATGCAACGCAGCACTTTCAAAGTCCTTTTCTATGTAAAAAGGCAGTCGGAAAAACACGGTCAGGTTCCCGTTATGGGCCGTATCACCATCAATGGCACGATGTCGCAGTTCAGCAGCAAACTCTCCGTTCGTTCCAGCCTTTGGGATGCCAAAGCCAACAAAGCCTCCGGCAGAAGTCTTGAAGCCCAGCGTCTCAATGAAAAGTTGGAGAACATCAAGACCAATATCGGCAAGCAGTACCAACGTCTCTGCGACCGTGATTCATACGTTACGGCCGAAAAGGTCCGCAACGCTTTCCTCGGTATGGGTGACGACTGCCGCCTGCTGTTGCAGACCTTCGACGAATACCTTGCAGATTTCCGCAAGCGCGTGGGCAAAGACCGCGCTTATTCCAGTTATGAGGACTACTGCAAACGCCGCCGCCGTCTTGCCTCCTTCCTCGAATACGAATATCATGTCAAGGATATTGCGTTCAAAGAACTGAAGCGGGAGTTTATCGAAAAGTTTGTGGTCTACCTCTCCTCAGTACAAGGGATGCGTTCCGGGACGATCCATTCTACGCTCAAAAAACTGAAGCTGATGACCTATACGGCGTATAAGAACGGCTGGATTGCCGCCGATCCTTTCGCAGGTTTCTACGTGAGGCCGGAGTACTCGGAACGGCGTTACCTCTCGGCTTCGGAATTGCAGGCCGTCATGGACGTCCGACTGCCCAATTACCGGACGGGCATCAACCGGGATGCCTTCGTCTTCTGTGCCTTTACAGGCCTGAGCCATGCGGACGTGGTGAAACTTACCCACGCAGATATTTATACGGACGATAACGGGGATCGGTGGATTATCGACAGGCGCCAGAAAACGGGTACGCAGTTCCGGGTCAAACTGCTTCCCGTCGCCGCAATGCTCTACGACCGTTATAAGGACATGCATCTCTCGGGAGACCGGGTCTTCCCGCTCAAAGGCACCTATAATACGTTGAACATGTCATTACGGCATGTTGCCAGACACGCCGGTCTGTCGTTCAACCCCACGATCCACCTCGCGCGGCATACCTTCGCCACGACGGTTACGCTCACGCAGGGCGTACCTCTGGAAACGGTCAGCAAGATGCTGGGGCATAAGCGGATCACCACGACCCAAATCTATGCTAAGATCACCAATGATAAAATCGGACAGGATATGGCGGCATTAAGCGAGAAACTCAGCAGCGTCTTCAAGGTCGCGCAGTAATGGCCTACGATCTTACAGCTAATTCGATTCCCGATCTTGCTTCGTCAATGGCAGGGTAATTTTCGGTGTAAGTTTTCCCGCCGGCAGGGAATTTATCGCCGGAGATGGAAATACGCAAGGCCATGCGAATCGCCCGAGGGGCGAGCCTTGCGTATTTCCATCCCCGGC
>ERZ779889.3274-NODE-3274-length-11980-cov-2.140797_pt1 | contig 11980 bp, 9 predicted proteins | sample MGYA00511030_ERZ779889 | MGnify/ENA primary metagenome ERZ779889 (study PRJEB29588, sample SAMEA2160616) | human gut metagenome | biome: human gut; feature: human-associated habitat; material: faeces | place: Denmark | collected 2008/2010 ...
GGAGGAAAGCGCCACATCCACCAGATTGATGGTCACGACACCCTGATTGGTCATCATAACATACCCTCTTACCACATGGTAAAACGGCTTATGCAGCTTTGCCTGTTCCTTTATATCAGAAATATCATAACATTTCCATCTTCCGGGGATCTTACTGTAATACAGATGTTCTTTATCAAGCTTCGCAGCTGACCCTACGATACATCTGCACATCATACCGATCAAAAATCCAAGCGCCAGTGCCGCAAGAATCAGGATCCGTCCGGTTCCTTTAAATACACTGTCAAATCCCAGAAGTGCTACAACGATAAATAATACGATTGCTGTACCAACAATAAATGCCAGATACCCAACTGTAGTGTATGCCTGATACTGTCCATTCTTATTTTTTTTGCATTTCGAATAATAACTGAACGGTGAATCAATAAGACCAAGGTCAGCTCCGCACAACGGACAGTATTTCTGATTCAGTGTCGCATTTGCAGGAATTGACTTTCCACAGTGCGGGCAACGGAAAAATAACTGATTGATAATACCCGATAATAACAGCATGATAACAAACAGTCCCCATCCGTATATGATCTTTCCAACAAATGTAAATATAAACAGTCCCAGAGTACCGATCACGGGCATAATTACAATACAACCCTTGGCAATTCTTAACTTCATTTCTTCCTCCATCCACAGCAGGATATTTCCTTTGCTATTTTCTATAACAGTTCTGCTGTGGCTATCTTCTTTCTATATTTCAGACCGGTTCAGATCTTAGATCTGCGCAAATGCCTGTTCCAGATCTGCGATCAGATCTTCAGCATCTTCCAGTCCACATGAATAACGGACAAGATCAGGATATACACCGCATGCTGTCAATTCTTCATCATTCATCTGCCTGTGTGTTGCACTTGCCGGATGCAGACAACAGGTTCTCGCATCCGCTACATGTGTCTCAATCGAACCGAGTTTTAAGTGCTTCATGAATTCTTCCGCTGCTTTTCTTCCGCCCTTTACACCGAAGCTTACAACGCCACAGGAGCCGTTTGGCAGATATTTTTCTGCAAGTGCATGATATTTGTCATTTTCCAGCCCGCAGTAATTCACATAAGTAACCTTATCATTCTGTTCCAGATATTTTGCAACTGCGAGTGCATTCTCGCAGTGACGTTTTACTCTGACATGCAGACTTTCCAGTCCAAGATTCAGGATAAATGCACTCTGTGGAGACTGTACAGAACCAAAATCACGCATCAGCTGTGCAGTTGCCTTTGTGATAAATGCGCCTTCTTTTCCGAACTTCTCTGCATATGTAATTCCATGATAGCTGTCATCCGGTGTGGTAAGTCCCGGGAATTTGTCTGCATATTTCATCCAGTCAAACTTTCCGGCATCTACGATGCATCCACCGACTGCTGCTCCATGTCCGTCCATATATTTTGTAGTCGAATGTGTCACAATATCTGCTCCCCATTCGATCGGACGACAGTTGATCGGAGTCGGGAATGTATTATCTACAATAAGCGGTACTCCCTGCTCATGCGCTACCTTTGCAAACTTCTCAATATCTAATACGGTCAGAGCCGGATTTGCAATGATCTCACCAAATAATGCCTTGGTATTCGGACGGAACGCTGCACGGATCTCATCTTCAGATGCGTCCGGATCAACAAATGTGAAATCGATTCCCATCTTCTTCATCGTTACCGCAAATAAGTTATAGGTTCCACCATAGATGGAATTTGATGCTACAACATGGTCACCACAATTTGCAATATTAAATACTGCATAGAAGTTTGCTGACTGACCGGAACCGGTAAGCATCGCCGCTGCACCGCCCTCTAACTGACAGATCTTCTTTGCAACCAGATCATTTGTCGGATTCTGAAGTCTGGAATAAAAATATCCATCTGCCTCCAGATCGAATAATTTACCCATATCTTCACTTGTTGCATATTTGAATGTTGTACTCTGATAGATCGGAACCTGACGTGGTTCTCCGTTTCCCGGTTCATAACCTCCCTGTACACATGTTGTATTAATCTTGTATTTACTCATTACATCCTCCTGATAACTATATCTTCTGTGTTTTATGATCTATTCCAAGTTTCTGTATTCATATCCATTATTATTTCCAGTATAAATACCTGTCTTTTCATGTACCATTTAGCACATCAATTCATTATATAAAATTTATCCCGTTCCTGCAAGCACATGTACTCCTACAAAAATTAAAAATCCGTTAAGATTTCCTTATTTTTACGAAAGTGCAAAAATCTCCTTACATAGCTTTCTTCCCGACTGTGTCCGGAAGATCTTCTCATAAGCAGACCGGACTGCTTTGATATGCTCTTTATCCTCATACAGGTTCACAAGGAAATCTGCCTCTACCAGTATCTGATAATCCATTCCGTCAATATTGGAATAGGTATGGTGATGTCCGACCAGATAACACACCCGCTCAATAAAGGCGGCATCATCTGTCAATGGAATAAGCAGTTTTTCTGCTTCCGGCGGGCCTTCCTTTTCCTGTGTCTTTCCTGTATTATATCCATATTTCTTTTCTGAGTTCTTTATGCCTATATCATGCACAAGTGCAGCGACTTCCAGAATCTCCAGTTCTTCTCCTGTGACTCCTTCCATCTCCCCGATCAGCTTGGCAAAAGAATGAACCTTCAGAAAATGATGGATCCGTCTGGCATCTCCCGCATAATATTCGATCATCTTCTCTTTTACCCGAGATTTCAGCTCCCGGCTTGCAGGAATCGTATCTTCTACATTCTGCTGCAATCTCTCACTCTGCTCTGCTTCTGTACTCTGTTTCTGCTCGGTTTCCATTTCTTTCCTCCTGACTGTCTGCCGACCGTTTTAGTATATTTATTTAACCTGATCTATTTCTGTCTTATTTTCTTTTGTTTTTATCTGTACTCACATCCCCGATTATATATGGTTGCTACAGAATACGCAACTTTTTTTCCTGTACGCCCTGTTTATCCAATATTTATGTCTTATCGTCTTCTGCAGATTGTTTTGTATTGTTTTCACTTATAGGTTGTCTTTTCTTTTCATATAGTAGTATAATTTTCAAGTGCAGGTTTTTTTAGGAGGTTTTACAAATGAAAGATAATTCCCGTCCAATCGGCGTATTTGATTCCGGCATTGGCGGTATCAGTGTTTTGAAAGAAATCGTTTCACTGATGCCGGAGGAAAATTATATATATTATGGTGATTCTGCGAATGCTCCATATGGCACACGCCAGGTCACTGACATTCAGCATCTAAGCCGGAACTGTGTGGAATTCCTGCTTGAACATGGCGCGAAAGCAATCGTGATCGCATGCAATACTGCAACCAGTGCTGCTGCTGCCATGCTTCGTGCAGACTATCCGGACATCCCTGTGATCGGCATTGAGCCGGCATTAAAACCAGCCGTTCTCTGGAAGGAACATGACCGGATCGCGGTTATGGCTACCCCTATGACTTTAAAACAGGATAAGTTTCTATCGCTTATGCATACATACGAAGACCGATCCGTAATCTACCGTGTACCATGTCCAAAGCTGGTTGGCTTTGTGGAAAACGGAGATCTGGACAGTCCGGAGCTTCATGATTATCTGCAAGAGGTTCTCTCGCCTTATCTGGAAAAGGGAATCGATGCGATCGTGCTTGGCTGTACGCACTATCCGTTTGTGGAAAAAATGATCCGAACCGTTGTCGGTCCGGATATCAAGATTTTTGTCGGGAGTCACGGAACTGCCGTAGAACTGCGTCGCCGCCTGATCACCGCAGGCCTAAAGTCAGAATCTGCTGGACAGGGTACAGTCGAGATCTATAACAGTTGTACGACCGATGGGAACGCACATGTTGCCCTCTGCAGGAAGCTGCTGGCATTATAATGTACCGTACGGAAGAAGCTGGAGGCTATCATTCATTTCGCAAATCACTCTCGTTCTATTTCGCAAAAAGATTAACAGGTATCCGGTCTTATATACCCTTTATTTCACAGAACGCTCGCGCTCTATTTTTCACGTAACGGTACTAACCTCACTGCCTTTAGCAGTTCGCTAAGGACCGACGTGAAAAAAGGTCTGTTACATAAAGGTATATAAAACCGGATACCTGTTAATCTTTTTCTATGATCCTGTTAGAGATTGCCGAATTCTTATGAACATACCATTTAATACAACTCTTCATCGTAGTATCGTAATAACAGTCCGGTCACGCGGTCATAGGCTGCGAAACCGTCTGAGACACCGTTCAGGTTCAGGCTTGTTTCAGTGAAGGTATTGGATGCCTGATTGACGGTATCCGTCGATAGAATGGCCTTATCCTCTACCTTTTCCCAAGTCTCCGGGAGCAGAAAGATATCGTCGGAAAGCACCTGTTCGGAAATCCTCTCATTTGCCAGATACTGTTCTGCATCCTCCCCGATAGCCTCATAATAGGCATTATCTACATAGGACAATACACTCAGATACCCGGAATAAATAAAGAATGGATCTTCGCTGCCGATACAGGCAAGATAAGATATAAAGTTTGCCTCATCCTCATAGATATACCCATGCAGATGCGCCAGCTCATGGCAATAGGTTGCCGGATAATTTGTGATATACATATTTGCATTACAGTTTGCTTCCATCGAAAACGGGAAATAATATCCCGCCATATAGCTCTGGCTCATCAGCCCGGAAAACATCATATGCTTGACATCCGGATAGTAGCCGGACAACCGTGGATACCGGCCGGACAGTTTCCGAAGAGCATTTCGCGCCTGTTCCTGCATATCTCCATCATATGTTATGTATCCGTTTTCATCCCGCTCTACTTTAGTGCTGTATTCGTTACACTGCTTTACAATATAATTGCGAAGTGCCTGCAATTCTTCTACCTTATACTGCCGTTCCTCTGTTTCCTCATTTACAGGAAGCGAGGAACAGTGATAATAGATCGTACAGTTTCCGGTCATAATAAGACAGATCGCAACCGTTATATATGCAATAACAAGGTCATAGATCCTGCAAAATCTCCGATATCCCTTATGCTTTCTTAAAAAGATCAACAGAATATTCAGGATCAGAAATTCAAGGATCAGCAGGATTGCCGTAACGATCATAAGTTCCCCGATTGAAAAGGAAAACAGATTGCCAAATCTTGCAAATACTGCAACGATAACCGGATTCACATGTTCCGCATACCAGTCGCACCAGTTTTCCCATCCCATCTTTCCACTGATCCATGGAGCAGCCCACGCTGCTGCATTTATCACTATGACCAGAATTATCCCTGTAAAAAGAAGGGGTCTGTGAATATGCCTTTTTTTCTTGTTCTTTTCTACCTTATTCATAATCTTATTCTTTCTGCCAGATAATATATTTTCTGATATGCATCCTGTCAGATTCTCATACATACAACATCCTTTTCTACCTGTTCAGTATATCATCCTGCTCTGCTTTTTACGACACACTTCACAGATTTATAACAAAAACGCCCTCAAAGTTTGACATCTTCTCTGTCTGACGGCAGACCTGTCATTCTTTGAGGGCATTCTATTTCCTGTTATACTTTTTACTATTGGCACATATTTACGATAAAATTATTTCAGGTCTTCTACCAGTTCGTACAAAGCTTCTGCGGAATTGAAATTATCAGATGTGATCTCATCACTTGGAATGATAACATCGTATTTGTCTGCAATCTCTGCAATGATCGTTATGATATCCAGAGATTCCAGTATTCCATCATCTACCAGTGCATCTTCATTTTCAAAATCAACATTCGGTTTGATCTTCTTTAACATTGCAATAAAATCATTCATAGTTTTATTCTCCTTTATTCTTTAATTCTGCTATCTTTTTTATTTCTTTTCGAAGAAGCGAGCCTTTAAATGTCTTCGGAACTTTCTCGATATAGAATATCTTCTGCGGTAACTTATAGCTTTCAACCTGTTGCTGCATATAGCTCTGGAATGCAGTTTCGTCAAATCCATCCTCTTGCACGATCAGCATAACCGGCAATTCTCCGGTGATCGGATCCTGAACGGAACTGTAAGCACAATCTGCCACACCCGGATACCGGATCGCAACAGTCTCTACCTCTGCCGGCGAGATCTTGCTTCCACCATAGTTGATAACATCATCTGCCCGTCCAACCAGAATAATACTGCCATCTTCATCCATATAGCCAAGATCATTTGTCATAACATATCCATCCACTACCGTTTTCGCAGTAAGCTCCGGATCATTGTAATAGCCCTCCATAACAATCGGACCACCCCAGGCCAGTAAAGCAGGCTGTTTCTCAGATCCATTCTCTATAATATTCCCTTCTTCATCTATAAACCGCACTAGAGAATTGACGGTCGGATATCCGATACAACCATTCTTATTCTGACGGCTGAATTCCAGAATACAGGAGCAGCCAGCTTCCGACGATCCATAAAAATTATAAAGTCTTGTACGTGGAAGATACCGGAGCAGCTTTTCCTTGTCCGTTTCCGGAAGCGGGGCTGATCCCACCTGTATATAATCGATCTGATCGGCATATCCTGCAATCCTGTCATCTGACAAATGAAAGATCATTCCAAGTGTTGCAGGAGAAATTGCCATCGATGTTGCATGGTACTGCTCAAGCATCTTCCAGAGATTGCCTATCATAGCCATACCATTCATCAGACAGACAGTTCCGCCACTTATCATATCCGACTGATACCGTCTTATACCAAAGGAATGATTGAGTGGCATCGGTATGATCTCCACATTTCCTGGTTTCATCTGTGTTCCCTTCATAACATTCCCAGCAATTGCCACATCATTCTTATGATGCATGACAACACCCTTTGAGCTGCCGGTCGTACCCGTTGTGAACAACAGCATCGAACGTGAATCTGCATTTGGAAGCGGAACATCCAGTTCTTCTGTATTCTCCATCTGTTCCATCAGCTTCTTCGGGGATAACCAGCGCAGTCCATCTGACTCTTTGTTTGAGATCAGCCATTCTGCATCCACCTTATCCCTGATTTCCTGCATGCGCTCAGGTGAAGTAGATCGCTCAACAGGAATCACAAGCGCCTGCATATACTGCAAGGCTGAAAACAAAACCATATATTCAATGTTCTGTGTGCATCGTAAAATAACATGTGCATTCTTTTTTATACCATTCTGAAGCAGGACATTTGCCATCTTTCTGATTGCCGTCCAATACTCCGCATATGTCAGATGTTTTTTTAACTCACAGACAGCCAGCGTATCCGGTTGTGTCTCTGCATATTTTTTTATATAATGAAGCACGGTTTCCATATCGATCCTGTTATTTCTCCTTTTTCTTTGTAATCTTTTTTACATTTTTCTTCCATTTTTTCATAAATTTCCGGTCTTCCTCATCCCATACCTTACAGGCATCTTCCCAGCTTACCTTCTGATCCTCAGTCAGAGTTTCCTGCAACTGATACTTTTCCTTCAGATATGCTCCAAGAAAGCTTGTCACCTTTTTTGCTCCTGCTATATTCGTATGCTTTGGATTATAGAAATTCGTTTTAAAATCAATATCCATCTCATCAACATACTGATTTAGATCCAGACAGTCATAGCCCTGTTTCTCACAATAGGCATCCACAGCCAGATGCTCCCGGATCTGACTCTCATCCGGTACATACGGTGTCGCTATAAACAGCACCTTTTTTCCCAGTTCATTTGCCTTTTTCTCGATTGCATCCAGAGTATCCTTAGATGCCTGTGACAGTTCAAGACTCTGATCCGTTGTATAATCCGGTTTCTTGTTTTTGAGATTCGTGATCGTTGATTTTGGTCTTGCAAATTTATCATCACTGGACGGATTGTTCAGACGATTGATCATAAATTCCCGGTCAAATTCCATCAGGTTATTATGATATTTTAATATCTGAAACATCATTTCTGCTTTCTTCACCAAGCTTCCACCATGTATAGACTGAATTGCCTGCAACCTTGTTATGGATGGATTCATGCCGGATATAAGCAATTCAAACCAATAGTCCCGTTCTTCCTGGCTGTGATCATCATTTGTATTTCTGGCGATCATGGTTCTGACCTCGATAACAAACACGTCCACGTTCTGACTTTTTACCGCTTCTTCCATAATATATGGTGCCATATTCAGATCCTGGATCGAGCTAGCCAGCATAGCCGAGGTAAAATCCTGTTCCTCATATGCCTGTGGCGGATTCCAATAACGGAATATCGCACTGGATCCGATCATCAATGCATTGACCGTATCCTTTTCTTCCGCGTAATACTCTGCCCATGCCTCTGCGTCACTCTCATCCGGTCTGGCAAACTGTCCGACCTTCGATATAGAATATAACAATATGACAAAAAACAGTAGGATTGAAATTACTTTTTTTATTATTGCCAAAACCTTTTTCTTTCCTGTTTTCATGTTTTGTTCTCCTACCCTTAAAACTGTTCATAGATGAATGCGATATGACTGCCGGAACCATATACACCAAACGTCAATACACATAAAATTCCAACGATCAGAACCAGCCAGCGCAGCCAGAGATTCTGACGTAGCAGCCAGCTTCTGATATCCTCTTTGATCCCCATCTGTTCCCGGATCTCCTGTGCAACTGATACACATAACAGGATCAGACAACCAATCAGGATCAGCCCCCATTCCCGCTGGGACAAAGCAAATGTATTTATAATGTCATAAAATGTACCACGGTCAACCACACAGGAAGCTATCATATGGAAGGACGCACGGATTCCACTTCCCATAAAAATGATACGTCCGATCACGCATAATAAAAATGTCCGAAGCATCCGGAATATATTCCAGCTTATACAGTTTGTCCGTATATTCAGTTTCTCTGTTAATTTAGCGACCGGCTGCTCAAATAATGTCGATAAGCAGATCAGGATTCCGTGAAACAGTCCCCAGCCGATATAATTCCACTTTGCCCCATGCCAGAGTCCGGTCAGGATCCATACGCACAGGATCGGTACACAAGAGGCAAATCCGGTTCCTATGGCATTTCCCAGATATTTCCGCACCTTGGTATTCCATTTCAACAGGATCTTTGAAGTCGATACCGGATAGAATACATATTCTCTGAAGAACGCTCCGAGTGAAATATGCCATCTTCTCCAGAACTCCGGCAACGTCTGGGAAAAATATGGCCGCCTGAAATTTTCTCCAAGCGTAATGCCAAAGCACTCCGACGCACCACGTACGATATCCATGCATCCGGAGAAATCACAGTAAATCTGGATGGAATACATAACCGCCGCCAGAAAGAAGATCATACCTTCATACTTCTGTTACAAATGGACTGATACGGTCTGCCATCACCATTTTCTTAAGTGCTCCCCACAGAATCAACCATGTACCTTTTATCACCGTATCATAATCAAACTTATGCTTTTCCCATAGTTGATGCGCAACCAGTTCATATCGCGCAATCGGTCCCTGCGTAATATGTGGAAAATATAATACATACGACAGATATTTCAGAAAATTCTTCTGTGCATGGATCCTTCCGTTATAGACATCAACCAGATAAGAGATCATCATAAAGGAATAAAAAGAAACTCCAAGCGGTGCAGGGAAATGCCAGTCCGGAATCCGCTGTATCGCTTCGTATGGAAGAAAACGTTTGATATTCTCGATGGCAAATCCTGTCACCTTGAATACAATAAGTGCACCTATTACGATCAGCAATGCCAGCACCAGATATTTCTTTCGTTTCTTTTTCTGTGCTGTTTTTATCTTTCTTGCAGTTCTCTTATCTGCATCCAGAAGCAGCCGGTCCTGTTCCTCCAGATTTTTCTCCATCAACATTGTCAACGGATATACCAGAAATGCGGTTCCAACTACGATCAGGAGATCATCAATCCCACTATAAGCATAGAAAACCACACTTGCGGCAAGGAGCACCCACCACTGGATTTTCTTTGGTACTATATAATATATCAAAAATGTAACTGCTAAGAATACTATAAATATGTATGATACGACAGACATGCCTTCTCTCCATTTCTTTCTCTTTGTTTCACGCCCGTTTCTGTATGGCTTTTTTTACACCGTACTGAATGTGCTCCAGTATTTTAACAGCAATGTGCAAATGATCGACATTACAAGAATAATGATAAGGGAAATCTTCCAGCCTTCCCGGAACATATACTTTGGTTCCAGTCCATATCCCACCGGAATCGCACGAATCGACGTTGGCAGCATATAAGACAGGTTCACACCAATGGATGCTACGTATATATACGGAATCGGATTCAGCCCACATCCCTGTGTGATTGAGATCACAAGTGGAATCGCAACCGCTGCCGTAGCTGTATTTGAGGTCACATCCGACAACAGTAGTGTTGCAGTCAGAATGATCAGGATCGTTACAAAACCACCCTTCATATCAAGGGAAGAAATCACTTCTCCAAGTGCTTTTGCAACACCTGTTGCATTGATCAGGCTTCCAAGTGCCAGACCTCCGGCAAATATATACATCAGATCCCAGACGATCTTTCCCTGCACCTGTTTCCAGACCATGATCCGTTTTCCCTCTTTATTTGTAAAAAGAAAGGCGATGATCGCACAGATGATAAATACATATGCAGGCTTTAATCCCGGCAATATATCCTGATAAAGCTGTCTGGTAAATGCCAGACCTGTTGCCACTACAAACAGCACAAGTGCGGATTTTTCTTCAAAGCTCATCTTTGGAAGCTTCCGGTACTGTTCCGCAAAATATTCACTGGAACCACCTAACAGATCTGTCTTCTTTACATCACGAAGAATAAATACTACATTGATCAGCATTAAAATCAGCATAACCGGAAGGAACCGGATAACCCAGGAGGAATACATATATTCTTTTCCGGTCAACTGCTGGATATATTCCACCGTTACCAGATTCATAGCACCACCAAGTGGAGATGCCAGACCACCAAGTCCTGTCGCATAGGCGATCGTCAGCAGGATCTTCGATGCCGTCTTGCTGTTTTTCACGTCATCCATTCCAATATATTTCAGCATAGAAACTGCGATCGGCGTGATCGTTGCGCATACTACTGCATTCGGAAGCACCGCAGATAATACCATTGACAACGCAAACCAGAACACAAGCTGCATTCTAAGACTGTTTCCGATCAGACGCAGAAACGTGATTGCAATTCGTTTGTCCAGTCCTGTATTTTCCCATAATACTGTTATGATCGAAGCTCCAAGCAGCAGCAGAATCGTTTCGTCCGCATAATTCGATATTATGACCTTCATCTCCGCCATAGGAACTACTGCATTGATCGCAATCGGCAAAAACGCCGTTACTGCATAATCTACCGGACCTGTTACCCACCAGTATGCCATCCAGAATACCGTTCCAACTGCTGCCCGTTCTGCAAATGTCGGCAAAACTGCATGCGGTAAAAGAAAGCATGCCAACAGGAATAGAACCGGTCCAAGTAACAAATGAATCAATCGTTTATAATTTCTCATATAATCCTCCAAGCAAGTCCTACTCGATATATTGTTCTTTCTACATAAAAAAAAGAACCCTAATATCGGATTATAAAAATCCAATATTAAAGCTCTATTAAAAATTCGACATTCTTCTATTTATTTTTAAGGTTTTGGAATAAAAAATGTGAAAATACTTCCTTTATTCTTTGTACTTTCAACATAAATCCCTCCCCCATATAACTCAGCAATCTTCATTGCCTGTGAAAGTCCCAGACCAAAGCCTTCCGCATTACGATCTTTTTTTTCTCGATAAAAGCTTTCAAATATTTTGGATATATTTTCTTTCTCTATTCCACAGCCTTCATCCTGAATACGAATATACGACTTTCCGTCTTTCTCTCCACAGGACACATAGATTTTAGCTCCTTCATTGCTATACTTTACAGCATTTGAAAGCAGGTTATTTATAACAATATAGATAAGATTCATATTTGCCTGTATGATAGTCGGCTGAAGGGAATATTCAAATGTAATGTGTTTCGTATCAATA
>ERZ779889.3277-NODE-3277-length-11978-cov-2.660907_pt1 | contig 11978 bp, 5 predicted proteins | sample MGYA00511030_ERZ779889 | MGnify/ENA primary metagenome ERZ779889 (study PRJEB29588, sample SAMEA2160616) | human gut metagenome | biome: human gut; feature: human-associated habitat; material: faeces | place: Denmark | collected 2008/2010 ...
GGTAAAGCCGGCAGTGGCTGTCAGGTTATGATTGCCGTTGTCGAAACTGTTGGTATAGGTCAGCACATAGTCACTCTGCACTTTCGTCTCGTTTTCCTTGAACTGGCTGACTTCAGTTTTACCTGTTCCCAAAGTGGAAACATCTCCTTTGACGGTAGAGTCGTATACTTTTATGATAGGAGTATAAGTACGTCCGTTGTTGGAAGCGTAGTCCATAGAGAATGTCGCTTTGAAGGTAAAATGCTTCAAGAAGTCCACTTCGCCATAGACATTACCCGATGCACGATAGTTTTCAGCTTTCGTGGTGTTCGCTTTTAAATCGACATCTACCATAGGGTTGTTGATCTGTGCTTTCTGAAATTCCGGCAGTGCACTGTATAGTCCGTATTCATCATTATATACCGGAGCGATCGGGGTGGCACGGAGGGCATTCAGTACTTGTTTGGAGTCGGCGGGAAGCATACGTGCCCCGTTGAACTGGAAGCCGACTTTCAGATAATCCGTAATCTTGTAATCGTTACTTGCATTAATCGTCACTTTGCTGAATTTCTCATGTTCGATGTTGCCCTGTTCATACGAGTAACCTACGCCCAGATAGAAACTATGTTTGGGCGAAGCTCCCGTAATGCTTATATTATTGTTGGTGATAAAAGCTGTCTGGAAGATTTCATCCTGCCAGCCGGTGAAGTCGAACGGGGCGTCTTCCTGATTGGCGAGCTGCTCGCTGTATAACTCACGGAATTGCGATCCGTTTACCAGCTTCACCTTATCTACTACTTTCTTGAAGCCGAAGGAGGTGTTTATATTTACCAGTGTTTGTCCTTCTTTGGCTTTTTTGGTGGTGATGATAATCACACCGTTAGCACCACGGACACCGAAGATCGCCAGTGAAGACGGGTCTTTCAGAATCTCCATGGATTCGATATCCTCCGGGTTGAGGAAGTTGATGTTATCGTTGAATAGTCCGTCAACGATATACAAAGGTTTATATCCGTTGATAGAGTTTGTACCGCGAATACGAATTTCCGGGTCGGAGCCGGCACGTCCGGAGTTTACGATTTGCACGCCGGCCACTTTTCCCTGTAAGGAAGAAAGCGGGTTCATGGCAGGTTTGTTGGCAAGTTCTTCTCCTTTGATGTTGGTGATAGAACCTGTCAGGTCCCTTTTCTTAGCACTACCATATCCGATAACTACCGTTTCGGCTAGCACTTGCGAATCTTCTTTCAGGGTGACGTTGATAACGGTCTGCGCACCGACCTTGACGCTCTGCGAGGTCATTCCCACATAGGAAAATGCCAGTACGTCGTCCGGGGTGACAGAGATTGAATACTTACCGTCCATGTCTGTAATGGTTCCGGTGGAAGTTCCTTGTACGAGCACCGATGCGCCTATTAGTGGTTCATTGGCAGCGTCTGTTACCGTACCCGTCACCGTCTTTGTTTGTGCAAAGGCAGATGCAGAGGTAAGCAATAAGCAAGTGAGCGCCACTATGCTCTTAAACCAAGTGGTTTTCTTCTGAAGATGTTGTAAAAGTCTAGTCCTCATTGCATTAAATTTTTCCATTTGTTACTATTTAGGTTGAAGTCTTTTTCTGCCGCTATTTGGCGAAAGTAACAAAGTGAACAAACGAAAGGCAAAAAAGATTTTGGAAAATACAGGAATGTCCGATTTTAACACAAAAGGAACCGATGTGAAATAGCAATAGTGACCTTAAAACATTTCTTCCGCTGTCTCTATGCAGTGGAAGACATCTTCTTTGTTGCCGTTGAAAGGACCGGATTTCTCGATTTTCAGTGTCGACATCGCAGCGGCGAAACGCCCCGCCTCCTCAATGCCGGTTCCGGATACCCGTTGATACAGATAGCCGATTGTATATGTATCGCCGCAGCCTGTCGCGTCCACCACTTGCGCAGGCTTATAAGCCGGGATACGGAAAAAGTCCGTCCCGTTGAAAATAAGTGAGCCCATGCTTCCCAATGTAACTAACACTTCTTTTACTCCCCATTCATGCAACCGCCGGGCGGCTTCGTGAGGATCGGAAAGTCCGGTCAGCACTTCCATTTCGTGTTCGTTGACTTTCAGGAAATGGATATATCGTAAGGCTTCCCGCTTGTCGGTCCAGTCTGTCGGATATACATGAGTGTCACGTACTTCACGCAGGTAACCTTGTGAGTCTACTGCAATCAATCCTTTTAGGGAAAGCTCCTTGATTACTTCCAGTGAGAAGTCGTCGGCCAGCAGGGAGCCGAGGTGGTAAATCTCCGCGTCTATCTCACGGAGTTGGGAAGCGGTGAAAGGATCAGCTTTTGCCAGTACACGTTGGGTACGGTCATCGGGATTGGTCCCGTAGATGTTCTCGAAATATACGGAATGCCGGCTGGGCAATGCAGTGACGTCAATGCCGACCTTACGCAGCTGTTTTACAACGTTCATTTCTGTTGCACCAACTGCCGTGACCAGTGTATAGTCGATATCATTGAAATGACGAATGGCGTGTGAACAGTAAAAAGCGGTTCCTCCCGGCATATAAACAGTGCTTTGAGGGGTAACTACTTTATCTAATGTGATGTGACCAATACAGCAAAGTTGATGTTTCTTCATATTGTAAGCAATTAAAAAGCCTCCAAGAATGTATCTTGAAGGCTTTCTAGTTTATTTTGGTGCGGATGATAGGACTCGAACCTACACGCCTCACGGCACCAGATCCTAAGTCTGGCGCGGCTACCAATTACGCCACATCCGCAGGTAGTTTTTTTGTTTAGCGGTGCAAAGATAGGAAGATTTTCTGATTTGACAAATTATTCGGCAATAAAGTTATTCGCTTAGTATCTCAAATGCCTTTTCTATCAGTGTATCTTTGTTCTCAAGTTGGTCTTCCTTAGACATATTGATAGCAACATCCGGTGCGATACCTTCTTCCAACGGCTGTTTGTTCTTATCGAAATGCGGGCTGGCGGAGAAGCGGATGCTCCAACCGTTCGGCAGTTCGGACGAGAACGGAAGACCGGAACCACCTCCGGTCCGGTCGCCCAACTGGATAATTTCTGTATCTTCTATGCTGCGCATCGCATTGACAAAATCGTTTGTTGCGCTGTAACAACGACGGTTGGTTAATATCACTACCTTTTTCTGCCACCGGATACTGTTGGACGGTTCCAGATAAATCGGTTCCATTTGGGAGAAATCATTATGTCCCGGTCCGGTCTTGTGCTGAATGTATCCGGTCAGCGTCTTTTGGTTGGTGAACCGGGCGGCGATACGGGTGGAGTTTGTCAAGTTTCCCCCTCCGTTGTCGCGTACATCAATGATTAATCCGTTGCAAGGTGACAGGTAGAGAAGAACCTCATCCAGATTACCGTTTCCTACCCCTGCACTGAAACTCTCATAACGGATATATCCTATATTATTGTCGAATATCTTATATTTCAGTCCGGCTGCTGTGTAGTAACCGCTGCTGGCACTGCCCAGATAGGTCTGGTAAAGAATGTCTTCCCGGTAATTCCAATCATACCCCTGATACCACTCATCATAGAAAGAAGTGCGTTTGGCGGAAGAAAGATTGACGTGCCCGTCTTTCAGGGTATATAACATCTGACTCAGAAGGTCAAACAAATCATCGTTGGACATGGTCGGTACCACCAGTTTTCGGTATTTTTCGTGTACGGCATCCCAGTCAATGCCTTTTGCCTCCAGAAAACAATACTGTTCGTCAATGATCTTCCATAGTTGCTCGAAGTTGCCTACGGGATCATTGGCGTACTCTTCTTCCCTGATGCAACCGGTCAGCGCCGGCAGGCAGCAGATTAGTAAAAGTAATTGTATAATCTTATTTTTCATTCTTCTTATCTATCGCTCTTTGAAATTTCAACATTAAATCTTTCGTTCTCTTAGTAGGCCCTTACCGATGAAGGCAGAGGGGCTGTTCCTTTTTTATTTCGGATTCGGTATAGGTCTTTCACAAATCCTACCATGAATACATGAGAGTAGGTATGTGTTTTGATATTGTTTACTTTGTATTGTTGCAAATCAGCCAGATAGCTGAAACGCATCTTGGTATATCCTATCGGCAGGTCAATCGAGAGCATTTGCCGGAGGGAAGGCTGGTTGTGCAAAGAAGTGAATTTAATCACTCCGCCGGCATTGCCCAATGAGAAAATCTCGTAATAAGACTGCCCGTAGTGCGGTGAGAACAAAACTCCCATGACAGGAAGGTTCACTTGATAGCGCAACACCATTGGATAGCGTTTGATTTTGAGATGCCAGATAGCCATTCCTGAAGCGTCCAGATTGACGTATGCCCTTGCGGAAGCCGGATTGTTCGTGTTACGGAGATTGTAGACAAAGCCGCCGTTGGCGTCTATCAGTCCTCCGGCCAGTAATTTAAAGTTCTCCGTCAGACGGAACTGGTAATGCAGGCCGTAATTCCAGTTGACTAATCCGGAGAATGTATTGTTGTTGTCGGCACGGTTATGCGTATAGCCGATATCTGCCTGAAAGAAATTCTGTACGGAAACATTGCCGTCGAACAACTTTGTCATACGGATTGTTTCGCGGGAAATGCGGAAGTCGATTCCCTTATATTCCTGTGGTGACAGGTAGGTGTCGAACACATTGGTAAAACCGATGCCGTACATGGTGGCACGTGTTACATAACGATGAGCCTGCAGGGAATCAATCTGTGCCTGTAATTTTGTGCAAAGGGCGAACAGGATGCATCCTGTCAGCCCCAAGTATATTAGTTTTTTCTTCATCAGAATAATTTCATCTGCCCGGTGATTTCATCAATAATATCCCCTTCGCTTTTGTCACTGTCCGGATCTAGATTTTCGGGTTCTTCACTTGCCTCTTCCTGCGGTTCCTGTTCCGGTTCGGGGAAGCGGGTCGGTTCGAGCTCGTTAATCGTCTCCACTGTGTAAGTGGTGATACGTTTACCTTTAGCTTTGAATCCCTTGACAGCAATAAACTCGTCCGCATCGATTTCCAATGGTTCTCGGAAACTGTCGTGTCCGCCGAATATCACTTCCAGGCGGGGATAAAACTCGTCGGTCAGCAGGATGAGGCGGTTATTCTTGTTTTCGCCCAGATAGTTCTGCTTACGGTTGGAACCTTCGAAGCAGAAACGTTTCAGGTACGGGTAATTCTGCTGGTCGGCATCATATAGCGCGGCAGTCCATACCTTGTTGGAGTCGAATTTCTCGACAATACTTACGTTGTCTTCGTAGTGATTGCTCAGGTCGAAGTTGCTGGTGTAAAAGTCACCGTTGTTCAGCACAACGAGTATGGTGTCGTCGCTCTGGAACTCGCCCAGGTATTCGCCGCGTCCGTCATAATTGAGACGGAGGATATCACGGTCAAACCATACCTTACGTCCGCCGAGTGTGGAACCGCCTTTCTGTTTCAAGGCTATCTTGTGTACCGGCAGGCGGGTCAGGATAACTCCCTGTGCTTGTCGTCCCTTGATACTGATCTCACTAAAGTCACGCTCGAAGATAATACGCCGCACACGCGGATTCGGTTTTAAAGTCACCTTGATGATTTCGGCTTCCCCGTTCGGATTGGCACTGAAATAAGTGATACGTGAATCCGGTGTCCCTTGCGTGACGTCATATTCGCGGTCGCGGACAACGGAAGTGACTGCAAAACGCTTGATATAGGTTGTGCCTTCCTTGCCGTCGCGGTAGGTGACATTATAGATTGTACGTTTGTCATTCTTCTTGAAGACATTGACATAAAGTATGTTCTTGCCTACAAATTTCTTGTCGGCTACCGGAGTGACGATATATTTCCCGTCGCGGAAGAAGACAATTACGTCGTCGATATCCGAGCAGTTGGCTACGAACTCGTCCTTCTTCAAGGCTGTTCCGATAAATCCTTCTTCGCGGTTGATGTAAAGTTTTTCGTTGGCTTCCACCACTTTGGCGGCTTCGATCGTGTCGAAGTTACGCAGTTCGGTACGACGAGGGAAGTTCTTGCCGTATTTGTTCTTCAACATCTGATACCAGTTGACGGTATAGTCGACGATGTGCGCCAGGTGGTCGTCAATTTCGGCAATATCCTCTTTCATCCGGGCAATGAGTTCGTCCGCTTTGTCCGAGTTGAACTTCAGGATACGTCCCATTTTGATTTCCATTAGTTTGAGGATATCCTCCTTGGTCACCTCACGGATAAAGCTCGGATAGAACGGGGTCAGCCGTTCGTCGATGTGTTCGCAGGCAGCGTCCATATCTTTGGACTGCTCGAACTCTTTGTCTTTATAGATACGTTCTTCGATAAATATCTTTTCGAGGGAAGCGAAATGCAGTGCTTCCAGGATTTCCCCTTTCTTGATTTCCAGTTCCTGCTTCAGCAAATCCAGCGTGTTGTCTGCCGACTTTTTCAGGACTTTGCTGACGGTGAGGAAATGAGGTTTGCTGTCGTCAATCACGCAGCAGGTGGGAGAGAGCCTCACTTCGCAGTCGGTGAAAGCGTATAGTGCATCAATCGTTTTGTCCGACGAAGTGCCGGGGGCGAGGTGTACCAGTATTTCTACGTTGGCAGCCGTATTGTCATCCACCTTGCGGATTTTGATTTTTCCCTTGTCAACAGCTTTCAGGATAGAGTCGATTACGGATGAAGTGGTTTTTCCGTAAGGGATTTCCGTGATAGCAAGGGTTTTGTTGTCCAGCTTGTTGATTTTCGCACGTACTTTTACGGCTCCGCCACGTTCGCCGTCGTTGTATTTGGCTACGTCGATAGAACCACCCGTCTGGAAATCGGGATATAGTTGGAACTCTTCTCCACGGAGGTAGTTGATAGAGGCATCGCAAAGTTCGTTGAAGTTGTGCGGCAGTATCTTGGAAGAAAGCCCGACGGCGATACCTTCCACTCCTTGCGCCAGCAATAACGGGAATTTCACAGGGAGAGTGACCGGTTCCTTGTTTCGTCCGTCATAAGACAATTTCCATTCGGTAGTCTTGGGATTGAAGACAACATCCAGTGCAAACTTGGAAAGGCGTGCCTCGATATAACGGGGGGCGGCAGCACCATCTCCCGTAAGGATATTACCCCAGTTACCCTGACAGTCGATTAGTAAATCTTTCTGTCCGAGTTGCACCAGAGCGTCACCGATAGAAGCGTCACCGTGAGGGTGGAACTGCATCGTGTGTCCCACAATATTTGCCACTTTGTTATATCGCCCGTCGTCCAGACGTTTCATAGAATGCAGGATACGGCGTTGCACAGGTTTCAAACCGTCGTTGATATGGGGTACGGCACGTTCCAGAATAACGTATGAGGCGTAGTCCAGAAACCAATTCTGATACATGCCTGTTAACTGGTGTTTTACGTTTTCGTCCCGTGCGTCCGCCGGTTTGTAGTCTGAATGTTCTTCCGGTATCTCGTTAATTTCGTCACTCATAAATCAATCTTCACTTTGCTTTTACAACAAATAATCTTCCTGAACATCAAAAAAGGGGATGTCCACGCAAAAATACGAAATAAATTCATATGAGGACGAAAAGAACTCACGTTTTTTATGATACTGACAGCTTCATTAATCTTTTAGCAGGCACCGGATTTGCTTTCTGAACATACAGGTTAATGGGATAAAGAGTCATATTCTTGATTTATTTGACCGGTTGGCGGAGTTGACTTTGTGTATATTTAATTCTGCCGATAGACTTTTTTAGTAGAAATGTGTTCAAATCCTCCATAAAATGTGCTTATTTTGTTCATGTAGATTGAAAACCGTACTTTTTTACAATATTTGTGTGTATATAAATTATGCACCTCCTGTATTTTTGCTTATGTTTGAATTTATCTATATAATATATTGAGTTATATGAAACACCTTAAAAAACACATCCTGGTGATATTGTGTGCATTACAAGTACAATATTCTCTTGCATTGAATCTTCAAAAAGATTGGTTGATTGACGGATCATCCTATCAAGCCAAAGTGACAACTACCGATAAAGAATTGTGCCTTAGTAACGGGCTACTCTCACGTACATTCATATTATCTCCTAATGTCGCAACGATTGCATTTGACAATTTGATGAATGGCAATGCGGAGCTGCGTGCTATCCGTCCGGAAGCTGTATTGACCATTAATGGTATGGAATATCCGGTAGGAGGGCTTTATAAACAACCGGTTCAAAATTTTCTGAATAACGATTTTATTGAGGATATGATAAGTTGCGACACTGCATTCACGTATGTGAGCCATACAGTGGGAGAAACGATCGAACGTTTTCCCTATCGTCCCAAACAAGAATGGTTGTCGAACAAAAATCCATGGCCGGCTCCCGGCAAGCGGATTGTTTTTATATATAAAGCTGCCCCACGTGCACCGGAAATGATACGGAATGTGACGGTAAAAGTGATCTATGAGCTATATGATGGGGCTCCTATCCTGTCAAAACAGATAGAAGTTGAAAATCAAGGAAAATCTTCGATTGTTCTGAATTCTTTTAAATCTGAAATACTGGCTTTAACGGAAACAGCTCCCAAAGTGCACTATGGTGAACCGCATGAAATACGTATGTTGGCTCAGGAACCGGGTACTTACACTCGTAATTATCGGAAATCTCCTGCACAGACTGACGCGCCTCGTGAATATATAGATCGCTTTACACAGCTCTTTGTAGTGACTGATTATGCCATGGGAGGTGATATGGAAGCGATGAAAGACAATCCGGCAGTCCGTTGGGTGTTCGACCATCCGGAATATGAAGCTACCGGAATACGGTATTACGGACAGTACAAACCGGCGCGTTTAGAAGTATGCCCGCCTATTGGTCCTGATTATGAAATAACTCCGGGAATGACTTTCCGTTCATGCACAGCTTTTGAAATGCTGAGAGATGCCACTGATAATGAACGCCGCGGGTTAGCGGAATGCCGTTTTTGGAGAATGATGGCACCCTGGACTCAAGAGAATCCTATTTTTATGCACGTTCGCCGCTCGGATGAAGCTTCTGTTAAGGCCGCCATAGACCAATGTGCCGCTGTTGGTTTTGAAATGGTAATAATGACTTTTGGCAGCGGGTTTAATATAGAAAACAATTCTCCGGAATATATGGAAATGATGAAACGGCTGAATGCTTATGCTCACTCTAAAGGTATAGCACTCGGCGGATATTCGCTATTGGCAAGCAGAGGCGCCAAGACGGAAGATGCCGCTATCAGTAGAAAGACAGGAAAACCTGCTACAACACGGGAAGAGGGAAGCCGCTTTGGAAAATCTCCTTGTCTTGCTTCTTCATGGGGAGATACTTACTTTGGCAAGTTACGCTCATTCTTTACGCAGACGGGTATGGGGGTATTTGAGAATGACGGTTCTTATCCCGGAGATCCTTGTGCTTCGACACAACACAAACATCATCGCGGCTATTTGGATTCCCAATGGAAGCAATGGGAGGTGATACGGCACTTTTATCGTTGGTGTCGTGAACAGGGCATATATTTGAATGTTCCCGATTGGTATTTTCTCAATGGCTCCAACAAAACCCCAATGGGATATGTAGAAACAAACTGGTCGTTGCCCCGTGCATATCAGGAAATTATTGAACGCCAAAACATATATGATGGAACTTGGCAGAAAACTCCGACTATGGGCTTTATGTTTGTTCCTCTTACACAATATCATGGAGGCGGGGAAGCTGCGACTATTGAGCCTCTTTGCGAACATTTGGAGCATTACCAGATTCGTTTGCAGAATCTATTCGGGGCGGGAGTCCAGGCATGTTTTCGAGGTCCCCGACTGTATGATACGGAGGATACTCGCAAAATGGTAAGTCATTGGGTCGCTTTTTATAAGAAATATCGTCGTATTCTAGATTCTGATATTGTTCATTTACGTCGCCCTGATGGCAGAGACTGGGATGGTATCCTGCATGTTAATCCTGACATTCAACAGAAAGGCTTTCTGGCTGTGTATAACCCTCTTTTAACTGACATCGAACGCACTATTCGGGTACCATTATACTATACCGGTTTGCATGATAAAGTTCGGGTAAAAGAACAGGATGGCAAAGCCCGGACCTATACTGTTGACAGAGACTATTCTATTTCGTTGAAAATTAGAATACCCGCAAAAGGATTTAATTGGTATATCTTTGAATAAAGACATTTATAAATGATATGCATAACTTTTTAAAGATTCATTCTTTCATTATTTAACTCTGCCAATAACAGATTTACTTGACAACGTCTTATTTATATTGTATATTTGTAATCGACTATTGTCTTTTAGCTAAAAACCGGAATAAATGAAAAAAAGAATTGCTTTTTGCTATCATAGAGGATCTTCTTGTACCTTGGAATGGTACTATAATTTGACGACATAGACGTTTGGTGTCTATGGAAATAGACTCACAAAAACGATTTGGGGAATAAAGGCTGTGGATTTATTATAAATTCGCAGCCTTTATTGTTGCATAATATTGATATATTCGCTTTGGAAGGGCGTGCGAAAGTTTATAATAAACTAGGGTGACGTTTATAATAAACGATTCATTTATTTATTAGAAAAGGTTTAATCGATTATGAATAAAGAGTAAACACTTTTTGATTTATTTGAAACGCATTCATTGAAATGTTTTAATTTCAACTATTAATGTGATAAACTATAATAACATATTCCGACTTTATATTTTTGAACAAAAAAGAGGAGGCTTATCTTCTTTTCTCGTTTCCCGTTTCGGCGAAGAAGTTCAGGAATAAGATAAATTAATACCCTACCTGTCTTATTTATGAGATAAATCCCTATCTTTGTGGCACTTTTTACGAAAAAAGCAAAATCAAATTAATAGATATAGAAAAGAAAATGGCACAAGAAGACGTTTTTAAGAAACTAGTATCGCACTGTAAAGAGTACGGTTTCGTATTTCCTTCAAGCGATATCTACGACGGACTGGGCGCTGTGTATGACTACGGTCAAATGGGCGTTGAATTGAAGAATAATATCAAGAAATACTGGTGGGACAGCATGGTGCTGTTGCACGAAAACATTGTCGGGATCGACTCTGCCATATTTATGCATCCTACTATCTGGAAGGCTTCCGGACACGTTGATGCATTCAATGACCCATTGATTGACAACAAAGATTCCAAGAAACGCTATCGTGCCGACGTACTGATTGAAGATCAGTTGGCTAAATATGACGATAAAATCAATAAAGAAGTAGCGAAAGCTGCCAAAAGATTCGGAGAAAGCTTTGATGAGGCTCAATTCCGTTCTACCAACGGACGTGTGTTGGAACATCAGGCAAAACGTGATGCTCTTCATACCCGTTTCGCAAAAGCACTGAACGACAATAATCTGGAGGAACTTCGTCAGATTATTATTGATGAAGAAATCGTATGCCCGATTTCAGGAACTAAGAACTGGACAGAGGTTCGTCAATTCAATCTGATGTTCTCTACCGAAATGGGTTCTACTGCCGACGGTTCTATGAAGATTTACCTTCGTCCGGAAACGGCACAAGGTATTTTCGTAAACTATCTGAATGTGCAGAAAACAGGTCGTATGAAAGTTCCTTTCGGTATTGCACAGATCGGTAAGGCTTTCCGTAACGAGATCGTTGCCCGTCAGTTCATCTTCCGTATGCGTGAGTTCGAACAGATGGAAATGCAGTTCTTCGTAAAACCGGGAACGGAACTTGACTGGTTCAAGAAATGGAAAGAAATCCGTCTGAAATGGCATAAGGCGCTGGGCTTCGGCGATGCAAGCTATCGTTATCATGATCACGATAAATTGGCGCATTATGCAAATGCTGCAACTGACATCGAATTCCTGATGCCGTTTGGCTTCAAAGAGGTAGAAGGTATCCACTCCCGTACCAACTTCGACTTGTCACAACATGAGAAGTTCTCCGGAAAGAGCATTAAATACTTCGACCCTGAACTGAACGAATCATATACTCCGTATGTAATTGAAACTTCTATCGGTGTTGACCGTATGTTCCTTAGCATTATGAGCGCCGCTTATTGCGAAG
>ERZ779889.3285-NODE-3285-length-11961-cov-5.657064_pt1 | contig 11961 bp, 10 predicted proteins | sample MGYA00511030_ERZ779889 | MGnify/ENA primary metagenome ERZ779889 (study PRJEB29588, sample SAMEA2160616) | human gut metagenome | biome: human gut; feature: human-associated habitat; material: faeces | place: Denmark | collected 2008/2010 ...
TCGGGCAGCATCCTCATGCTGCTGCCCATGTGCCACATGAAGCTCAAGGAGGTCTACCCCGCCCTGTTCGTGACGACCGTCATCGCCACAACCGTCGGTACCGCCGCCGTCACGCTCATGTGCGTCCTGTTCCCGGGTCTCGCCTGAGCCCCGTCAACCCACACCATATCACAACAGAAAGGAAGTCAAGACATGAAAGAATTCAAGAACAAAGTTGCCGCCATCACCGGCTCCGCCACCGGCATCGGCCGCGCCTTCGCTGAAGAGGCTGCCAAGCGCGGCATGCGCCTCGCCCTCATCGACATCAACACCGAGGGTCTCGAGGAGACCAAGGCCATCTGCGAGAAGGCCGGTGCGGCAAAGGTCGTCACCATCAAGACCGACGTCACAAAGTATGAAGAGGTCCGCTTCAGCATCCAGCGCGTCATGCAGGAGTACGGCCAGCTCGACCTGATGTTCGCCAACGCCGGCATCGCCACCGCCGGCTGGGTCTACAACCATCCGCCTCAGGACTGGGCCTGGGCCATGAACACGAACGTGCTCGGCCTGACCTATTACGTGCACGAGGTGCTGCCCATCTTCAAGCAGCAGGGCACGCCCTGCCACTTCCTGTTCACCGCATCCATCGCCGGCCTGATCACCGGCCTGCGCTACAACACGGCCTACCTTGCGAGCAAGCATGCCGCCGTCTGCATCGCGGAGGCCGTGCGCGACCTCGCCGAGAACGACCCCGACTACAGCATGATGGGTGTGAGCGTGTTCTGTCCCGAATATGTGCACACGAACATCCACAACAGCGAGGATCACCGCCCGGCCGACTACAGCGTCCCGTGCGACCCGTTCTACGCCACCGACAGCTACTGGGATTACCGCCGCCTGTTCGACAGCAACATCACCGTCAAGGGCATGAACCCCGCCTTCGTCGGTCCGTACCTGTTCGAGGCTGTCGAGGAGAACCACATGTACAAGGTGCCGCATATGCACACCCACGAGCAGATCCGCGCACGCCACAGACGCATCGAGTCCGACCTCGAGCGCGAGGAGAAGCTGCACGAGAAATACGCCTCGCTGCAGAAATACTGATCCGATCCCTTTCTTTTCGCAGCACCCCAAAAGCCCCGCCGGTTTCCCGGCGGGGCTTTCCGATTTCTGTCCGGTTTCTATCCCTGCTCACAGCTCCTGCAGCACGAGGGAAGATAATGTACAATAAGTTGCGCAAATTGAAAATCGCATAAAAGAAGACATAGCATGCAGGCTCCGGTAGAATGAAGTTACCACACACCATTCTGAAAGGAGACAGCAAACTATGTCCGAGAATTGTACAGAGGAGACGCTGACCTACTGCGATTTTCCCAGCGAGCACTGGACGCGCATCCGTACCAACAACGTGATCGAGCAGCTGAACCGTGAGATCCGCCGACCCGTGTAGTGGGGACGTTCCCTGACGGGAACTCTGCCCTGATGCTGGTCTGCGCCCGGCTCCGCCACGCGGCGGGCACCCAGTGGGGCTGCAAGAAATACATGAACACGAAGCATTTGGAGGCAGCTTTGGACGACGCCCCCATTGCCGGCTGACTTCATTCAGCCGGATCCTGCAAATACATTTGCGCATAAATCTTGACGGGACCGCCTAACCTCACCTATACTCGTCTTCTACAGCAAAAAATCGGTGCAGACCTTGAATTTCTGAACATACAGGTTCAAGTGTCTGCACCTTTTCAAATAATTACTTGTTCAGTGCTGCCATAATCTCTTCTTTATAAGGCATCGCCGGTGCTGTACCGAGCTTTTCGACCGCCAGTCCGCCGGTTACATTGCCGTATATAAGCGCAGCTTCAAAGCTCATTCCCGCCGCAAGCGCCGCAGTAAAGCCGCCGTTAAAGGCATCACCTGCTCCCGTTGTATCAACAACATTTACCTGAATCGGCGCACCGGTAAACTCAGACTGTGCATTTTTGGCATAATAGCCCTTGTTTCCGAGCGTGATGACAACATTCTTAACTCCCTTGCCGAGAAGAACATCTGCCGCCTTTGAGGCGCTCTCATAACCGGTAACTGCAATGCCTGTTATGATTTCTGCTTCTGTTTCGTTGGGGGTGATGTAATCAATGCCGTTCAACACCTCATCAGGCAGCTTTCTTGCCGGTGCAGGATTAAAAACAGTCGTCACACCTGCCTGCTTTGCCATATCAAGCACCTTGTAGGTAGCCTCCGGATTTGTTTCAAGCTGGCAGAGAACCGTTCCCGCTGAGGCGACAGTTTCTTTAAGCGCCTGAACCTCCTCGGGCTTGAACTCTCCGCAGGCACCGATAATTACAATGATTTCGTTCTGTCCAGTAGCTTCGTTTACGATGATCAGTGCAGCACCTGTGTCAGAATTTTTATCAACAATGATTTTTGAGGAATCGATTCCCTCTTTGTCATAGAAATTAAGTGCCAGCTTTCCGAAGTCGTCCTCACCGAGTCTGGTTACAAGTGTTACATCGCCTCCGGCTCGCTTTGCAGCTACCGCCTGGTTGGAGCCCTTTCCTCCCGGTCCGCTTTTGAAGGACACACCCATTACCGTTTCGCCCTCTGTGGGAAACTTAGGGGTTCTGCCGGTAAGGTCAGTTACATAGCTGCCAAACACTACTATCTTTTTGTTTTCCATTGTTTTTCTCCTTTTGCTGACACGCTGCAGCTATCACAATTATATCTGAATATCGAACATTTCGTAAAGGTCAAGTCTGTCAATGTGCAGAACAAGCTTGCCGTCTGAATACTCAAAGCCCATTTCCCTGCCGTCTGATACGCGGGTTATCTTTGCAGGCTTTTCCGTCCTTATGCAGATATTGAAGTCAAATACCGGCAGAACCTCATCTGCGTACTGCAGGTTGATTGCAGACAGATATTTGCCCTCTTCATCCTCCCACAGCTGATACTCCACCACATACGGCGTATCGTCTGAAGCGAAGCGCATCTCAGGCACATACTTCTTTACAAATGATGTGAATACCTTTCTGGGCTGTGTCAGGCTTGTGTTCTCAAAGGGTGCACATGCCCATATTATCTTGCCCTTGCCGACCTCTGCTTCCATCATTGCAGGGTAGTCTGTTGCGATTCCGGGTGGGTCTGAGTGCATGGATGCACTCTCATTGCGCGGGTCATTCGGATCCGCTTCCACCTGAAGCTCGAGGTCTGCACATACCAGGAATGTGCTTGCCTGCAGTGAATACGGCAGCGTCAGCTTTGCAAGCACCTTGCCGTTCGTTGCTCCTTCAAGAATATACGCACTGTCGTACACTGTCAAAGGATATTTTCTGCTGTACTCACCAAACAGCGATGCCACCTCATCCTCGGGGGCAATATAGGTGATTGTTTCGTCGGTACGTCCCGTTATCTTTCCGCCGAAAATCTCCTCAACCAGAGGCTGTGCGCTGTGACCGCTGATATACGCTATGCCGCCGTCTTCGACATAAGCCTTCAGCTCAGACATATTTTCCTTGCTCATATTGGGCGCATCGCTCACGATAAGCATTTTTGCTTTGCCCCACTGCTCAGGGTGGAAGCTGGTATACACGCTGTAGGGTATATGCGCTCTCTGCAGCGTTTCGCTGACATTGATGCTGCTGTCAAGATGCGGTATTGCCCTGCTGATGTGCTTGCTCTCAGAGATGTCCATAGGCGGCATCTCCTCGTCGTACTTGCCGTGCAGATTGAAGTATATGCCTATATCCGTGCAGGGCTTGCCCTTTGAGAAATACTTTTCAAACTTTGCCGCATCATCATATACATTCTTAAGGCGGCTGTACACCAACGGCTCATATGTGCCGGTCATATCCACTGCGTCAACAAATATGTTGCTGCCGTGATTGATAAATGACAGCATTGCATGGAGCTTCATCATTACCTCGGATTTAATAGTGGTATGCTCGTCAAGAGACGGCTCGCACCTTGAGGTAGTATAGTTGAACGGCAGATTGGGCGTCATATTGTAGTACATTTTGCAGGCAAAGGTCTGCTGAGAAAAACCGCCGTACAAATCGCCGGAAACTGCATCGCTTGCAATCGTGGCATTCTCGGTTACGCCCATCATCCAGCTTGCCGGCATGGTGGAGTTCTGCATTTCGACAACTGCGCCGGGATTGACCATCTTGACGGAGTCGTAGATGTACTGCATATAGTCCTGCAGCCACTCCTCGCGCTTGCGCTGGAAAAGCTTCCAACGTTCGTCCTTCCAATTGACAATTCTCGGCATTTCTCCGCCGACTTCCTTTTCCCATCTTGCTCTGCAATTGTCGCAGTAGCATACCGTGGGCCAGAAGGTCATATCCGCAAAGAACGCCTCATAGGGACCTACATATTCCGTGAAATCTGCAATCTGATCTCTGCAGAACTTTTTGTAGCCCTCGCTGTTCGGGCAGCAAAGGCCGAATCTTCTGCCCTTGTCGCGCGAATAGTGGCCATCTATGTCCTTAATTCTCCACTCGGGATGGTGGTCATATGCCCAGTTGTTGTAAATCATGCTGAAGTATACATCAACATCCATTCCGCCCTTGTGCATTTCATCGTACAGCCTTTTGAATGCATCTTCATTTCCGATGAGACCCGGGTGCATTTCGCCAACCTTTGTAGGCCAGTAGGAATAGCCGTAATGGGACTGAATGTACATCATTCCCGCCTCAGCACCTGTTGAGATAATGTCCTTAGCAAGAGCCTCCGGGTCAAACTGCTTAAGGAATTCGTCTCTCGTTACATTTACATGCATATCAAGAGAGTATTTCTTATATTTATCAGAATATCTGAATGCCATGATCGCGCTCCTTTATTTTATATCTGAATATCGAACATTTCGTAAGCACATACTTCTTTACAAATGATGGTGTGTCGTGACTTTATTCTACCAAAGCCTGTAAGCTATGTCTTTTTATGCTCTTTTCAATTTGCGCAAGTTTTTGAAAGAGCCTAATTGAACTCAATTAGGCTCTTTTCATTAATTCTTTTCTTCTTGCTTTTCTTTCAAAGAAACCGCTGATACGCTTGTTGTTCAGCGCAATACCCATTACGATTATGAGCATAACACCCAGCACAACATCCTGCATCTTGCTCGGAACACCCAGAGCAATCAATGCATTGAACATCATGGAAAGGGTGAACTGGCTTATGAATACACCAAGCGTCAGATTGCACCATTCCTGAATTGCAAATGCAATCAGCACGCCCATAAGCGGCTGGAATATCATTGAGATACTCCTCAGAGAAGAAACCGTGGTAATGCTGTTTGCATAAGAAATCTGCAGGATTGCGGTGATGCCGATAAAGATACCGGCAAGCACAAAGGTCATATACTTGGTATTCATTGCATTGACGCCAAGTGCGTTGGCGAGAAGCTCCTCATTACCTACCGCGCGAATGTGGCAGGCAATGCAGGTTCTATTGTATATGTAATAGAACAAGAGTGCGCTTGCTCCCAGTATAATCAAACTATAGGGGAATTTGCCGATAATGCCGACATCAGCGGGGATTGTCTTGCTGACGCCGAGACCGATTTTCTGTGCAAGTATCTCGTAGATGAGCAGCAGGCCCAGAGATACAATGAGACAGGGAATCTTCAGCAGCTTGTACACAGTGCCGTTAATTACACCCAGCACAACGCCAACGGCTATGCAGCCGATGATGAGGCCGGGAATTCCCATTGTGTTTCCGAGAGAACCTCCTATCATTGCAGCAATGATCATAGCAGATGCGCAGCTGAGATCGAACATACCAATTGCGTTGGTAAAGCACATTGCATATCCCAGAGTTGTAGGGATAATAGCTTGAGACAGAACAATCTTCAGAGAATGGAAGCCGTAATTATCTATGCAGGCAGTCAGAATTAAAAAGATGACCACCGGTACGGCAAGTACGATAAATATATTGTTCTTTTTTTCCTTCATAACAGTAAACCTTTAACAACGATTATTGTCAGTAATAATGCAGCTGCTGCATTACTTTTCATAAGGGGAAAACATGCGTCATTCATAACACATATAAAGCAAAAACGCAGAGATGGGTGACGGTTTTTTCAGTGCCGGGGGGGAGAATAAACCTCCCCCCGGAATTTGTGTGGTGTTAAGTTCAGGCTGATTGAATGCAATTACTTTGCAAAGGGAACATATTCAACGCCGTTGGGTCCCTTTACGGGTGCTGCGAGGTCTGCATGTGCAGCATAAATGTCGGCGAGGTTGAATGCATTACCCCAAGCGATGATGTCTTCACCGGTTACATCGGGATTGTAGGTGATGAACAAGTTCTGCAGCTCTTCAAAGGTGTAAGTAGGAAGTGCTCCTTCGCAGAACTTGCTGTAATCCTTGAACTCTTCAGCGGAGCCGACTGCACCGAAGGAGATGGGAACATCCCATGCCTGTCCACCGAGGCGGCCGCCATTGAGGATTGCGTTCATCTCGAGCATACCGCAGGCGATCTGAACGGGGATGTAAATACCGCCCTGTGCGCAAATGATTCTATCCTTCTCGAAGCAGGTGTCGAGTCCGGTCAGGAAGTCAATAACGCTGATCTTGATGTGGTTGTCGGGGTCGTACTGCTCAAGCGCGGAGAGCGTGCCGTCGAGGATGTTCATGCCCATGGAGCAAGCGATGTAAACACCGTCGAGGTCGGGATTTGCAACGATGAAGCTTTCAACTGCCTGTGCTGCGTCAGCTGCCTGCTGGAGGTCTCTTGCCTCAGCAACAACTTGCATGCCGTACTCGTCAAGCGCCTTCTGCATGCCCTTTTCACGAAGTGCTGCGCAGGAGCTGCTCTTGTCCAAAGAGATGAGGCCGATCTTCTTCATGCCTGCTTCGCCCATTGCCTTAACTGCTTCATAGCCTGCGTTCAGGTCGGACTGAACTGCGGTGCCGCAGAAGTAGGGAGATGCGTATACAACATCACGTACCTCGGGGTCGAGGATGTCGCGCCATGCAACTGCCCAGTAAACCTTGTTCTCTTCACAAAGCTTTGCAACCTTGATGAGCATAGTGTCGTTGCAGGGGCAGATGGTGATCATATTGCAGCCTGCAGAGATAAGTTTCTCAACGCTGGAAATCATATGATCGGGGTCGGTCAGGTCGTCAGCTTCTGCAACTGCGGTGCCGCCGTTGGGGAAGTTGCCGCACAGGTAAACCATGTTCTCAAGGTAGGAATACTGTGCAGGGTTTGCGGTGTTTTCCATGGGGATGCCGAGCTTGAACTCGGGAAGGTCTGCTGAGGGATCTTTACCCTTAGCGCCTTGCTGGCCGCATGCACAAAGTGCAAACACCATAACTGCTGCCAGCAAGAGGGCGATGACTTTCTTCATATTTTTTTCTCCTTTTTCTTTCTTTTCATTACTCTGCCAGTAATGAGAATTACAAAATTCACTTGATTACCTCTACGCTCTTTCTTTCAAATGTAAGCGCAATTACAATAAGGAATATAAATCCCTTGATAAGCTGCTGAGTCAGTGTCTCAACGCCCCACAGGGTCATACCATTTGCAAGTGCCGCCATCGTGATGCTGCCGATTACCGCACTTCTGAACTTAACGGACGAGCCGCCTGTGATCAGCACGCCGCCGAGCATCAGCGCCTGCAGCGCATTGAATTCCAAATTGCTTGCCGTGCCGATATTAGCAGCACCGGAGCGGATGAGGAAGAAGAATGCAACAAGACCGGAGGCCAAACCTGTGAACACATAGCTTCCGTACTGAACGAGCTTTACTCTTACGCCGGACTGTCTGCAGACTTCCAGCCTTGAGCCTATTGCGCGGCAATGCTTGCCGAACATGGTGTACTTAAACAGTATGAAGCTAATAATACCGAATACGATCGCAACTGTGATTTTAAGCTGCTGAGAATCGAGCATCATCATCTTGATGGGTATGGACTGAACACCCGACTGGAGCAGCAATTCAACAAAGCCCTTCAGGATGAAGGACATTGCGATTGTAGCAATAAACGAGTCAATTCTAAACTCCGTAACAATCAAGCCGTTCAGCAGGCCGCACAGCAGTCCGACCAGCAGCGCAACCGGCAGGACCAAATTGCCGCTAATAGATGATGCGTGTGCCGCAAGCGCCGCCGCAAGTGCCACAACGCCGCCCAGGGACATATCGTTTTTGCCCTGCGCCATAACAAAAATCAATGCGTATGTAACGATCAGAAGGCTGAAAGCCTCGTTGAACAGCGTGTTGAAGTTTGTCTTTGTAAATACTTTTCCGCCGCTGACCGCATTGAAGAATACCAACACCAATATGAGGCCTAATACGGGAATAATGTCAGACAGGTGCGTCTTGATCCAGCTTTTTGCACCGCCGTTTTCATGCTTTTTTATATCCGTTTTCATTAGAAAGCACCTATCACCTATATCATGTAATTAATAATATCTCTGTCGGACAGCTCTTTGCTTCTCTGAAACTCTTTTGTGATTTTGCCGTCCTTCATGATAAGCAGTCTGTCGCTCATACCTATCAGCTCAGGCAGCTCCTCGGAAATCAGGATTATGGTCCTGCCGTCCGCTTTCATTTTTTCCATGATGCGGTAAATCTCCGCTTTAACGCCGATGTCTATGCCTCTGGTGGGGCAGTCCATGATCAGAACGGAGGCATCGAAGCCCACCCATTTCGCAATAACGACCTTCTGCTTATTGCCGCCGGACAGATGCATACAAAGCTGTTCCATTCCGCTGGTTTTGATTTCGAGCGTATTTATGTAGGAATTCGTAAACTCCTTCTCTCTCTTATCCGTGATGAATATGCCCTTCTGCAGCTTACTCAGGGACGGAAGGCAGATGTTATCACGAATGCTTGCTGCTGTGAGAATTGCTTCTTTGTCGCGGTCCTTGGAAATGTAGCCGATGCCCAGCTTCATTGCATCAGTCGGATTTTTGAACTCAACGCCGCCATGATACCTGGTAACGCCTATCGTACGCGGTTCAAGACCGAATATCAGCTTGCCCAACTCGTGCATACCGCACTCGTTCAGGCCGCCTATGCCGAGTATCTCGCCCTTATACGCATCGAACGAGACATCGGTAACGATTCCCTGCGTAATATGCTCAACCGAGAGGACAACCTCGTCCTCGTGGCTCGGCTTGAAATCCTCGCGATAGTAGGCTCCGACCATTTCTCTGCCAACCATCAGCTGCTTGATCAGATCGGCATTGAATTTCTCCTTCGGCACCTCGTCAATGTAAATGCCGTCTCTGAAAACCGTCAGATAGTCGCATTTTTCCATAAGCTCATCTATGTCATGTGAGATGAAGATTACGGACTTGCCTTCTGACTTCATCTTTTCCATCAAGCCATAGAGAATATCGCGGCCATTCTTGGAAAGTGCGCTGGTCGTCTCATCGATTATCAGAACCTTTGGGTCTGAATACATTGCTCTTGCTATCTCTACAAGCTTTCTGTCCTCAAAGGAAAGTCTGCCGCAGGTCATTCTGGCGTCAATGTGCTGCATCTGAAGCTCATCGAGAATCTTCTGTGCGGCATTCGCCATTTTTTTCGTATCCAGCCTGATGCCGTTATAAAACTGCTTTTCTTTTCCGATGAATATGTTTTCCGCAACAGTTGTGCTCGCAAAGGTCCCCTGCTCCTGAACAATCATGCAAACGCCCTTAGCTGCTGCGTCAATCATATTCTTAGGGCAATACGGCTCACCATCCAGGAAGAGTTCACCTGAATCATAGGGATAAATGCCCGAAACGATTGAACACATCGTGCTCTTGCCTGAGCCGTTCTCGCCCATCAGGCCGTGGATTTCGCCGGGCCTCAGGCAAAAGTGAACATCATTCAATGCCACAGTAGGCGGGAAAGTCTTAATTATGTTTTTAGCTTCAAGAAGAAAACGGTTACTCATCAGTTATCACCATCAACAAATTATTCGTTGAGAAGCTTTATGCCCGAGCTTGTGCCGAGTCTGTCTGCACCGGCCTCAAGGAATGCAAAAAGGTCTGCCTTGGTCTTCATACCGCCTGCCGCCTTTACTTTTACATAAGGTGCAACATTGGCCCTCATAAGCTTTACATCCTCCAGCGTTGCGCCACCGGTGCCAAATCCGGTTGAGGTCTTAATATAGTCGGCCTTTGCATCCGAAACGCACTTGCAAAGTGCGATTTTTTCCTCGTCAGTCAGATAACAGGTCTCAATGATAACCTTCAGGATCTTGTCCCTGCACGCCGCTTTGACGGCCTTTATCTCTTCGGTAACAGCGTCAAACTTATGCTCCTTTGCCCAGCCGATGTTGATTACCATATCGATTTCATTTGCGCCGTCTTCAATTGCCTGCTTTGCCTCTGCAACCTTGATTGAAGTGGTGGAATATCCGAGGGGAAAGCCAATTACGGTGCATATATTGACATCCTTATATTTATTGTGAATGTAATTTACAAAGCTTGCCGGAATGCATATAGATGCAGTGCCGTATTTCAGCGCCTCCTCTGCAATGGCTTCAATCTGCTCTGTTGTGCAAAACGCCTTGAGGAGCGTATGGTCAATGTGTCCGTATACTTCTTCTTTCTTCAATGTTATATATCCTTTCAGCTTTTGTGAAAATATTTATTTATCACAAGTTTTGTTCATCCTGTAACATATGTTAACATAAAGAAAAATTTGCGTCAATATTTCAAAACTTTTTTGTGAATAGTTCATAATATCCATCTCTCTGTTTGTATAAAACCAACACTTTTTTAACATCCGCTCTTTTTAGCTGTTAATCGGCAGCGATTGTTAACACATTTTGTTGACATGTTAACATTTTGCTTTGGTGTATCACAAAAGTCATTTATCTGATTGCCAATACGCACATTTTCTCAAAATAACGCGAAATTCAGCGCATTTCAGATGAAATATCCGGCTTATAATTGTATTACCGCGCCTCTGTATCCAAGCAAATCTGCAAATTTTGTTAAAATCAAGGTGCATTTCCCCTTTGTTGCTATTGAATTTTCTCTGTCGCTGTGATAAATTTGTTATAAATTAAAAATATCACGAGCATTTTGTTAAATACCGTTCAGAAAAGGAGAAGGCTTATATATGAAGAACAAGCCCGAGCGTATCAGCTGTATTCTCTCCATCCTGGCAAACAGAGTAGGTGAATCCATAAGCGCGCTTGCCTCGGAAATCGGCGTCTCAGATATGACCATACGCCGAGATTTGCACGAGCTGTCCGCGCAGGGATATACCACCGTTATCAATGGCGTTGCAATTCTGAATGATAACCAGGATGGCTCGAAGATAAAGAAGGACTATTTCATTCACGACGAGAGACAGAGCATGTCCGGCAGCAAGGAGGCAATCGGTCTGGAGGCCTGCAAGCTCATTGAGCCGAATGATATCATTCTGATAGATACGGGTTCCACCACAGAGTGTATGCTCAAGCACTTAAATCTGGACTTTCCCATCACGGTAGTGGGCTACACCCTGAACACTATGGTTGCCTGCCAGAACAGAAGCAATATCTCTCTCATTTGCGGCGGCGGATTTTACCACAGGAACACTGAGCTTTTCGATTCTCCCGAAGGAGTCGCGCTTATATCCAGACTGAATATCAACAAGTGCTTTATGGCAGCAGCTGGAGTAACTTCAAAAGGAAACCTTTCATGCATCGAGCCGTATGAATTTATGTACAAAAAGGCGGCTATCAACTCATCATCCACAAGAATTCTACTGGTCGACTCATCGAAGTTCGGCAAAATGCGTCCCTGCATGTTCTCAAATCTTTCAGATTTCGACATAGTAATTACAGACGGCGATATAGGCGGAAACTGGATTCGCCTCTTTGAGCAAAGCAATCTGAAGTACATCATCGTCTGATGCGTGCTATTATCTGCTTTGCGCATCCTTAGCTCATCTATTACAACAAGAATTCAACAGGCTCAGAGTCGGAATTTCGACTCTGAGCCTGCTATATGAAAAATGCCCGGTGACTGTTCATCATCGGGCGGTGTCGGTATGAGGGAACAA
>ERZ779889.3289-NODE-3289-length-11952-cov-2.813314_pt1 | contig 11952 bp, 14 predicted proteins | sample MGYA00511030_ERZ779889 | MGnify/ENA primary metagenome ERZ779889 (study PRJEB29588, sample SAMEA2160616) | human gut metagenome | biome: human gut; feature: human-associated habitat; material: faeces | place: Denmark | collected 2008/2010 ...
CCGTGTTCGTCCCCTTGAGCTTTATCCTGCCCTTGCGCTCCCATACGCCGGAGGAGTCGTACTGGATGTATACGTCCATCTCCGCCCCCTCCTCCATCTGCGCGCGTATGTTGAAGCGCGAGATGTATTTCTTGTCCGGGTACTGGTAGTACAGTATCCCCGTCTCCGCTCTCCAGCTGACAAACGGCTCCGGTTCGCCCGCCGTTCCCAAAAGCGCGTAGAGGAGCTTACCCGACAGGGCGTACAGCTCATCGCCCACGCGTGCGAAGCTGTCGACTTTCAAGCTGTCCTCGCGCATCCACAGTCGCTTTCCCATGTCGTATACGAACAGCTGTGCCTTCCCCTCGCTGTCTTTCATGGATATGTAGTACCTGTCGCGTATCGCCCCGGCCACGGCCTCGGAGTACAGCTCCTCGCCCAGCGCGTCGGATATGCCGCTTGGGAAGCCTCCCTGATACGCGCATATATCCGACCGGGACTTATACAGCAGCGTCTCGTTCACGACCACAAGGCTCTTCCCGCTGCCCTTCTGCACTCCGCGGCAGGCCGTCTCTCTGTCCGAAGCTCTTGGGATGAATATTTCAACTCTCTCGTCCTTCATGTCTTTTCTCCTTATTTATAATAGATATCGTTTTCTCCCCGCCCTCCGTGAAAGCAAGCTTTCACGGAGGGCGCATTTAACTTAATTGGTCTCGTCGCTTGCGCTGAAGCTGGAGCAGCTCATCACACGCAGCAGGCGCTCCGGGTAAAGGATAGTTGCGCCGTTGGTCTCGAACTTGTAGCCGATGGTGCTGAACTGGTTCAGCGGGCCGCCGATGCGTGTCCCTCTCCTCCGGGGTTGCAGGTGTAGTAGACGCGCTTCGGAAAATCGTTCACCCCTCGCACGCAGGCGCGCAGCTTCTCCATCTTCTCCTCGCTCTGCTGCGTCGCCTCGTCCACGAACAGCACGTCCACCTCCGTCCCTTGAAAGCGCAGCGCATCCTTGTCGTTGTCGCAGTAGCGGAACAGTATCCTGCTGCCGTTGGGGAAGACGATGTGCTTCTTCCCGTCGTTGTAGCTTGCTATCCTCTCTTTCCCGTCCGCGTAGCAGCCGAGCATTTCGCACAGCGGTATGATGTGGTTTTCCTGCAATTCCGGGTAAGTCTTTCTTATTATCATCACCTTTATCCCCGCGTACCGCAGGCACAGCAGCACCGCCTTGACCCTCACCGCCCAGCTCTTCCCGCCGCCCCGCGCCCCGCCGTAGCCTATGTATTTATGCCGATCTGCCATAAACAGACACTGCTTCTCGCTCGGCTCCGGTATCCTCAGCTCCGCCATTCTCCCTCATCTCCCATTTATCCTGTAAACCCAGCTTCCCAAAGGCTTCCCCTTGACTCCCCCACCGCATTGTGCTACTCTATTTTCCAGAGAAGCTTTCCTGCTTTGTGCGCCGGTCCTCGGATTGGAAGAGCCCAGAGTTGCAGGGAAGCTTCTTTTTTTCACACCGGCAGTATCGACCACTGCCCTCCCCGGAAGGAATCAAAGGGAAACCGCGCACGGTTTCTCTTTGCCGGTTCAAGGGTGGAGGTTTTTAGGAGGCGGGGAAAGCGGAATCCCCGCCTCCTAAACGACTCTTTGGTGACTTTCTGTTCGCACAGAAAGTCACCCCGCGGAGCGACCGTCAGCCAGTCACCGCAAAAGACTTATCGAAAAAGCCCCCGTAGGTCGATCACCTGCCGCCCCCTCTCACATGCTCAGCTCCTCCGCTTTCCCGACGAACCTCACCGTCAAAGGCTCGTTCACTCTCGCCGTCTCAGCCTCGTCCTGTATCTCCCGCAGCTCCTTGAGCGCCCCGGTCATCGCCTTGAAGTCCTTGCTGTCAAGCTCCCTGTCCTCGTCGAGCGTCCTCTCTATTCTCCGCAGCAGCTTTGTCTTCACCTGCTTCATCTTCTCCCCGACGTTCTCTTCGAGGTACTCCTCCCGCTGCCCCGGCCAGTCCTCCTTGATGCCGCGGCGCTGTATCGTGCTGTACGATGCCGCAAACATCCGCGAAAGCGCCCGATAGCTCAGCCCGTCCTTGACAAAGCCCGTCCTGATCTTCTCCCAGTCCGTCATGCTTCCCCGTCCGCGTACTTGCTCTGGTAAACGCTCCTGTATACCGGGCAGCTCTCGTATGCGCCCACGCAGAACCTGCCCATGTGCCCGTCGCGGTTGGCCAGCGTCCTGAAGCTCATCGTCGCCTTTGTTTCCTCCATGCAGCCCTCGCAGGTTATGCTCCTTGCGCTGCGCTCATCGGATATGTAGAACGGGCAGCGCACATCCGCGTCTGTCCAGCATTCTTTCCGGTATTTACTCATTCTCTGTTTCCTGCTCCTCCTCGTTTTTCCCGCCGTATACCATCCACGGCGGATATCCCGTGCGTTCCATGCACCGCACGGTAGGGTCGTCCGCTATCAGCGTCACCGCTCCCCCTCCTTTATGATCATCCAACACTCCCGGCCGCCGCTCCCTTGGCTTCCCCTTGAGCTGTCGCCGCAGGCAACTGATGAGGTGGAATCTCCCTCGTCTCCACAATCTTATTTTTATAAGATTACCCCTTGACTTCTCCTCCGCTTTCTATTAAAATAAAGCCACGAGCAGTCCTTTCAGCGGCCAGGTGTCTTTCTTTTATCTGATTCGCCTTGGATTATATCTCATCTTTTTAAGATTTTCCAGTGTCTGCTCCCTCTTTTTTGCGATTTGTCATTATGCACATATATGGGGTGATTCTTTTGTTCAATTATGAAAGGTTTGATTCCCTCCGCCGGTCGAAGGGCATCACGCAGAAATTCATCGCGCAGTCCCTTGGCCGCAGCGCCACTCTCTGTCAGGACTGGAAGCAGCATAAGTCCCAGCCGAGCGCGGCGCAGCTGTCCGTCCTCGCCTCTATCCTTGATACCACCCCCCAGTACCTCTGCGATGAGAGTGATGAGGTCTCCCCTCTCTCCTCCGATGATGAGCTGGAGCAGCTCCTCACCGCCCTGCGCGACCGGGAGGATATGCGTCTGCTCTTCAAGCTCGCCAAGGACGCCACGCCCGACGACGTCCGTCAGGCCGTAAAGATCATCGAAGCATTAAGGACGTCAGAATAAGCTTGCCATGCTCGAATACTATGTCCGCCTTGTCTCCCTGCCCCGCGCCGTCGAGGGCGTCAGCGTCCCGAACGATGACGGCAGCTTCGATATCTATATAAACTCCCGCCTCTCCCCGCAGCAGCGCGAGGAGACGCTTGAGCACGAGCTGCGCCACCTGAAGCAGGAGCATTTTTATCTCGACCTGCCCCTGTCGTGCATGGAGCGTCAGGCTGACGGCGAACCTCTGAACGTCGTCCTCCACCCGCCGCAGGGCAAAGTCCCCTGCTTTTATTCCGAGTCCGCCCTTGCCCATTGGCTCCGGACGGTTTCTGCCCAACAGCACATAAAGCTTTGACTTCGTCCGTCTTTCAAATACACTTGACTTTTTCTCGCGGACGCGCTATATTATCCCCGCCCTGTATTATTAATGAAGGAGACTTTCCTATGAAATATATCAGCACCCGCGGCGCATCGCCCGCCGTGTCCTCCGCTCAGGCCATCGTCAACGGCCTTGCCCCCGACGGCGGACTTTATACCTTCTCCCCCAAAGATCTTCCGAAGCTCGATTGGCAGCGCCTCATTACGCTCGATTACTATTACATGGCCGCCGAGATAATCTCCGCGCTTCTTCCGGATTTCACACCTGAGGAAATGCTTGACCTCGTCCGCCGTGCCTATACCGGCAAGTTCCCCTCGACGGAAATTGCCCCGACTGTTGCAGTCGGCGATATGTCTGTGCTTGAGCTGTTCCGCGGCCCCACCTCCGCTTTCAAGGATGTTGCCCTCTGCCTGCTGCCCTATCTCATGAAGGCTTCGGCGGAGAAGTGCGGCGATGCTGAGAAGATCACCATCCTCACCGCCACCAGCGGCGATACCGGCAAAGCTGCTCTTGAGGGTTTCCGGGACGTTCCCGGTATCGACATTGCCGTGTTCTATCCCCGTGACGGTGTCAGCCCCGTCCAGAAAGCACAGATGGTGACGCAGGAGGGACGCAATGTCCACGTCTGCGCCGTCGACGGCAATTTTGATGATGCCCAGTCCGGCGTCAAGCAGATTTTTGAGTCCGTCCGTGACCGCGGTCTGTCCTCCGCAAACTCGATAAACATCGGCCGCCTTGTCCCGCAGGTCGTGTATTATTTCTCCGCTTATGCCGATCTGGTCAGGCAGGGCCGCCTGACCCCCGGTGCAAAGCTGAACTTCACCGTCCCGACCGGCAACTTCGGCGATATCCTCGCCGGCTTCATCGCCGGTGAGCTTGGTCTGCCCATCGGCCGCCTTGTCTGCGCCTCGAATGAGAACAATGTCCTCACCGATTTTCTGCGCACCGGCACCTATGACCGCCGCCGCAGCTTTTACCGCACCCTCTCCCCGTCTATGGATATCCTCATTTCCAGTAACCTTGAGCGCCTGCTGTACCTTATGAGCGGCGACTGCGAGCTTGTTTCCTCCCTCATGCAGCAGCTCAGATCCGACGGCTTCTATACCGTCCCCGCGGAGCTTCTCAAGAAGATTCAGTCCCGCTTCTGGGCAGGCTGCTGCGGCGATGAAGCTACCGAGGAGACTATCCGCGAGGTCTGGACGCGCCATTCCTACCTCTGCGATACCCATACCGCCGTCGCGTGGAACGTCGCGCGGCAGTATGAAAAAGCGGCGGAGTCACCCGACCCAATGGTCGTGCTCTCCACCGCCTCGCCGTATAAGTTCCCCGCCGCCGTGCTCAGCGCCATCGGCGCAAAGTGTGACGGGGATGAGTTTGATATGATGTCCGCGCTCGAAAAAGCCACCGGCGTCACAATGCCCGCAAATCTCCGCTCCCTGCGTGAGCGCCCCGTGCTGCACACCGGCTGCGTAAAGCCCGGTGAGATGTGCGGCTATGTCCTTGATCTTCTGGAGGGAAAAGCATGAACAGCGTTACCGTCCGCGTCCCCGCCACCACTGCGAATCTCGCCTGCGGCTTTGATACTCTCGGCTGTGCTCTGAGCCTTTATAACACTCTGAGCTTCACCCTGTCCGACCGTCTGTCCTTCACCGGCTGCGATGAGGAGTTCCAGACTCCCGATAATCTTGCCTGTCAGGGCTTCGATGCCGTGTATGCCCGCCTTGGCCGCCCGGCTCCCTCCGTGCATATCGACATCCGCGCCGATATCCCCGTCTGCCGCGGTCTCGGCTCCTCCGCCGCGATGCTCGCCGCCGGTGCAATGGCGGCAAACGCCCTATCCGGTGCGGAGCTTTCAAAGGCCGAGCTTCTATCGATCATCACCCCGATCGAGGGGCACCCGGATAACCTTGCCCCTGCGCTCTTCGGCGGCCTTGTCGCCTCCACCTCGTGTGACGGTAAGGTCTATTCCGCCCATTATCCGGTGCATGAGTCGCTGCATTTCGTCGTCCTCTCCCCGGATTATACTCTCAGCACCCATAAAGCCCGCGCCGCCCTGCCATCAAGCGTTTCCTTTGCCGACGCAGTCTTTGACCTCTCGCACCTTGCCATGCTGCCGCACGCTGTCGCCATTGGCGATGAGGAGATGATCTCCATCTGCCTGTCGGATAAGCTGCACCAGCCCTACCGCTTCCCGCTCATTCCCGGCAGCGGCGATGTCCGCCGCATTGCCGAAGACTTAGGCTGCAAGGCTTTCTGCATCAGCGGCGCGGGGCCGAGCCTTCTCTGCCTGATGCGCGACGCTGCCTTTGCCGAAAAGCTCTCCGCCGCCGTCGCCGCCCTCCCGCATGATTGGCAGGTGCGCGACCTCGCCGTCGACCCCACCGGCGTGGAAATAATTTAAGCTTTCCAATAAAAGCAAAAAATCGGAGCACCGTCATTTCTGACGGTGCTCCTTGTCATTTGACACCCATTAAAATGGGTATATCTATGACAGAATATCCATGATGTCTTTTATGACAGCAAGCATACCTATCGCTGTTTCTACCCATTCTATAACACCTTGTAGTTGTTGTCAATAACAATCAATAAGTGTTTTATAAAACGCCTGAGAGTTGTTACCCTGTGTAAAAAGGGGTGCTGCTATGCTTGAAAATCTGAAACGGCTGCGCGAATTATCCGGGACTACCCAGCGGCAGTTAGCCGAGGCGATAGGCGTCAGCCAACAATCCGTGAACAAATATGAGAACCATAACATTGAGCCTGATATTGAAACTCTCATAAGGATCGCCGACTATTTCAACACGTCTGTCGACTGCGTCATAGGTCATGGCAAAGACCGTATAAGCGGCTCGAATTTTGACACCCTTGAATTGTCAGCCGTGGAGAGTGAGCTCATACGCCGGTACAGGCTGCTTGACCCAAAGCAGCGCAAATGTATCGAGACTGTGATCGACAGCTATATATAAAGTTTTGCATCGGGACAGGTATTTAAAATACATGTTCCGATGCCGTTTCTTAAGCAAACCTTAAAAACTTAGCCGCTTGGCTTTTAATAATTTATCGGTTATGATATAGGCATACTGAACGAGGTGATGTGCATGAACACTGTGCTTGTCTGCGACGACGAAAAGGATATCGTCTCCGCGCTGAAAATTTATCTCGAGAGCGAGGGCTACGCCGTCGAGTGCGCATATGACGGCGCGCAGGCGCTCGCGCTGCTGGAGAGCCGCGATATCAGCCTTGTGCTCATGGACATTATGATGCCGGTCATGGACGGCATCAGCGCCATGGTGAAAATACGCGAGCGCTCGAACGTCCCCGTGATCCTGCTCACGGCCAAGGGTGAGGACACGGACAAGATACTCGGCCTGAACGTCGGCGCGGACGATTACATCACCAAGCCCTTCAATCCCCTTGAGGTGCTTGCGCGCGTGCGCTCGCAGCTGCGGCGCTATACGATGCTCGGCGCGGCGCAGATAAAGCAGAGCTGCCTCACCGTCGGCGGCATAAGCATGGACGATTCCAGCAAGACCGTCACCGTGGACGGCGAGCCCGCCGCCCTCACGCCGACCGAGTACGACATTCTCAGGCTCCTCATGGAAAACCCCGGTCAGGTCTTTCACCCGCGCGATATCTATAAGCGCGTCTGGAAAGACGAACCCTACGGAGCCGAGAGCACCGTCGCCGTACACATCCGCCACCTCAGAGAAAAGCTTGAGATCAACCCCGCCGAGCCGCGGTACATCAAGGCCGTATGGGGGCAGGGCTATAAAATGGAAAGAGTGAACTGACATGAACAAACTTAAAAGCAGCCTTGCGGCAAAGCTGATAGCCGTGACGCTCTTTGTACTGCTGCTGATGTCCCTTGCCGCGTCCGTGCTGGACATCGCATATATCGACAGCATCGACGGCTACAATTACGATTATCAGACCCTGCTGAATCAATTCAAATACGATAACTCCAACGATCTGCGCGCCGTCATGTACGCCTTGGGCAACGGCGAGTCTCCCGAAGCGCTCAACGGCAGGAACGGCTTCTATTTTGTAATAAGAGATTACTACACGCGCGAGGTCGTTTTTGACGGGCTCGGAAAGCGCGGCTATGACTGGGAAACGGACACAACGCGCTTTGAGCTCCCCGCCTGGTACGACCTCTCCGCGCAGGATGATGCCGCAGACGGTGTCGATGCAGCGCCCGAACCGTCTGCATCTCCCGAACCTGCTGCGTCCCCCGAACCGAGCGCAACGCCCGCTGTCTCTGAAAGCTCCATGTCCGGCAGCAGGACGGACATCACGCCCGATGCGCCCGCCGCAGATGATAACTACCGCGTCTATGCCATCACCGGGTACTACACCGCGGTCAGCGTCGCCAGCGGCAACGCCGATAAATATCAGGAGCTTTTCACCTACGCCTACGAGCTGCGCTATGTCTCCATCGCCGTGCTGGTCGTCTCCCTGATCCTTGAGGCCTTCGTCTTTGTGTTCCTGCTCTCCGCCGCCGGGCACCACGGCAGGAACGGCGAGGGGCGCCCCAGCTTTATCGATAAGATACCCTTTGATCTCTACACTGCGCTGACCGTCTTTGCCGGCATCTTCCTCATTGCCGCGATGGCGGAGGTGTCGTACAGCAACACCGCCATGCTCGTCGTTGTCCTCATCGCCGCCCTCGGCGTGATCGCAGCGCTGATAAGTCTGCTGTGGTGCATGAGCCTTGCCGTGCGCATAAAGCTCGGCACGACGATAAAGAGCTGCATCATCTACCGCGTCGGCGCATGGTGCTGGCGGCTCATAAAAAAGGTATTCTACACCTTTAAGGACGGGCTGAAGGCGATACCAATGTTCCCCCGCGCAGTGCTCATCATCGCGGCGATCCTCTTTGTCGAGTTTCTATGGATCGCCATCGCCGGTACAAGTCCCGGAAAACAGCTTTTCGGCTGGTTCATCGAGCGCGCGGTGCTGGTGCTGGCCACGCTGTATGCGCTGCTGTCGATGAAGCAGCTTCTTGAAGCCGGGAAACGCATCGCCAAGGGCGAGCTTGACTGCAAGGTCGATACCTCCAGGCTGCGCGGCCCGTTCAAGGAGCACGGCGAGAACCTCAACTCCATCACCGACGGCATGAACCGCGCCGTGGGCGAGCGCATGAAGTCCGAGCGCTTCCGCACCGAGCTTATCACCAACGTCTCGCACGATATCAAGACCCCTCTCACCTCTATCATCAACTACGTCGACCTGCTCGAAAAGGAGCAGCCGGAGAATGAAAAGATGCGCGAGTACCTCGAGGTGCTCGACCGGCAGTCGGCAAAGCTCAAGAAGCTCATTGACGATCTGCTTGAAGCGTCCAAGGCGTCGAGCGGCAGCCTGAGCGTGAACCTCACCGAGTGCGAGCTTGGCATCCTGCTCGACCAGATGGCGGGCGAGTACAGCGAAAAGCTCTCCGCCGCTGGGCTGGAGCTCATCCTCACAAAGCCTGAGGAACCCGTAAAGGTCATGGCCGACGGGCGGCATATGTGGCGCATCTTCGATAATCTGCTGAACAACATCTGTAAATACGCCCAGCGCGGCACGCGCGTATACCTCGACTTCACCGCCGACGCGCTCAAGGCGATCGTCACCTTCCGCAACATCTCCGCCACGCGCCTGAACATCAGCGGCGACGAGCTGACCGAGCGCTTTGTCCGCGGCGACAGCTCCCGCAACACCGAGGGCAGCGGTCTTGGTCTGAGCATCGCCCAGAGCCTTGCACAGCTCCAGAAGGGCGCGCTCGATATCACCGTCGACGGCGATCTGTTCAAGGTCGTGCTCAGCTTCGACAGAATAAAGTAACTCATATATGAATAAATTCCTCATCCAAGGTAAAAACTGGCAATGTACCACTATCTTGGAATGAGGAATTTTTCATGGATATCCGTATCAGACGCATACTCTGCATCGCGGCGGCTGCCGCCGTGCTCCTACTTGTCTCAGGCCGCCATGACCCCGGCCGGCTGTTCATCGTCATGTGTGCCGCGGCCGTCGTCACCCTCTGCGGCCTCTGGAAGCTCAGGGACAACTGGTAAAAGCACTATCCCCCGGACACTGTCCGGGGGATAAAACTTATCTCTGTTCTCTTATTCTCTGCTTCCAGCACTTATGGCACATGGCGATGTATCTGTCGTTTCCGCCGAGGAGGACTTGACTGCCCTCGGTCACAACTCTGCCCTGCCCGTCGAGCCTTGCGTTGACCGTCGCCTTGCGCCCGCAGGCACAGACGGTCTTTATCTCCGTCAGCGAATCGCTCAGCTCCATGAGCCGCTGCGAGCCGGGGAACATGTGCGTCTGGAAATCCGTGCGCAGGCCGAAGCACAGCACCGGCAGATCCTCGTCATCCACAAGGTCGCGCAGCTGCTCTATCTGCGCGGGAGTGAGAAACTGCGCCTCGTCGGCGATTATCACGTCGTGCTTCCCCGCCTTGTGGTACTCCTCGGTAATATCCTGCTCCGGCGTGATGATCTGCGCGCGTGCCTCAAGCCCTATGCGGCTGCGGACTATGTCCGCCCCGTCGCGCGTGTCGATGCTCGGCTTTATGAGCCAGACCGACATGCCGAGCTCTTCGTAGTTAAACTTCGTTATGAGCGCCTGAGCCGACTTCGACGAGCCCATCGCCCCGAATTTGAAATAAAGCTTTGCCATTATCTTCTCCGTTCTGTGTTTAGTCTCAGGTGCGCTGAAGATGCGCCCTGACGCGCTCCATCACCATTTCCATCGCGACAAGGTTGTGCCCGCCCTCGGGGATGATGATATCCGCATTGCGCTTGCTCGGCTCAACGAACTGCTCGTGCATCGGCTTTACCGTGCTCAGATACTGGTTCACGACGCTGTCAAGGCTGCGTCCCCTGTCGCGCACGTCGCGCATGATCCTCCTGAGTATGCGCACATCAGCGTCGGTGTCGACGTATATTTTTATATCCATCTGCCGGCACAGCTCCTTGCAGGAGAAAATGAGTATGCCCTCGACGATCACGACCTTCGCCGGGTTCACGGTCACGGTCTTGTCCGAGCGGTCATGCACCGTGTAGTCATATACCGGGCAGACGACGCTGTGTCCGCGCTTGAGCTCCTTCACCGCTTCGACGAGCATATCCGTGTCGAAGGAATCCGGATGGTCGTAATTGAGCTTTGAGCGCTCCTCATAGCTCATGTCATGGTGCGCCTTGTAGTAGTTATCGTGATGGATGACGGATACATCCTCACCGAAATGCTGGATCAGCTTCTTCGTTATCGTGGTCTTTCCGCTTCCCGTGCCCCCGGCGATACCGATGACCATAACCTTATCCACAGGCATAGCCCTCCCCGTATTTCTTTATCTGTTTTATAATAGCATATATCTTTCCGCGTTTCAATTTGACTTTTGCATTTTTTACTGTATAATTGTGTCAAAGCCAAAACGAGATTTTCTAACGGAGGTAATACTATGTCTGTTCCCACCCCTCATATCGCTGCCGAAAAAGGCCAGATCGCAAAGACCGTCCTCATGCCCGGCGATCCGCTGCGCGCGAAGTTCATCGCCGATACCTTCCTTACCGATCCCGTGCTCGTCAATAATGTCCGCGGTGTGCAGGGGCACACCGGCACATGGAAGGGCGTCCCCGTCACGGTCATGGCCTCCGGCATGGGCATCCCCGCAATCGGTATCTACAGCTGGGAGCTGTTCAATTTCTATGATGTCGATAACATCATCCGCATCGGCTCCGCCGGCGCTCTGCAGGACGATATAAAGGTCATGGACATCGTCGCCGCGCAGGGCGCATGCACCAACTCCAACTATATCAATCAGTTCAACTGCCCCGGCACCTTCGCTCCCATTGCGGACTATACCCTTCTGAGCAAGGCCGTCGAGGCCGCGCACGAGCACGGCGTTGATATCAAGGTCGGCAACATCGTCTCGAACGACACCTTCTATGCCGCCGAGGGCACGAACAACGCTGACGGCTGGCGGCGCATGGGCGCGCTCGCCGTCGAGATGGAGGCCGCCGGGCTCTACGCCAACGCCGCCTACGCCCACAAGCGCGCTCTGTGCATCTGCACGATCTCCGACCATATCTACCGCGCCGAGGCTCTCTCCTCCGAGCAGCGCCAGACCTCTTTCACCCAGATGATGGAGATCGCCCTTGACACCGCCGTCAAGATGGCGCAGCTCTGAAAAGTTCCTAAAAGGCTATCGTTAACAATTATTTAGCAATTTTATCATTATAATCCTTGATTTGTTGCACCGGTTTGTGTTATACTTCCGTGTGTACGGATGACAATTACATAAGTTGTCAATCAAATTTTAATGGAGGAAAAATCATGAAAAAGATTCTCGCACTGGTTCTCGCTCTGTGCATGGTCTTTGCTCTGGCTGCCTGCGGCGAATCCGCTGCTCCCGCAGCTACCGAAGCTCCCACTGCTGAGCCTGCAACCGAGGCTCCTGCCGCTGAGGCTACCGAAGCCCCTGCAAAC
>ERZ779889.3294-NODE-3294-length-11931-cov-4.761115_pt1 | contig 11931 bp, 5 predicted proteins | sample MGYA00511030_ERZ779889 | MGnify/ENA primary metagenome ERZ779889 (study PRJEB29588, sample SAMEA2160616) | human gut metagenome | biome: human gut; feature: human-associated habitat; material: faeces | place: Denmark | collected 2008/2010 ...
CAGCCGCTGAGGCTGAGCAGACTCAGTTCGATGTTATCCTGACCTCTGCAGGACAGGCTAAGCTCCAGATCGTAAAGGTCGTTAAAGAGATCACCGGCCTTGGTCTGAAGGAAGCTAAGGAGCTCGTTGACAAGGTTCCCGCCCCTGTAAAGGAGAAAGTATCCAAAGCTGAAGCTGAACAGGTAAAAGCACAACTCGAAGAAGCCGGCGGAGAAGTTGAAGTTAAATAAACATACCCTATCCCGCTGACGGGGAAAATTCAGGTTTAGGGTCCGACAGGACTCTAAACCTTTTTGTCGTTTTTTCAAGTTTATCTTCAACCAAAACCGGACACAATGGCGCAAAACCTTAACAATCAACGAATTTCATTCGCATCTTCCAAGACTCTTCTCGAGTATCCCGATTTCTTGGAGGTACAGCTGAAGTCTTTCAAGGACTTCTTCCAGCTGGACACCACACCTGAAAACCGCCGTAATGAAGGACTGTTCAAAGTATTCCAGGAAATATTTCCGATTACTGACACCAGGAACAATTTCGTCCTGGAGTTCGTGGACTATTTCATCGACCCTCCACGCTATTCGGTAGATGAATGCCTGGACAGAGGTCTGACCTACAGCGTCCCCCTGAAAGCCAAACTGAAACTCTACTGTACGGATCCCGAGCATGAGGACTTCGACACCTCCATACAGGACGTATATCTCGGCACTATTCCGTACATGACTGAGAGAGGCACCTTCGTCATCAACGGCTCCGAGCGTATCGTAGTATCACAGCTGCACCGCTCCCCGGGAGTATTCTTCGGACAGAGTATCCATGCCAACGGAACAAAACTCTACTCGGCCAGGATTATTCCGTTCAAAGGCTCATGGATAGAATTCGCTACGGACATCAACAATGTCATGTACGCATACATCGACCGCAAGAAAAAACTGCCGGTCACAACCCTTCTGAGGGCCATCGGATTCGAGAGCGACAAGGAGATTCTCGATATCTTCGGACTTGCACGCGAGGTGCAGGCCACCAAGGAAGAGCTCACAAAGAACATCGGTTCCAAACTGGCTGCCCGCGTCCTCAAGACATGGAACGAGGACTTCGTGGACGAGGACACCGGAGAAGTGGTGTACATCGAGAGGAACCAGATAGTAGTGGACCGTGAGACCATTCTGGATGAAAACAACATAGAAGACATACTGGATGCCGGTGTAAATACGATTCTGCTCCACAGGGATGACGTGGACCTGAGCGACTATACTATCATATTCAACACCCTCCAGAAAGACGTCTGCAACTCGGAAAAGGAAGCCGTGTTCTACACCTACAGGCAGTTGCGCAACTCCGAACCGCCTGACGAGGCCACAGCCAGAGACGTTATCGACAAGCTGTTCTTCTCTGACAAGCGCTACGACCTCGGCGAGGTGGGCCGTTACCGCCTCAACCGCAAGCTGGGCCTGACTACTCCCGCAGACGTAAGAGTCCTGACAAAACAGGACATCATAGAGATTATCAAGTATCTCATACAGCTTATCAACAACAAAGCCGCCATTGACGACATCGACCACCTGAGCAACCGCCGCATCAGGACTGTCGGCGAGCAGCTCGCCAACCAGTTCAGCGTCGGACTCACCCGCATGGCCCGTACCATCAGGGAGAGGATGAACGTAAGGGACAATGAGGTATTCGTTCCCACGGACCTCATCAACGCCAAGACCCTCTCGTCCGTGATCAACTCCTTCTTCGGCACCAGCCAGCTGTCCCAGTTCATGGACCAGACCAATCCTTTGGCCGAGATGACACACAAGCGCCGTCTGTCAGCCCTCGGTCCCGGCGGTCTTTCCAGAGACAGGGCTGGTTTCGAGGTACGTGACGTACACTACACCCACTACGGCCGTCTCTGCCCTATCGAGACTCCAGAGGGTCCCAACATCGGCCTAATATCCTCGCTCTGCGTTTACGCAAGGATCAATGACCTCGGTTTCATCGAGACTCCCTACAGAAAAGTAGAGAACGGCAAGGTGGACATGAGCGCCGACGGCTGCGTCTACATGAGTGCAGAGGAAGAGGAGGACAAGATGGTGGCACAGGCCAACATACACCTTGACGACGACGGAAATATCCTCGACGAGCGCATCAGCTGCCGTCACGAGGCGGACTTCCCGGTTGTCACCAAAGACCAGGTTCACTATATGGACGTGGCCCCGAACCAGATAGCATCCATCGCAGCATCCCTGATTCCGTTCCTGGAGCATGACGACGCCAACCGCGCCCTCATGGGATCCAACATGATGCGCCAGGCTGTGCCTGTCATCCGTCCCGAGGCTCCTATCGTCGGCACAGGTCTGGAGAAAGCCGTAGCCCGCGACTCCCGCACACAGGTTGTGGCCGAAAGAGAGGGCGAGGTAGTCTATGTGGATGCCCGCGAGATACATGTCAAGTACGACCGCACCGAGGCGGAGAAGTTCGTAAGCTTCGCTCCGGATGTGACTGTATACAATCTGCCACTCTACAGGAAGACCAACCAGAGCACGTCCATCCACCTGAAGCCTATCGTAAGAAAGGGAGAGAGAGTACATGCCGGTCAGGTACTTACGGAGGGATACGCCACACAGGGCGGTGAGCTTGCTCTCGGACGCAACCTGAAAGTGGCCTTCATGCCCTGGAAGGGATACAACTTCGAGGACGCCATCGTGCTTTCCGAAAGGATTCTCCGCGAGGACATCTTCACATCCATCCACGTGGACGAGTACATCATGGAAGTCCGTGACACCAAGAGAGGTATGGAGGAACTCACCTCCGATATCCCCAATGTCAGCGAGGACGCCACCAAGGATCTGGACGAGCACGGTATCATCAGGGTCGGTGCACACGTAGAGCCCGGCGACATCCTTATCGGCAAGATCACTCCTAAGGGAGAGAGCGATCCCTCACCGGAGGAGAAGCTCCTGCGGGCCATCTTCGGTGACAAGGCCGGTGACGTAAAGGACGCCTCACTGAAGGCATCTCCGTCACTCTCCGGCACAATCATCGGAAAGAGACTCTTCTCACGAGTAGCCAAGGAGCCCGGCAAGCGCGGCAAGACTGCCCCCAAAGAAGAACTGGTAAGGGCTGAGGAGGACTTCACCGAGAAGACCACCGCTCTCCGCAAGCTCTTCATAGACAAGCTTCTCACCCTCACCAAGGACCGCAAGAGCAACGGAGTGTCAGACCTCTACGAGACAGAGCTTATCCCCAAGGGCACGGCATTTACCCGCGCCATGCTGGAGAATATCAAGTACGAGGATGTCAATCCGGCCAAGTGGACCTCGGACAAGACGGCCAACAGCCAGATCAAGACCCTCATCAACAACTACCTTATAGCATACAAGGAATACGACGCTGAGCTCAAGCGTATCAAATACAACCTCACCATCGGAGACGAGCTTCCCTCCGGCATCATGCAGCTTGCCAAAGTGTATGTGGCCAAGAAGAGGAAGATCCGCGTAGGTGACAAGATGGCCGGACGTCACGGTAACAAGGGTATCGTGGCCAAGGTGGTGAAGGACGAGGATATGCCTTTCCTCGATGACGGAACCATCGTGGACATCGTCCTCAACCCTCTGGGTGTGCCTTCGCGTATGAACCTCGGACAGATCTACGAGACCGTGCTAGGCTGGGCCGGCAAGGAACTCGGGCTGAAGTTCAGCACTCCCATCTTCGACGGAGCGTCTCTGGAGCAGATATGCGAGTATACCGACAAGGCCGGTCTGCCCCGCTACGGAAAGACCCGCCTGCGTGACGGCGGCTCCGGAGAGTATTTCGACCAGCCCGCCACTGTCGGCGTGATCTACATGATCAAGCTGGGTCACATGGTGGACGACAAGATGCACGCCCGCTCCATCGGTCCCTACTCTCTCATCACACAGCAGCCTCTGGGAGGGAAGGCACAGTTCGGAGGCCAGCGTTTCGGAGAGATGGAGGTATGGGCCCTTGAGGCATTCGGAGCATCCAATGTCCTGCAGGAGATCCTCACCATTAAGTCCGATGACGTTACCGGACGCTCGCGCGCATACGAGGCTATCGTAAAAGGTGACCCCATGCCGACACCCGGCATTCCCGAGTCCCTCAACGTGCTTCTGCACGAGCTGCGCGGTCTGGGCCTCAGCATTAAATTAGATTAAGTATTGTATTTGATTAATAGAATTCCAACATATGGCTTTTAAGAAAGACAACAAGATCAAAAGCAACTTCAACAGGATTTCCATCGGCCTGGCCTCTCCGGAAGAGATTCTGGAAAGGTCATCCGGTGAAGTGCTGAAGCCCGAAACTGTCAACTACCGTACCTATAAGCCTGAGCGTGACGGCCTTTTCTGCGAGAGGATATTCGGCCCTACAAAGGACTACGAGTGCCATTGCGGTAAATACAAGAGAATCCGCTACAGAGGTATAGTATGCGACAGATGCGGTGTGGAGGTCACTGAGAAGAAGGTCCGCAGGGAGCGCATGGGCCACATCACCCTCACGGTGCCCGTGGCACATATCTGGTATTTCCGCTCAACTCCCAACAAGATAGGCAGCCTTCTCGGCATTCCCTCCAAGAAACTGGAATCTGTCATCTACTACGAAAGATACATCGTCATCCAGGCCGGAGCCGCCAAGGATATGAACGTGGAGAGCCTCCAGCTCCTATCCGAGGACGAGTACCTGGACATCCTGGACCGTCTGCCCAAGGACAACCAGTCCCTGGACGACAGCGATCCCGAGAAGTTCATCGCCGGTATGGGAGCCGAGGCCATCTACACCCTGCTCTCCAACCTCAATCTGGACGAGATATCCTATGACCTGCGCCACAAGACTGAGAGCGAGACCTCCCAGCAGCGCAAGGCAGAGGCCCTCAAGAGACTCAGCGTCATCGAGGCCTTCCGCGAGTCAAAGGACATCAACCGTCCCGAATGGATGATAATGAAAGTCATCCCGGTTATTCCGCCGGATCTGAGACCCCTCGTTCCACTGGACGGAGGACGTTTCGCCACATCCGACCTCAATGACCTGTACCGCAGGGTCATCATCCGCAACAACCGCCTGAAGAAGCTCATAGAGATCAAGGCTCCCGAAGTGATTCTCCGCAACGAGAAACGTATGCTCCAGGAGGCCGTGGACTCCCTCTTCGACAACTCCCGCAAGTCCAACGCCGTCAAGACCGACGCCAACCGTACCCTCAAGTCCCTTTCGGACAGCCTTAAAGGAAAGCAGGGACGTTTCCGTCAGAACCTGCTCGGTAAACGTGTGGACTATTCTGCCCGTTCGGTTATCGTCGTAGGCCCCGAGCTTCACATGCACGAGTGCGGACTTCCCAAACTGATGGCGGCCGAGCTGTACAAGCCTTTCATCATCAGGAAACTGATAGAGAGAGGTATCGTCAAGACCGTCCGTTCGGCCAAGAAGATAGTGGACAAGAAAGAGCCCGTCATCTGGGACATCCTGGAGAATGTGATGAAAGGACATCCCGTCCTCCTGAACCGTGCCCCTACCCTGCACCGTCTGGGTATACAGGCATTCCAGCCCAAGCTCATCGAGGGTAAGGCGATTCAGCTGCATCCTCTGGCATGTACGGCGTTCAACGCTGACTTCGATGGAGACCAGATGGCCGTGCATCTTCCTCTGGGCAATGCCGCCATCCTTGAGGCCCAGCTTCTCATGCTCGGCTCGCACAACATCCTCAACCCGGCAAACGGTGCGCCTATCACAGTGCCTTCGCAGGACATGGTCCTCGGTCTGTACTACATCACCAAACCCAGGGCAGGAGCCAGGGGAGAAGGCATGAAATTCTACGGACCTGAAGAGGTCATCATCGCCTACAACGAGAGACGCGTGGACCTTCATGCCAAGATATCCATCCGCCTGCCCAAGGACATGACAGACTTGAGCAAAGGCTACCGCATCTTTGACAACACAACCGTCGGCAGGGTTATTTTCAATCAGGTAGTACCCCCAGAAGTCGGATACATCAATGAGCTGCTGACCAAGAAGTCCCTCAGGGACATCATCGGAAAGGTTGTGAAAGTATGCGGAGTTGCCCGTACGGCCCAGTTCCTGGACGACATCAAGTCCATAGGATACACCATGGCGTACAGAGGCGGCCTGTCCTTCAACCTGGCCGACGTGATCATTCCCAATGAAAAGGCCGAGCTGGTAGAGGAAGGATACAACCAGGTGGAGGAGATACAGCAGAGCTTCAACATGGGTCTTATCACCAACAACGAGCGGTACAACCAGATCATCGATATCTGGACCACCACCAACTCGCGTCTGACCAACATGGTGACCAAGAACATCGAGGCCGACCAGCAGGGATTCAATCCTATCTTCATGATGCTTGACTCCGGAGCCCGTGGTTCCAAGGAGCAGATCCGTCAGCTCTGCGGTATGCGTGGTCTGATGGCCAAGCCCCAGAAATCCGGTTCGACAGGAGCTGAGATTATCGAGAACCCTATCCTCTCCAACTTCAAGGAGGGCCTCTCGGTGCTCGAGTACTTCATCTCCACACACGGTGCCCGTAAGGGTCTGGCCGATACCGCGCTGAAGACAGCCGACGCCGGTTATCTTACCCGTAGGCTCGTGGACGTGTCCCACGACGTAATCATCAACGAGGAGGACTGCAAGACCCTCCGCGGCATCGTGGCTACGGCCATCAAGAACAAGGACGAGATCGTCGAATCCCTCTACGACCGCATTCTGGGCCGTACTTCTGTACACGACATCTACAACCCTCTGACCGGAGAGCTCATCCTCCCTGCAAACGAGGAGATTACAGAGGACATCGCCGCCAAGATATCCGCCCTGCCCATTGAGCAGGTCGAGATCCGCTCCGTGCTCACCTGCGAGTCCCGCAAGGGAGTATGCGCGAAATGCTACGGACGCAACCTTGCCACAGGCCGTATGGTGGAGAAGGGTGAAGTGGTAGGAGTTATCGCAGCCCAGTCCATCGGAGAACCCGGTACCCAGCTTACCCTGCGTACATTCCACGTCGGAGGTACCGCATCCAGCATCGCATCCGAGTCCGAGATCATAGCCCGCTACGACGGACGCCTGGAGTTCGAGGAGCTCCGTACCGTGACCAAGCACGAGGAAGATGGCGACTTCGAGGTCGTGATCGGACGTACTGCCGAGATGCGCATAGTCGATGTCAATACAGGCATCACCCTGTCGCAGCACAATATCCCCTACGGAGCGAAGCTCTTCCAGAAAGACGGAGCCAACATCTCCAAAGGTGACAAGATATGCGAGTGGGACGCATACAATGCCGTTACCATCACTGAGCTGCCCGGTATCGTATCATTCGACAGCCTTATTGAGGGTGTTACCTTCAGGGAGGAAGCCACCGATGAATACTCCCTCCACCGCGAGAAAGTCATCATCGAGTCCAGGGACAAATCCAAGAACCCTACGATCCACATCATGCAGGACGGAGTGGAGGTCAAGCAGTACAACCTGCCTGTAGGCGCCCACCTTATGGTAGAGGATGGAGAGAAAGTCATCGCCGGTGAAGTTATCGTGAAGATACCGCGTGCTATCGGAAAATCGGGCGATATCACCGGAGGTCTGCCTCGCGTCACCGAGCTTTTCGAGGCCCGCAATCCTTCCAACCCGGCAATCGTCGCCGAGATCAACGGTGAGGTCCAGATGGGTAAGGTGAAACGCGGTAACAGGGAGATTATCATACGCTCCAAGAGCGGAGACGAGAAACGCTACCTCGTACCTCTGTCAAAGCAGATTCTCGTTCAGGAGAACGACTATATCCGCGCAGGTATGCCTCTGTCCGACGGTGCTGTCTCCCCCGCCGATATCCTGGCGATCCAGGGCCCCATCAAGGTGCAGGAGTACATCGTCAACGAGATTCAGGAAGTCTATCGTATGCAGGGCGTGAAGATCAACGACAAGCACTTTGAGATCATTGTCCGCCAGATGATGCGCAAGGTTCAGATTGTAGATCCAGGAGATACCAGATTCCTGCCCGAGCAGCTGGTGGACAAATGGGAGTTCAACGAGGAGAACGACTCGATGTTCGGCAAGAAAGTCGTACAGGACGCCGGAGACTCCACAGAACTCAAACCCGGACAGATCGTGACAACGAGAAGACTCCGGGATGAGAACTCTCTGCTCAAGAGACAGGATCTGAAACTCGTACAGGCCCGCGACGCTATCCCCGCGACATCCAACCAGATACTCCAGGGTATTACCCGTGCCGCATTGAGGACCAACAGCTTCATGTCCGCCGCCTCCTTCCAGGAGACCACCAAGGTGCTCAGCGAGGCTGCCATCCGCGGAAAGGTAGACACTCTTGAGGGTCTGAAGGAGAACGTCATCTGCGGTCACCTCATCCCTGCCGGCACCGGCCAGAGGGACTTCGACCGCATCATCGTAGCCTCCATGGACGACTACAACAAGATGGCTGCCGCCGCACCCCGCCGCAAGGAAGAGTAAAGTTCTCCACTTACAGTATCAAAAAGGAGGGTGACTACTTGACTAATGTCATCAGTCATCCTCTTTTTTCATTTACACAATGCTGACAGATGAAATTTTTCCTAAGACTTATCATATGCACAGCAGCCGCTGCAAGCACCTTATGCTCCTATGCACAGTCCACCTGGAGAGACTCGCTTATATCCAGGCTCGGATATTACAGCCGCACAGGACAACATGACTCTGTAATAGCAGTCTCCCACCACGAAATATGTGCCGCACTGGAACGGGAAGACACTCTGGCTGCCCTATATACCGAGATTTTCACTGCACAGTCCTATCTGTTTATGGATGACGCTGACTCAGCAAAATACTACGCCGACATGATTGCCCGATGCCGAAGTCCCCGCTATGATGATTCTAGGTTGTGGCTTATTTTCAACAATGTAATGGGCAGCTGGTACCTGCGGGTCAGTATGGACTATTCGGAAGCCTACAGATATTTCTCGGAAGGAATCGCACTGGCCGAAGCCAGTTCCGACACAGCCAGCATGATATCCATGCTACTCAATATTATGGATATTTTTTACTACAGGGGCAGTGCGGACGGACTCAACTATGCTGAAAGGGCGCAGAGCATGGCGGAAAACACAGACATGCAGCACTTCGGATACTACAAATGCGTTGCCGACATCGGAATGGCGAAAATGCTTCTGCTGTCGGGAAACACGGCTCAGGCTTCAGCATATCTTGACAAAGCCCTCATGGCCGCAGACAGCAGTAACGCAGCTGCACAATACTCACAGATATTCCTTCTAAAAGCCGGCATATGTACCCTGAATGAAGATGACGCCAGCGCAGAAGAATACTACAAAAAAGCATTGAGTTACATTGAGTTCTCCGACTACACGACACATATCCAACTGCTGCTGCACTACGGTGATTTTCTGGAAGGGCACGGCTACAACAACGAAGCCATGAGTATGTACGTCATGGCCCTGGATGTTTCCGAAAGAAGCAAGAGCATTGAACTCAAGCATCTTGTTCTCAGCAAGGCTGCCGACCTGGCTTTTCGTCTCGGGGATAAAAAACAGGCCTTGAATTATTACCGCGACGCGCGTATACAGACAGACAGTCTTGTAGAGCTGCGCAACAACGAGTTCAGCAAACTGATGTTCATGAATCAGGACATACGGCACTCGCAGGATTTACTGGCCAAGGAACTGGATAGACAGAAAGCCTACGAATACCTGAAAGTGTCCACTCTTGTCGCGATACTCGTCATTGCAGTCTCAGCAATGCTGATAATTCTGTACATACGGCAGAGAAAGATGTACAGGACTCTTGTAGAGCAGCATCGCGCCAACATCAAACGGTTGGACATGAGGCTTGCCGGAAACAATGAGGAAACAGAGAACGATGACCTTCGCCTGTTCCGGAAGATTGACAGCCTGATGAGAGACGGTAAATACTATCTGAACAAGGACATCACACTGGACTCACTGGCAAAGACACTCGGCACGAACCGGACTTACTGCTCAAATGCCATAAACGCCTGCGCGGGTATGAATTTCTACAGGTACATAGACACTTTCAGAATAGAGGAAGCAACCAGACGCCTGATAGACGGCGGCAAGAATATCCTGCTGAAAGAACTGGCCCAGGACTTGGGTTACAACTCCCTGACAGTATTCTCAAAAGCCTTTGTAAGGGAAGTGGGCTGTCCTCCCAGCGTCTACCGCAACAACGTCCGCAATCCTAAATAAATATCATCAGCGTCCCGCGCAGAAGTCAAACAATGCGGTCAGTCCTGAAGGAGTCTCAAGATCCAGACCGTTGTCACGCACATACGCTTTTATAGTTTTTTTCTTATCCGGAAAAAGACGGTTGAACGAAGACAGCCTGGCCGGATAAGTCTTATCTCCGTCCGTCAGTATAAAGTCCCTCTCGTGCTTATATGAAAAATCACTCTTGACATCAGGATTTCTGGAAGGGTCCAGTCTGTTCACATTACCTGAAACAGCCGTAGAGGACGCTGGCAGTGAGGAATATCCGGCATCCTCCTGCTTCTTTGTCAGTTTGAAACGGAAGCGTTGAGCCAGCTGCTTGCCGTCCGCATCAGAAAGCACCTTCAGAACACAATCGTTCACTATCTTGTAAACGGTGTCATTGCATACAAGATCCCGCACATGATCAGGGTTGGAAAGCACAAGTGTATCCCCGGTCCTGTCATCGATATACAGGATAAAATTGTCCAAAAGACGTATATTGAGCCGACCATTGGAGAATCTGCCGTCCTTGTAGTTCAAGGTGGCGTCCGAAAAGTCCGGGAATATATAAGCCACGTCCTTTGGCAACTTGTTGGCAATATTCTCCCTTGCTGAAGCAGATATTACCCCGCTCTTAACTTGAGCTGAAAGCGATACAGCTGATACCGCAAATAACATTACGAGCAAAAACCTTTTCATAACATAATAAATTGATAGTGTCTTTCCCTCAAAAATACAGTTTTTTTTGAAAAAACGAACAAACTACGGCATAAAAAAGAGGATGACCGCACAGCCACCCTCTTTTCAGTTGATTATTGTACAGGATTATCTTACACGACCACCCTGAGCACCTGGAGATGCCAAACCGGCTATCTGGTACGAGCCGTCTATCTGAGGTCCGAAGAATATACCGGAGGGAAGAATAAACTCATCGTCATTAAGGAATACCAGCTCTACCGAAGTCGCACCTATAATACCTGAGCCGTCCCACAAATACATATACCACTCCTCGCCTGCCGCGTTAACAAACGGATTGGCCGTATTGATCACCAGTCTGTTAATAAAGCGCTCCGCAGTAAATTCCTGAAGGCTCTCTCCTGTCACACTTATACCATATATAAGAGGATTCTCAGTCGTTGAGATCTGAATCTGACTCTCCACGGACTGGGAACTGCCATCCGGGCCAACATACTCTCCATATATCTTGAAGAGACCATCCATACGGTACTGTTCCACTGACTTGAAAGTATAGGTCATCGTCGTATTGGTTCCAAGATTATCACCAACCAATTGCACGTCAATTGACAACTCGTCTATTGCGCGGTATTCCGGAAGACGCACCTCAAAATAAGAGCAGGAATCACTGTCATCCCCGGAATTGGGACCTACATATATCTCCTTACTTGTGAAGATAATGGTCGAATCATCTACACACTCATAAGGATTGCCGTTAATGTCGGTACCTGTACTGCTGATAAGCTCTATACCTACCTTTGTTGCAGTATTACTGCTTTCAATCTGATGTACAGGTAGATAGAAATACTGCTCCTCAATATCGAATGTCTCTGCATGAAGAAATTCGACTTTCGTGTTACCTGTCGCTGGCGTAAAGTCATCATTCTTGCAGGAAGACAGGGCCGCAAAAAGAGCCAGCATCATTATTGAATACTTTATCTTTTTCATGTTCTTTCTGTATTAATTAAAATGTTAATTCCACACCAAAGGT
>ERZ779889.3301-NODE-3301-length-11915-cov-1.840135_pt1 | contig 11915 bp, 7 predicted proteins | sample MGYA00511030_ERZ779889 | MGnify/ENA primary metagenome ERZ779889 (study PRJEB29588, sample SAMEA2160616) | human gut metagenome | biome: human gut; feature: human-associated habitat; material: faeces | place: Denmark | collected 2008/2010 ...
CGATCTGAGTTGTAGGATCTACCGAAGGTTCATTGCCGGCATCAATATTTACCGTAAATTCATCTCCTGATACCAGATTACTATTTCCTTCTGCATCAGCAGGTTTAGTTACAGTATAATTTTGAGCAATCTGAGTGTTTGCCGTTGTCGTAGCTTTCACTGTCAGCTGTACACTATTCTTCTTCTCCGGTACTTTAAAAAAGAAAGTTTTCCCTAACTGTTCTTTTTCAAACACTTTGACTCCTGCCTCTCCATTAGTCACTGTAATTGCATAATCATCCTGAAATTGTTTTTTAAAATTATCTGTAAACCCTACTGTAACTGCAATATTTTGCAATTTACAGATCGTATTTACTTTCGTGGTTTTTCCCGCCAGGATTTCGAATTCTGTTTCACCTCTAAACCAAGGCCTTTCAGAAGCATTCACATTACTACCATCATAGTTATAGGCAACTACTTTATATTTCCCGGTAACCAATTTTACCTGTCCTTGAGTCAACAGATCGGCATAACTATCATAGTGATGTTCTGTTGTTCCTGATATCATATTAATAATTTCGACCGGATACAAAGTCCCATCCACATCTTTTGAATCAAAAGCAGCCTTTGTCGTTTGATTCTGACCGTTAGAAACCACATCCAGAGTAAACCAACCTTCTTCCTGCTGATCTTCTTTCGAGGGTAATTTTTTAAGTTCGTCCCGCATCTCACAAGCCATAAAGCCCAAAGCCAGCAGGCCCAATATTATATAATTATTCGTTTTCATCATTTTTTCTTCATTAATTTCCTACTTCTGTGTCTTCTCCAGGTAAAAATTCATCCGGTATTTCAATAGGGTATTCCTGAATAGTAACGGAATCATCGATCGTAACGGTAATACCATCAATTTTACCCCCCTCGACGTCAATCATTTTCGGTTTAATCGTAATTGTCAGAAAATCGCGCGGTTTAATCGATACCACTTGTTCCCCAAAATTTTCAGGACTTACAGTCACCCCTTGTTTATCCTTCAAATCGAAAGTCAAGGTCAAAGTTTCACCGGCAGCATCCGCTTTGAAAAAAGCATCTTTATCCACATCTTCTTTTGCCATTACAAAAGGAACCGACAAATGCCTCGTACTCAAATTTACCTTACAATCTGAATAAAACTCGAAGAAATTATCCTCGAATTTAATATTTACTTTCACATTGGCAGGTACACAAGTAAACTTCACCTCCCGGTTATCCCCTTTCACTAAATTAAAGGTTTGTGATCCCTCTACATAAAGTTTATCATATCCGGCAGCCACATTCTCACCGTAATACGCCCGGATAGAATAATTTCCCGGTTCCAATTTTTTAGCCAACTCCATATCTCCATATTTCACCGTCTCAAAAATAGTACCGTCTTTAGAAAGCTCCACCGTATAATTATCTACATTCTGATAGGCTAAAACATCAATTGCCTTCGTCTTTACAAAAGAAGGATCAGCCAAAAGACAGAGACTCACTTCTGCCGTCCCCTCTCCGGAAAAATCACTTTCCGAATGGCAAGCAGCCAATAGGATAATCCCTAACATACAAACAAATAGTTTTCTCATAAATTCAATATTAGTCTATATTTTATACCAGATATTCTTCAATATCAAAAACATTATTTAATTTTAAACGTATTCCAAAGTATAATAGTTTTAGATGTTGGGATAGAATTATCTCCTATATATACATACAAAAAAAATAACAAAAATTATGCCGAAGTCTGATCAAAGTTTAAAATATACAAAAAAAATCGCATTATTATATAAATAAAAAAACAGTCTGAAAGATTTTCAGACTGTAAAGTTTTCAGATATCCGGATCAATAATGGGCCAAACAATACCAATAAAGTCCGGCAACCGCATCTTCCAATAAATCGAGTACCAGCTCGAATCCTTGGGGACCTTCATAATAAGGGTCGGGAATTTCGGAATATGAAGTGGATTTCCGGCAAAAATCAGTCATTTTAAAGATTTTCGCTCTTTCTTCCTCATTTATTGCTGCACGTTTTAAAGCCTCGATATTCTGGTCATCCATACCGATGATCATATCGAACTCTGCAAAATCGGCAGTCGGATAAAAAGTACGGGCACGACTATCCAGGACATATCCCCGGCGGCTTGCGTGCCGGCGCATCCGCTCATCAGGAAGAGCTCCGGCATGTCCGCTATAAAGTCCGGCCGAATCGATCAAGAACTCTTTTTCTTTGCCCTCTTTCTTTATCCATGCCTTCATGATTGCTTCCGCACCCGGAGAACGGCAAATATTCCCCAGACATACAAACAATATCTTCTTCATTTAACTAAACAACGAATCGACAAATTCCTCCCGGTTGAATACCTGCAAATCTTCGATTTTCTCACCGATACCGATATATTTCACAGGGATCTTGAACTGGTCGGATATACCGATAACCACACCTCCTTTGGCGGTTCCATCGAGTTTTGTAATAGCCAAAGCGTTCACTTCCGTCGCCAGTGTAAACTGCTTGGCCTGTTCGTAAGCATTTTGTCCGGTGGAGCCATCCAATACCAGCAACACTTCATTCGGAGCCTCCGGCAAGACCTTTTTCATTACGTTTTTGATCTTTGTCAGCTCATTCATCAAGTTTATTTTATTATGCAACCGTCCGGCGGTGTCGATAATCACGACATCAGCTCCGTCGGCCTTGGCTTTACTTAACGTATCGTAAGCAACAGAAGCGGGATCGGCACCCATTGCCTGTTTTACAATCGGCACTCCGACCCGGTCTGCCCAGATCACCAATTGATCGACAGCAGCAGCACGAAAAGTATCGGCAGCTCCCAATACCACTTTTTTACCGGCTTCTTTAAATTTATAGGCCAACTTTCCGATCGTAGTCGTTTTCCCCACTCCATTCACTCCGACCACCATGATCACATAGGGCACACCGTTTTCAGGTAATTCGAACGAAGCGGCATCGTTAACAGTATTCTCTTTCAACAAAGCGACGATCTCCTCTTTCAACACCCGGTTCAATTCATCGACACCCATATATTTGTCGCGCTGTACACGCTCTTCGATACGTTCGATAATCCTGACCGTAGTCTCGACACCTACATCCGAGGTGATCAAAACCTCTTCCAGATTATCCAACACCTCGTCATCTACTTTAGATTTGCCGACCACCACTCTGGCCAGCTTTTTAAAAACACTTTCTTTGGTCTTTTCTAACCCCTTATTCAGGTTCTCTTTTTTAGTCTTTCCGAATAATCCGAATAATGCCATTTCAATAAAATATGATAAAAATTTCAAAGCCCTAAAGTACAAATAATTTTAATATCAATATGATAACGTTTCATTAATTATTAAAACAAGCGTATAAATTAGTCCAAAAGCATACTGGCGATGAATCAGATCCAAGCTCCCTACAACCGAATAAACCAACACGATATATTCAACGAGAAAATGTCATCCCAACCCAAACAAGAAGAAAGAAAAAAACGAGATCCATTTTATTGAATCCCGTTTCCTATTTTTCCATCCGGTCGGATAAATTCAGACATTTTCCCTATCGGGCATTTTTATCTTGCTTTGTAAGCGATATCTTTGACGATACCGAATCCGGTATACGTCTCGCCGAACTGCGTTAAATCTCCGGCAAATTCAGGGACATCATAGAAGCGTAAAATTCCTTCGCTACCGGCTTCCGCATCGGAATTAACGGAGCCTACCGCCAAACGATACTGACAATCAATGGCAACATCGGGATAATGAATACTATGTCCTAAGCCTAATCGCGGCAGCTTATTGAATTTAAGCATAGATACGCTGTTTTCGCCAGGCAGAATAAGAACCCGCCGGGCCGAACGAGTGGACATATCGTATAAATACACTTCATTGCCGCTATTATATATCAGGAACGGCAGAGTGGGGTGGAATGCGAAACAGGTTGCGTTCGCCAATCCCGGCGCTTTGGCAGCATCTATATCCATGTAGGTGCTCTGCACAGGCGAATCCTGATATTGTCCTGCTGTGATGCCATATATACTATATTGTCCCGCAGCATCTTTCAGCAAAGCGAACACCAGATTGCCGCCTCCCTGTCTCGTACCTGCCATGTAAACCATGTCCTTTCCCGTGTTCCAGTCGAAAAGTTTGGAACCGGTCTCGGGCTCTTTGGGATCGAATAAATACTTTGTTCCGTTAGGAATCGCAGCATATTGCAAAAAGTATTTAAACCTCCGGTTCGTCTTATCGTACAGGATTCCGTTGTAACCGTTTGACCATCCGACACCGATAAAGGGAGCCATTTTGTAGTTAGGTTCCCCGAACGGCTCGTCTACGTTAATTTTCACATCATATAAAGCCGAACTACTGCTCATTTTTTGATAAACATCTCCATCTGCGGTAATGACTATATAGCTGTAATTATTTTCCTCTCTCACAATAAAGTCATCTATGGAGCGTGCAAATACCGTACTTCTCGGGTCATTAAAATTACGGTTGAAATTGCCGTTATAAGACCATATACAAAAACTATTATCTTCCGTATATAAATTTAAATAAGGAGAATTAGCTGTGTACAGCATATTACTCTCCAAAAGGATCTGACAAGCGCCATGTGATTCCGGTAAAAAGTCCAGCAGATTTCTCGAAACAGCAATCCGGTCACCAACCTCACCGATCATATCTATTCTGACTTTACGTTCGCTGCCTTCCTCACATAATACGACCCACCCTTTGGTCGTGGAGGTCACCACGCTCAGTTTGAATTCAGCAGAAGTGACAATATTGGTCCGCAAATCCTTCACCTTGAACCAGACAGTATAATTACCGGGATCTATTTCTGCCAGAATATTCAGATCTTTCACCCTACTGGAATCCAACAGCCTTGGTTCCAGGAAATCACCTCCTACCGGTCTATCGTAATAATAAGAAAATTCATAATTGGGATCATCGGCGTTAATCACCCCATCAAATTTCGAGGTCACGGCCGGTGACAATACCAGATTTTCCGATTTATACAATGCAGACATCAGCTCTTCCGGAATGCCGGTAATGGTCAGTTCGTCAATCTCCCTGTAATCGTAATTTCCCTTATCATCGTAACAAGAGAACAGACCGAGGACGAGACATAACAGTAATATAACATTGTGTTTCATTATTCTTTCTTTTTTTATTCGTATGCACTATAATCAACTAAATAATCTGAGCCCAATTGCATCAATGAACCGTCGAGTTCCCGTACCGGATTACCTTCATCAGCCCTTTTTTGCAATTCCATACGTGTGAGCACACATACCGACGGAGACACGTAATAGAAATTTTTCTGTGAGAACTGGGAATACGTCCATCCCATAACGGATAGTATAAAATTTAATTTAGTATGGGAATACTCACCCCAATTTGTTTTATAAAAATCCCAACTAAACGGTTTTGCAAATACCAAAGAATAGCGAATGGTAATCCGTTGCACGTCGATGGTGTCATTACCTACTATGCGTTTCTTGATGTATGCCTTAAAGTACTGGTTTTCTTCCAGTCCTAAGGTGATGTAACGCACAATTCCGTCTTGCAGTTCTTCTGTTTTTTTGACGTTAACCGTTACATAAGCCAATGCTTCGCCTTTAGGCATAATAAATTCTTCGGGTAGGGTGAAATCTTTCCCTTCTTCAACGGTTCCCCCTATCGTTTTAACGACAAAAGGACGATCCTCTTCCGAAACGTTCCCGAACAATCGAACAGGAATTCTCACCTGTGCATATTCTCCCACCACGGAGGCCAAGGAGTTATCGCGAGTGGTATCGCTATAATTGTAAATAACCGAAGCCCCCTCACGGGTAGTACTTGTATAATAAGCAAAATAAATTCCCGAAGTGCTATCCGACTCTCCTTCATAGTAGATCGCTTCGTTTTCCCCACAGCCAGCGAGGAATAACCAATGATAATAAATAATAGTTTTTTCATGATACTCTAATTTCTATATTTGATTTCACTATCCGGCAAATTCGGAACATACTTAGCATTACTCATTGTGATGTTGGTATTGGAGGAACCCGATTGAATTTTTGCAGTGTTTGTACGCTTATAGTAGAACCATAACTGTCCTTCACACAGAAACTCTTTGGAGTATTCTTTGGCCAATTCGCCCTCTAATCCTGTCGTCACCTGCACCTGATTACCCCTTCTCAGACGGTGTGCGTTCAGGTAATCGTATTGTGTCTGCTCTTCCGTGGCACATTCAGCAGCAATCAGATACATCTCGCTCACGCGAATCAACGGCATCAGCTTACCGTATACCAGGTCGGTGTCTGCAATTTTACGCAACCGCACATTCATCAGCAGATTCGTTTCTCCTATGCCATTGGAAGCTTCCCACCAATTATACCGATAGTCACTCAACGCATCATCGCCGAACAGGTTCTGTACTCGCTGAGCCGCCGGTATCAGTTTATTTGAAGAACTCGCATTAGAGGAGTTGAAATAGGTGTTGTACAAATCTTCCTTGTTTTCATTCAACAGAGAGAACAACACTTCCGATGAAAACGAACGGTCCGGATTGGAGTAGTCGGTAGCTGCAGCCCGTGTTACCGCCGGATATAAAGTTTCCGCTTCCGGATTTTCTATAATCATTTTAGCATATTTCAATGCCTCTGTCTTGTTGCCGGCCCAAAGATAAACCCTGGCTTTCAAAGCCACCACTGCATAATAATTGAGCCTTAATCCGCGAAAACGGTAAGTGTTCCCATCATTATCATGGTCATCATCATTGACAGCCATCAGCATCCCTTCACTCACTGCCGGATCCCAATTTTTCAAGATACTTTCCGCTTCTGCCAAATCCGTCAGTACTTTTTCGATCACCTCGTTGCCTGTCAGCATACCGGGAGCGGACACGGAAATCGTTTCTTTGTAAGGGATAGCTTTTGAATCAAGCTGGGTGGGTAGCGGCCCGAACATCCTCAACAAATCGAAATGCAGAAATCCTCTCAATGCCAAAGCTTCCGCTCTGATTAAATTATATTGTTTGTCATTCAATACTTCACCATGACGCACTTCGGCATTTTCCAAAATATTATTACATTCAAGGATCTGCTTATATGCTTCGTTCCAATAGCTCTCCAACCGGAGTTTTACCTGCTCTTGTGTAAAGGCGTACTGCGACAGATTGTAAAACGTTTCCTGATTTTGCGATACATTATAACGTTGTGCCATGACCTCCACGCCTTGTACAGTCAGGAAACCACCATAAAGATTGGAACTGAGCAATTCGGTATATACCCCGTTCAATGCCCCCCAGAATCCACTGACCTGAGAAAATACCCGGTCTTCTGCAATACGGTCCGACGGTTGGATGTCTAACCAGTTGTTGCAGGCCGTACACATCAGCAGTCCGACGACAATACTACTTGTTTGTTTGAATATATGTTTCATGATAATTCGATTAATGGTTAAAATGATGCGGAAACGGATAATGAGAAAGACCTCGCGAACGGATATTCCGTACCCCGTTCCGTCTTAATGGAGGAGATTTTGAATACATCGTTCATGTAAGCATTCACTCGCAAAGCCTTTAATCCGAACTTTGCTATCGCAGCCGAATCGAACTCATAGCCCACCCGGAAAGATTCCAGGGTCAAGGTATTGTCGTCCTCCACAAAACGAGACGACATCTGTGTCGAACCGGTCAGGTTGATGGCTTTGTATTTAGCACGGTCTCCCGGATTCTTCCAACGGTCATAAAAAGCCCGTTTATCCTGATTGTTGTTCAATCCGGCAGAAGTGATATTTTCCACTTTGTTGAACAACGAACTGTTAAACATCTGTCCGCCGCACCGGTATCTGAAATCGAAATTTACGCTGAATCCCTTATAAGTAAACGAACTACCGAAAACGCCCTCTATTTTCGGACGATCTGTTCCCACTTTCACCTCATCCGAAAAACTGAAATCGTATGTATACGAACCGTCTTTCTTGATGAAAATCTCCTGTCCCGTAGCGGGATCGATACCGGCAGAACGTACGGCCCACAAATCATCGGGACTGGCTCCATCATAATAACGCTTCAGATTAGTGTTTTGCCCCTCCTCGTTGAATTTGTCCAAAGAATTGCCGATGTTGTCATATTTAGACTTCTGTGTACGGAAGTTATACCGCAACGACCAAATGATTCTTTCGCTCGGACGATAGATGGGAGACACCGTCACCGAACCGTTAAAGCCATTCGAACGCTGTTCGCCGATATTGGTCAATACAGTAGTTACACCGACAGAAGCAGGCACGCTGATGGATGCCAGTACCGGATCGGTATTTTTGTCGTAATAATCCAATGTGAAGGACACCCTATTCTGAAGTAGCGTCACATCCACTCCGATATTCCTGTCCAGAGTCACCTGCCATTTCAGATCAGGGTTACCCAAAGCGTACAGGTTGATGGCCTGCTCGAAATAGTTCCGCTGGCGGTTGTTGAAATTGTACATCGTGATGCTTTGATAGGATGCAAAACTTTGGTTTCCCGGATTACCGATAGAGGCCCGGATTTTGAGCATCTGAAACAGATCGGTATGATCGGCAATGAAAGATTCGTTGTGCAGGTTCCACGCCAAACCGAATGACCAGGTGTTCATATAACGATGGTTGCTCCCGAACACGGAAGAACCGTTCATACGCCAGGTCACATCCATCAAGTATTTGCTATTGTAGGCATAACCTCCGTTGAAATACACGCTCATCGACCGCGACTGGGAGTCGCCGTAAGAGGCCTTGCCGTTCTCCGGATAACTGTTGGCGAATGCAGGCGTATCGTACGCACCTTTGGGAAAACCAATAACCGAATATCCGTTTCTTTCTGACTGTGAATTAGAGAAACTGGCACCACCCACCACATTCAACCGGTGTCTTTCGGCGAATATCGTTCCGTAAATAGCGGAAAATTCTCCATCATAGTTAAAACTTTTGGTATTGGAATAGGTCAAAGATCCTTTCTTCAGTTCCTCGGTATCTTCAAACCGCGTATCCTCCGGCGAAATGAAGTCATCCGTCTCCGAGGTGGTTCTGGTTATCCCTATCCGCCCCCTCAATTTCAAAGATTGAAACGGATTATATTCAACCGCAAAATTATCCGTAATACCTAACGACCGCTTAAGCGAACGGCTGTTCAGGCTGGCATTCCACAGGGGATTAGGAGCTTCTATGTAATCTTCCACATACTCCAGCCATTTTTCCACCTGGCCATCCACCCGTTTTTCATAATAGGGATTGGCGGCAGCATAAGTAGAGAAATTTACCACGGGATCTCCTGAATTGGAAAGATTCACCGTCAGTTTATTGCTGAATTGCAGTTTTCCTTTACGATACAACAAGTCCAGATTACCACTGAACAGATTTTTCTTCGAATCCTTCATCACACCGGTCACGCCATTATAACTTAAACCAAAACCGTAACGCATGTGTTCATCCCCACCCTCTGCATATAGGTTGTGACGGTGGTTGAAACCCATCTGCAACGGTTCCGATAACCAGTAAGTATCCACCCCACGCGCAACTGAACGCAGGTGGTCGTTATGCAGTTGCTGGAGTTGCTCTCCTCCTGCGAAAGTCCCTCCCCAGGCACTGACTTTGTAACGGCCAGCGTATTCCTCAAACGCCACTTTTTCTTGGGCATTCATCAGGTTATAACTGGAAAGATCCGGCAATTGAAAATTGAAATTACCCGAATAGGTTACCCGCAATTTTCCCTGAGCCGGCGTTTTCGTTTCAACCACAACTACGCCGTTCGCAGCTTTGGAACCGTAAATCGCCGTTGAAGCGGCATCTTTCAGAATGGTAATAGAAGCTACACGGTCCATGTCTAAATCTATAATCGTCTGAAGGGTAGTTTCGAAACCATCTAAAATGAACAGCGGTTGGTTGGGATCGGCTTCCAATTCCTCTTTCATCCCGATGATGCTTGTTTTGCCCCGGATTTCGATGTCAGGCAACCGGTTGGGGTCTGAGCCCCATTCATTACTCTCGACAATCGCAAATGCAGGATCAAGACTTTTCAAACTTTGCAGAATGTTTTGGTTTCCCACTTCTTTCAATTTTTCAGCCGTAAACGTAGAAGCAGATCCAGTGAAATCGCTCCTTTTTCTTTCATAAATACCTGTCACAACCACTTCATCCATGGCTGCCACTTCCTCCTCCATGACCACGTTTATCGTATCTTTGCCCGTATACACCACTTCGCGGGTTTTCATCCCGATGAAAGAAAACAGTAAAGACAGATTTTTAATCTCCGGTATATTTAACCGGTATCGTCCCTCCTGGTCCGTTGCCGTACCTAAGTTCGATCCCTTTACAATTACCGTTACCCCCGGAAGAGGCACTTTATTCTTATCAGTCACCTGACCGACAATATTCAAGACATTCTTTTTTTCTTCCGGAACTACTTTCAACACAATGAATTCATCCATAATCTCGTAAGTCAATCGAGTCCCTGTTAAAATTTTATCCAATACGGTTCTCAAATCCGACTCTATAAATCCAGCCTCGACAGTCCTGTGCTTATCCAGTTCATTATTACTATATACCACCGTTAAACCGGTCTGTTTCTTGATCTGATTAAACAATTCCCAATAAGTTACAGTTCCTGCCCCGATAGTAATTTTAGCCTGAGCCCCTACATCCGCGACTGCCAGATGCATACTAACCAATAATAAAAACACGCTTAACTTGATAAGCTTTAAAAATCTTCGTAGCCCAAAATTACGTACAAAGAGCCACCTCATTCGCTTTTTTTTCATACCTTTGTAAATAAGTTAATATTAGTTAACGAACTCCTATCTCGGATCGTGCGTCACCACTATCCGGGATTTTTTATTTGTTGTCACATGAGTCTATTTCTTCGAAGAAACTGTCACTCTGTTTTCTTTCAAACTAAATGTCACATCGGTTGTTTTAGAAATCATATCCAGCACATAATCCAATGTCCTATACTTCGTCATAGCACCAGAGAAACGCAATTTTTTGACTGCTTCATCACTAAAAACAAACGTCACTCCATACCAACGGGACAACTTCACAGTCAACTCCTCCAAAGACATGTCTTCAAAGTTAAATCGTCCCGCCTTCCAATCCACTATCGCCGCCACATCGCCTTTCCGGACAATCGTTTCTCCACTTTCCCGATTTAAAGTCGCAATCTCCCCGGGAACAAGTACATAAACTTTATCCTTTACATCAAAACTCACCTTTCCCCGTAATAAAGCGACCTCTGTTTGTCGGTCTTCCCGATAAGCCGACACGTTGAATGCCGTTCCCAATACGTGTACTTTTGTTTCTCCCGCCAACACGTAAAACGGTTTCCGCGAATCAGAAGTCACCTCGAAATAGGCTTCTCCCTTTAATTTTACTTCACGGATATCCTCGCCGAACCGATTCGGGAATTCCAATTCCGAATCCGAATTTATCCAGACTTTCGTACCGTCGCTCAATATGACGAAATACTCTCCTTTTTCAGGTACGATAACCGAACTTTTCCCTATTTCTTCTTCTGCTCCTTCTCTATCTTCAAACCGCAAGCCACCCGTTGAATCCTGAATTACCTTAACTCCAAAGACATCCGCTACCTGGCGACTTTCTCCCTCCTTCAATTCAATCGGTTCCCCCGCATTCATCACCAGAATGGCCTTCGGCGAACCGGACTCTATCTTTACTACTTCCGCAACCGGAATAAACTTTTCTGTCGGCGCCTGTCGGATTTGCCATGCAAAAAATACTCCTATCAAAACGATAATTATAGCCACTATACGCATCCCCCACAAATACAACCGTTCCTTACGATTCACAAGGGCCGGAGTAATACGTTCCCACACCCGTTCCTGTGTCCGGTCTAACCGCCGCCATTTTCCCGCAGCCGATACCCGCATTTCCGTTTGAAGTATCTTTCGGAACT
>ERZ779889.3303-NODE-3303-length-11913-cov-2.846095_pt1 | contig 11913 bp, 12 predicted proteins | sample MGYA00511030_ERZ779889 | MGnify/ENA primary metagenome ERZ779889 (study PRJEB29588, sample SAMEA2160616) | human gut metagenome | biome: human gut; feature: human-associated habitat; material: faeces | place: Denmark | collected 2008/2010 ...
TACACCCCCGACTAAACCGTTTGGTAAAATCGGGGGTGTTGTTTTTTGAATATCAGGTCAGTCCTTTATAATATCTGCGCATTGACCGTTTGTAAGACGAATTAAATCCTCAGGCTTCAGGTCAATTTGATATCCGATTTTTCCTGCACTGACAATGATTTTCGGAATTGACTCTGCTGTAATGTGGAAGGTTGTCTTGAACTGCTTTTTCATTCCGAGAGGTGAACAGCCTCCACGCACATAACCCGTGACCTTTGTAATGTCCTTTACGGGAATCATTTCAACCGACTTTTCACCTACGCTCTTTGCACATTTTTTAAGGTCAAGCTCATGGTCAACAGGAACTACGAAAACATAATAATCTCTGCCCATGCCCTTTGTTACAAGAGTTTTGAAAACATAATCGGGATTCTGATTCATAAGCGTTGCAACCGTTACTCCGTCAACGGCATCCTTGCCGTGGGGATATTCGTGGTGAGTATATTCAACCTTTTCTTTGTCTAAAATTCTCATTACATTTGTCTTGATTTCTTTCATAAATAAACAATCCTCCATGCATATTACCATCTTGTTATTACCCTCACATAATACAACTTTTCGCATCGGATTTCAACCTTGATTTTTGTTATATTTCTTTATTGAAAAATTAGCAAAATATGTTATAATCAATATATAAAAAGGATTGGCGGTTATATGCGTGTACTTAGTAGGGAAAATTGATATTGAAATTTACAATTGCATAACTAAAGATATTACAACAGATGAAGTTATAATTACAGACAAACAAATTGATCATATTAAAAATCGTCATCCAAACGACTATGAACTTTTTAACAAGTATTTTGAAAAAATTGTAGAACAACCTGATTATATTATTGAAGCTAATAAACCTTTTACCGCCCTTATTTTAAAAGAGATACAAATTGATAATAAAAAATTCAAAACTGTAGTGAGGTTGGCTACATCTAATGACACACCGAGTTACAAAAATTCAATTATAACATTTATGAAAATTGATGACCGTGAGTGGAATAGAATCTTGAAAAACAAGAAAATTCTTTACAAATCAGAATAAATATGTTATAATGTTCGTACGATAAGAACAGGTTATTCGAGGTGGAAGATTTCGTACAATCCACACGCCGATGGTACTGACAGGGGAATCCCGAGAGATGCAGGAGAGTTGTACGCCTGCCGAATAACCGTAGCTTTGAAAGCCGCTCCGAATTTTTTCGGGACGGCTTTCTTCTGTTTTACAGACTAAAATATCGCTGTTTTACCCACAACACGCAAGATAATAAGCAAGTCAGTAAGCAAGATAATAAGCAAGTTATTGATAAATTCAATTGAATTTGGTATAATTAAAGACAGAATAAGTGCAAGGAATGGTTAATATGTCAGACTACACACCGCCGTTTTCAATATCAAATAAAATGCTCGGATTTGTATCATCAATTTCTGAGAAGATAGGTAAAATCAGCAATTATAATGATTTTGAATCAAAACCTCAGTTAAGAAAAAACAATAGAATCAAGTCCATCTATTCTTCGCTTGCCATTGAGGCTAACTCGCTTTCAATTTCAGAAGTGCGTGATGTAATCAACGGTCACATTGTTTTAGGTCCGCAAAGAGAAATTCAAGAAGTAAAAAACGCATACGATGCCTATGACAACCTTAACAATATTAATCCTTATTCTGTAACAGAGCTAAAAAAATACCACGGCATAATGACATATGCTCTTGTCAATGAATCGGGAAAATTCAGAAACGGTGAAGAAGGTGTGTTTGACGGCGACAAATGCATTTTTATGGCTCCGCCTGCACATTTTGTGCCGTCATTGACAGATGATTTGTTTAAATGGATGAACAGTGAAAAGAATAATGTTCACCCACTGATTTTGTCATCTGTTTTTCATTATGAATTTGTTTTTATTCATCCGTTTTCTGACGGAAACGGTCGCATGGCAAGACTTTGGCAGACTGCAATTTTGACAAAATGGAAACCCATTTTTCAATACATTCCTATTGAAAGTCAAATTCAAAAATATCAGGACAGATATTACAAGTCAATTTCAAAATGCCATGTTGAGGGTAACTCAAATATTTTCATAGAATTTATGCTTGAAATGATTGACGAAATTCTTACCGAAATTATTTCACAAACCAAATCCGATATTAGGCAGATGAATGATTATGTAAAAAAGTTGCTTGATGTTATGGAATTTGATGTTTCCTATAATACTGCGGAACTTTTAGATAAGCTAAATTTAAAATCAAGGGAAACTTTCAGAAAAAATTATCTTAATCCTGCACTCGAAATGAATCTGATTCAGATGACTGTTCCCGATAAACCGACAAGCCGCAATCAGCGGTATATAAAAAATAATTTTTAAAACTTTTAAACACCGTATTATGCGGTGTTTTTTCTTTTATCGCAAATTAATGCTGTAAAACTACTCGCAAATGCGTCACAGGGAAGAAAATGATAAAAAACTGGGCAAACTTTAATGTATGTTGATTGCTTTTTTTAAATAATTGTGCTACAATCTAGGAATAGAATAAACAAAATAGTGTATTCTTCAAAAATATTTTTATGCAATTTTTAGCAAAGGAGGATAACAATGGCAAAAGATATGCTGGACGCCATTTACAATGCCGAAGAGGATTGCAGACAGCGTGAGGCAAATGCACGAGCAGAATCAGCAGAAAGGGTTGAACAGACAAAGGCAGATGCCAAACAGGTTGTGCTTTCGGCAAAGGAAAAGGCACAGAAGGATGCCGATATGCTTTTTGAAAAGACTGCGAAAGAGGGCAAAAAAGAGCTTGAGAAAGCCTCTGAAAAGGCAAATCTTGAGTGCGACATTCTCTCTCGGACTGCAGACAAAAACCGCAAGCGTGTTATTGACGGGGCTATACAAAGGCTCTCTCTTTAAAACGGTTGCAATGAAAGAAGCGTGGTGATAGAAATTGGCAAAACTTAAAATGAAGTCGGTTCGGATTATTGCCCTAAGACAGGACAGAAAGCGACTTCTTGAACATTTGCAGGATTCGGGTTTGGTTCAGATTGAAAAGACCGAAACCTGCAGAAAAGGTTTCGGCAAGATTGATATGACCTCACAAATTCAGATTTTCGAGCGGAATGTTACTCTCAGTGAAAACGCTCTGAAAATTCTCGACAGCAACTCTCCCGAAAAGAAAAGTATGCTTTCCGCATTTTGCGGACGGCGGGAGATTGATCCCGATGAAATCGGAGTTATCGCATCAAATGCAGGCGAAGTTATTGATGTGTGCAACAGAATTTGTGAGCTTAACAAACAGATTGCCGATAATGCGGCGGAACGGATTCGCATAAAAACCGCTCTTGCACAGCTTGAGCCGTGGAAGAATCTTGACATTCCGCTTAATGCAAAGGACACAAAAACAACGGCTGTTTTCGTAGGCTCAATTCAAAAGGAGTACAACGAGGTATCGCTTTCAAAGGCACTTGCCGAGGCTTCTCCGAAGCTTGAATTTGATTTTGAAATTCAATTTGCAAACGAGGTGCTTACCTGTATTGTACTTTTTGCACCGATTGCCCAAAAGGAGCTTGCGGAAAATGCTCTGCGTGATATCGGTTTTGCAAAACCTGTTACGAACTCAAGCCTTACCCCTTTGGCGGAATCAAAAAAGCTTGTTGAAAGAAGTCACAAGCTTGAAGATGATACGGAAAACGCAAAAAAGGAAATCATTTCCTTTGCAGACAGACGAAAAGATATTAAAGATACACAGGATTATTTCAGAATCAGAGCCGATAAATACAGCGTAATCGGTGAACTTCAGCATTCACGGAATGTTTTTGTTATTTCGGGTTACATTCCCGAGGAGGACTGTGAAAAGCTTGAAAGGCTTTGCGAAAGAGTTTCTGTATGCTATGTTGAATTCGGCGATGTTGACGAGGAAAAAGCTCCTGTAAAACTAAAGAACAGTCGCTTTGCAGCACCGGCAGAGAGCATTGTAAATATGTACTCTCCCCCGTCGCATGACGATATTGATCCAACGCCGTTGCTTGCATTCTTCTTCTACTTTTTCTTTGGAATGATGTTTTCGGACGCAGGCTACGGACTGTTAATGGTAATAGGAACAGGACTTGCAATAAAGCTGTTCAAGCCTGACAAGGAAATGCGAAACACCTTGAAGCTGTTCCAATATTGCGGTGTTTCAACATTTTTCTGGGGACTTGTTTTTGCAAGCTTCTTCGGAGATGCCCCCGCAACCCTTTACAACTACTTTACGGGTGCAGACATTACGATGAAACAAATCTTCCCGTGGCCGACAATTGACCCGCAAAAGGACGCACTTATGCTGATGATTATTTCAATAGCATTCGGTCTTGTACACATTCTTGTCGGTATGGGCTGCAAATTCTATGTTTGCCTCAGGCAGAAGGATTACGGCGGAGCGTTCTTTGACACGGGGCTTTGGATGCTTATGCTTATCGGATTTGCCGTTTTGGCGGCAGGTATGGCGTTTGGTCAGACGCTCGTCTATGTCGGAGCAGGCATTGCGATTTTCTGCGCAATCGGTCTTGTTCTCACACAGGGCAGAAACAAAAAGGGATTCGGCAAAGTCATCGGCGGACTTGCCTCTCTCTATGACATCACAGGTTACATCAGTGACCTTCTGAGCTACTCAAGACTTCTTGCTCTCGGACTTACAACGGGAGTTATGGCTCAGGTGTTCAATATGCTTTCAACCATGTTCGGAAAGAGCTGGTTTGGAATTATCTTACTCATTATCGTGTTTATCATCGGACACGCAATCAACATCGGACTCAACGCACTCGGTTCATATGTTCACACAATGCGACTTCAGTATGTTGAAATGTTCGGAAAATTCTATGAGGGCGGCGGCAAACAGTTTAAGCCGTTCAAGCTCAACAGTAAATATATTAAAATTCAGGAGGACAAATCAAAATGAATGGAATATTTTTCGCACTTTTAGGCGCATCAATAGCAACAGCACTTGCAGGCGTAGGTTCTGCTCGAGGTGTAGGCTCTGCCGCACAGGCAGCTATGGGAGTTCTTTCCGAGGACTCATCAAAATTCGGTAAAATGCTCGTTCTCACACTTCTCCCCGGTACTCAGGGACTTTACGGATTTATCGTAGGCTTTCTTATACTCGTAAGCGGCGGCGTTCTCGGCGGCACAGCTCCGACAATCGGACAGGGACTTGCATACTTTGCAGCATCGCTTGCTATCGGTATCGGCGGTATGATTTCAGGTTTTGCACAGGGCAAGGCAGCCGTTTCGGGTATTGCACTCAGCGCAAAGGACGATTCAAACTTCTCAAAGGCAATGGTTTCCGTAACTCTCGTTGAGATTTACGCTCTCCTTTCATTCATTGTTTCACTTCTCGTTGTTATCACAGTTCCAAACCTTAACATCTGATAACCGACTAACGAAAATTATGAAAGAAAGGTGGAATCACTTTGAGCAGCGGTGATAAAATTTTAAATCGCATAAGTCTTGACTGTGACGAAAGAATCAGCAAAATTAACGCTGAAACCGATGAAAAATGCGCACAGATTATGGCACAGGCAAAGCTTGATGCCGACAAGATTTCTGCCGAAATTGCCGACAGGGCACAGTCAAAGGTCAAGCAGATGCAGGCGGCTTCAAAGAGCCGTTGCGACCTTGAAACACGCAACGCTTTCCTAAAGAGAAGGCGTGAGGAAATTGACAAGACATACAGTGAAATTCTTAATAAAATGAAAAATCTTCCCGATGAAGATTACTTTGAACTGATTTACACATTTGCAAAAAAGTTAAACGGAATGAGCGGTGTTGTGCTTTTGAATGAAAAGGATATGAACCGACTTCCGAAGGATTTTCTTGCAAGGCTTGAAGAATGCGGTGTAAAAGCAGAGCTTTCAAAAACGCCGTGTGACATTGAAAGCGGATTTATTCTTAAATGCGGTGACATTGAAGAAAATATGGACTTCTCGGCAATATTGTCCGAAAAGCGTGACGCTATCGAGGATTTTATAAATCAGGAACTTTTTAAGGCATAGGGAGGAATATGATGGCATTATCTTATGAATTTTCCATCGGCTCCGTCCGTGCTAAAGAAAAAAGCCTGTTTACAAACAGCGACATTGAGCATATGCTCGGTTGTGAAAATGTGAACGAGCTTTGCAGATACCTCTCGGACAAGGGTTACGGTGAGGGTGATGACATTGAAGATATTTTGAAATCACACAGCGAAAATGTGTGGGAATATCTCAAAAGAACCGCACCCGATTTTGCAATATTCAAACCGTTCTTCTATCTTAACGACCTTCACAATCTTAAAGCTGTTTTAAAGGGAACGCTTTCAAACAGACCGTATTCACAGCTTTTGGTAAAGCCGTGTACTTTCTCAGAAGAAACGCTTAAACAGGCGGTTGAGAACAGAAAGTTTTCACTTTTGGGCGAAGAACTTTCCGCACCTTGTGACAAGGCATATGAAATTCTTGCACACACAGGTGACGCAAGACTCAGCGATGCGGTTCTTGACAGAGCTTTTATGGAGCTTGTTCTGAAAACATCCGAAAAATCCGACAGCGAATTTATGTCCGAATATTTTAAAGCTACAGTATTTTATAATAATGTAAAGACAGCCATAAGAGGTGCAAAAGCCGATTGTGACAGGGATTTTCTTGAAATTGCAATCTGTGATGTGCAGGACTTCCCCCGTTCAAGGGTTATTGAGGCAAGCGTAAAGGGACTTGAACCAACGCTTGATGTGCTGTCAAAAATCTCGGCATACGGCTGTAACAAGGCTGTTGAAGAGTACAAGGTTTCTCCGTCGGCATTTGAAAAATTTGTTGACAACAGGCTTATGAGCCTTGCAAAAGAAAAATGCAAAAGAAGCGGTGACGGTGCAGATCCGATTACGGGCTATCTGATTGCAAGTGAAACAGAGAAAAAAGTTATTCACATTATTGCAAGCGGAATCCGCACCAAGACAAATTATGAAACCGTAAAAGAAAGGTTGCGTGAAGTTTATGGCTAAAAATATTGCCGTTATCGGCGACAGCGAAAGCATAAAGGGCTTTGCGGCAATCGGCATGGACATTTATCCATGTGATGACAACGAAAACGCACCGCATCTTTTCAGAAAGATTGCTGACGGTGACAACTATGCGGTAATTTTTATTACCGAGGAAATGTTCGGACTTGTTGAAAAAGAGCGAAAAAGATATGAAGAAAGGCTCATTCCTGCCGTTATTCCTATCCCCGGAGTAAAAGGCAATACGGGAATCGGCATAAAAAGACTGTCATCATTTGTTGAAAAGGCAGTCGGTTCGGACATTATCTTCAATGATTGAGGTGTAAGAATTTGAAATCTGGAATTATAACTAAGGTAGCAGGCCCTCTGGTAATTGCCGAGGGTATGCGTGATGCCGATATGTTCGATGTTGTGCGTGTAAGCAGTAAGCGACTTATCGGTGAAATAATCGAGATGCACGGTGACAGGGCATCAATTCAGGTATATGAAGAAACTTCGGGACTCGGACCCGGTGAGATTGTTGAATCCACAGGCGCTCCGCTTTCCGTTGAACTCGGGCCGGGACTTATCGGTTCAATTTATGACGGTATTCAGCGACCGCTTAACGAGATTATGAAGGTTGCCGGCACAAACCTCAAAAGAGGTGTTGATGTTCCGTCACTTGATCACAAAAAGGAGTGGCACTTTACTCCCCTTGTTAAAAAGGGTGACACAGTTGCGGCAGGCGACACACTCGGTACTGTTCAGGAAACACACGCTGTTCTCCACAGGATTCTTGTTCCGAACAAAACAGGCGGTGTTGTTGAGAGCATCAGCGAGGGCGATTTTACAATTGACGAAACAGTTGCCGTTCTCAAAACAGACAAGGGCAATGTTGAGATTAATATGTGTACAAAATGGCCTGTTCGTGTGGGCAGACCGTACAAAAGAAAGCTCTCCCCCGACATTCTTCTTACCACAGGTCAAAGACCTATCGACACACTCTTTCCGCTTGCAAAGGGCGGTGTAGCCGCAGTTCCGGGACCGTTCGGTTCGGGCAAAACTGTTGTTCAGCATCAGCTTGCAAAGTGGGCGGCTGCCGATATTATCGTATATATCGGTTGCGGTGAGCGTGGCAACGAGATGACTGATGTTCTTAACGAGTTCCCCGAACTTAAAGACCCACGCACAGGCAACTCTCTTATGGAGAGAACCGTGCTTATTGCAAACACATCCGATATGCCTGTTGCCGCCCGTGAGGCATCTATCTACACAGGCATTACTATTGCCGAGTATTTCCGTGATATGGGTTACACGGTTGCACTTATGGCTGACTCAACATCCCGTTGGGCTGAGGCTCTCCGTGAAATGTCCGGCCGTCTTGAAGAAATGCCGGGTGAAGAGGGTTATCCCGCATACCTCGGCAGCCGACTTGCACAGTTCTATGAAAGAGCAGGTCGTGTTATCGTAAACGGCAGCGAGGACACGGAAGGCGCACTCTCGGTTATCGGTGCTGTATCACCTCCGGGCGGTGATATTTCAGAGCCTGTATCACAGGCAACACTCAGAATCGTTAAGGTATTCTGGGGACTTGACGCAAACCTTGCTTACAAACGGCACTTCCCTGCAATTAACTGGCTTACAAGTTATTCGCTTTATACAGACCGACTTGCAGATTGGTTCTCAAAGAATGCCGCTCCCGACTTTATGGAGCTTCGTGGCAAACTTATGACATTATTACAGGAAGAAAGCGAGCTTCAGGAAATTGTAAACCTTGTCGGTATGGACGCACTTTCCGCACCCGACAGACTTAAGCTTGAAACCTCCCGTTCAATCCGTGAGGATTATCTGCACCAAAACGCATTTGACCCGACAGACACATACACATCTCTCGGCAAGCAAGTGCTTATGATGCGTGCAATTCTTGCTTACTATGACAAAGCAAAAGAGGCTCTTGCAAACAGTGCAGACATTGAAATGCTTGTCAACCTTCCTGTTCGTGAACGCATAGGAAGATATAAATATGTACCCGAGGATAAGGTTCGGGACGAGTTCGAGTCAATCAAGGCTCTGCTTGATTCGGAAATTAAGGATGTACTTGAAAGGAGTGAGGACTGATGCCAAAGGAATACCGCACAATACGAGAGGTTGCAGGTCCTCTTATGATGGTAAGTGATGTTGAGGGCGTAACATATGACGAACTCGGCGAAATTGAACTTCCGAACGGTGAAACACGCCGTTGCAAGGTTCTTGAGGTTGACGGCTCAAACGCACTTGTTCAGCTTTTTGAATCAGCCGCAGGCATTAACCTTGCAAATTCAAAGGTAAGATTTTTAGGTCGTTCAATGGAACTTCCCGTATCTCCCGATATGCTTTCACGAGTATTTGACGGTCTTGGAAATCCGATTGACGGCGGTCCTGCTCTTATTCCCGAAAAAAGACTTGACATCAACGGAACACCTATGAACCCTGCCGCAAGAAACTATCCGCAGGAATTTATTCAGACAGGTATTTCAGCAATTGACGGACTTAACACACTTGTAAGAGGACAGAAGCTGCCTATCTTCTCAGCATCGGGTCTGCCCCATGCCCAGCTTGCCGCTCAGATTGCAAGACAGGCGGCTGTAAGAGGCAAGGACGAGCAGTTCGCCGTTGTATTTGCCGCAATGGGTATTACATTTGAAGAATCCGACTACTTTGTTCAGTCGTTTAAAGAAACAGGCGCTATTGACAGAACCGTAATGTTTGTAAACCTTGCAAACGATCCTGCCATTGAGCGTATAGCGACTCCAAGAGTTGCGTTAACAGCTGCTGAATATTTGGCGTTTGAGAAAAATATGCACGTACTTGTGATATTGACTGACATAACAAATTACGCTGATGCTTTACGTGAAGTTTCTGCTGCTCGTAAAGAGGTGCCTGGTAGGCGTGGGTATCCTGGATATATGTATACAGACTTAGCATCGTTATATGAAAGAGCAGGTCGACAAAAAAATAAAAATGGTAGTGTTACGATGATACCTATCTTGACAATGCCGGAGGATGATAAGACTCATCCGATTCCGGATTTGACTGGATACATTACAGAGGGCCAGATTATACTTAGCCGAGACCTTTTCAGAAAAAATATTACGCCGCCTATAGATGTGCTTCCTTCTCTATCACGTTTGAAAGATAAAGGTATAGGCGAAGGTAAAACTCGAGTGGATCATTCCAGCACGATGAACCAGATTTTCTCCGCATATGCTAGAGGTAAAGAAGCTAAGGAGCTGATGGTCATACTTGGAGATGCTGCGTTGACTGAGATAGATAAACTGTATGCTAAGTTTGCAGATGAATTTGAAAAAGAGTACGTGTCTCAAGGGTATGATACGAATAGATCTATAGAGGAAACTTTGGATATTGGATGGAAGCTTTTGAGGATTTTACCTAGGAGCGAGTTGAAGCGTATAGATGGTGATTTACTGAACAAATATTACGAAAAGGGGTGAAGTGAATGCCTACTGTACATGTGAACCCTACTCGGCAAGAGTTGGCGAAGCTAAAGAAAAAGCTTTTTACTGCGAAAAAAGGTCATAAACTTTTGAAGGACAAACGTGATGAGATGATGCGACAGTTCTTGAGCATCATACGCGAGGCGAAGGAACTGCGTGAAAAAGTGGAACAAGGGATCAATGATTCGCACAAAGGTTTTGTTTTGGCAAGAGCTGCTATGCATAAGGAATTATTACATTCGTCGCTCATGTTGCCAAAGCAAGAGGTTGTACTTGAAATTGGTAGGAAAAATATTATGAGTGTCAATACGCCACGATTCACATCAAAGTTTCGAATGCCTGATGAGTTGGGGAATTTTCCATATGGTTTAGCATTTACATCCAGTGATCTGGATGATGCAGTACAGACTTTGGTACGGCTTTTGCCCAGTATGCTTTTGCTATCAGAGAAAGAGCAAACTTGCAAACTCCTCGCAGATGAAATAGAGAAGATCAGGCGCCGAGTAAATGCACTGGAGCATGTGGTGATACCTAATACGGAAGAAAGTATAAAGTACATCACTATGAAGCTTGATGAAAGAGAGAGAAGTAATCAAGTACGACTCTTGAAAGTAAAATCATTAGTGTTTGAAGCCAATAGAAAAGTGTATTAAAAAACGGGAGGGTTAAAGGTGATAAAAAAGTATAAATTTAAAGCGAAAATACAAAATGTTGAGGCAGCAACTAATGCGGTGTGTTCATTTTTGAATGAAGCGCAGATAAAGAGTATCGATCGCAAAAAAGTAAGTGTTGCTATCGATGAGATATTTTCTAATATATCGTACTATGCATTTCCTGATAAAACTGGGGATGTGAGTTTGATATGTGATTGGGACAAAGACACAGAGAATTTTACTTTGACTTTTATAGATCGCGGTGTGCCATTTAATCCTTTAGCTAAACCTCTTCCGAATACGAAGCTCTCTGCTCACGAACGAGAGATCGGGGGCCTTGGGATATATTTAGTGCGTAAGCTTGCAAAAGATATTGCATACGAGTACCTGAATAAGTCCAATATACTAAATGTTGTGTTTCATTAAGGGTGATTTTATTATAGAGCGTTTCATTAGACTCTGCGTATAGTAGGGTCTATGATTTTTATTTACGAAATGAATTTTTTCTATTTGCATAATAAATGTCAAGCTTTTATTTTGAAGAACACATAAAAATTTAACAGAGAAATGATATAGAAATATCTAATAACGCTAGAATACAGTGATTTATCTGGATGAAAAATTTTCTAGAAAGGATCAATTCCATGAATATTATGAAAATCTCACCGTGCAATCTACACGGTAGGATAACAGTTCCTGCATCCAAAAGTATAACTCACAGAGCATTGATATGTGCAGCTATGTCTCGAGATCGTGTG
>ERZ779889.3307-NODE-3307-length-11905-cov-2.316540_pt1 | contig 11905 bp, 8 predicted proteins | sample MGYA00511030_ERZ779889 | MGnify/ENA primary metagenome ERZ779889 (study PRJEB29588, sample SAMEA2160616) | human gut metagenome | biome: human gut; feature: human-associated habitat; material: faeces | place: Denmark | collected 2008/2010 ...
AATGGGACTCAATCTCCCATCTGATATAGCCTCTGGCAGAATTGCAGAGATGCACAGAAGAATATGTCATGCGCTGCATGACGTGCATCTCGCAGTACGAATGCCGAGGGCATTCTTGAATAGATGAGTGATGAAAAATGAATGTCGTTAAGAAAAAAGCATATTATCATTTACCGGGGTTGTTTGAATTTTATGATCTGTATCGAATATTCCTTCCTCTTTATCAGGAGCACAGAGAGTATTTTTATGACTGGTGCGAGATCAGTTCCATTTACGGTGCACCGGAAGGCTGTCTCTGGGGCGGTGGAAGAATCGGATGTGGAGATGAAAATCCGCAAGAAGTTTTAAAATTGATAAATGAATATGGCATATCTGCCCGATTGACTTTCAGTAATTCCATGCTTAGAAAAGCACATTTATCAGATAGAAAGTGCAACGAATTATGTGCCTTATTTGAGCAAGGAAGTGAAGATGGTAATTCAGATAATAATAGTGTAAAAAATGGTGTTATCGTCCATTCAGAATTACTGGTGGATTATTTAAAACAAAACTATCCGAATCTTTATTTAGTATCTTCCACAACGAAAGCATTGACCGATTTTCACGAATTTGCGGAAGAAGTAAAACGAGAAGAGTTTCAGTATGTCGTACCTGATTTTCGATTAAATAAATCCTTTGATCAGTTAAATACATTGACGCTATCAGGAAAAGACAAAGTAGAATTTTTAGTAAATGAATGCTGTTATATTGGATGTACAGACAGAAAGAAATGTTATGAAGCAGTCAGCAGAAAGAATCTCGGGGAAAGAATACAGCATATATGCAATGCACCGGAAGCAGGGAGTGGTTATCTTTTTTCAAAAGCAATGAAAAATCCATCGTTTATTGGCGTAGAAGAGATAAAAAATAAATATCTGCCGACGGGATTTTCGAACTTTAAAATAGAAGGACGCAGTCTGGGCAGTGCCCTGGTACTGGAATTTTTGTTGTATTATATGACGAAACCGGAGTACCAGCTTCGTGTCAGAGAAGAAATCTATCTGGATAATATGCTGGATCTGTTTTAAAAATACAGGAGGGAGTAATCAGAGATGAAAATACAGTCAGTTGCAATTCTGGGAGCAGGGGCGGTCGGCTCTTATGTTATCTGGGGATTGTCACAAAAAGAAGAGATTGAATTAGGCATTATTGCCGAGGGAGAAAGAAAGGAGCGTTTACAACAAAACGGCTGCAAGATCAATGGAAAAGTATATCGCCCGAATGTATGGACACCTAAGGAAGCGTGTGGTGTTGATCTGCTGATCGTTGCATTAAAATATGGTGCATTACCGGAAGCGATGGAAAGTATACACAAAGCAGTCGGTGAACATACCATTGTCATGAGTCTGATGAATGGTGTTAACAGTGAAGAACTGATCGCAAAGCATATTGGCAAAGAAAAGTTATTATATTCTCTGATTAAAGTAGCTTCACATAAAGAAAATGATGAATATATTTTTGAACCGGCAACTACGATCGGTATTATTTTTGGAGAACAGACACAGCCATATCAGAGTGAACGTGTCAAAGCAGTCGGAGAGCTGTTTGAAAATACAGGGATACATTATCGTGTGACAGAAGATATTATGGAAGAAATCTGGAGCAAGTTCCGTTTAAATGTATGCAATAATCTGCCGCAGGCAATTCTGGGAGCCGGTGTGGGTTGTTATGAGGACAGCATTCATATGAATGCGATCAGAGAAGGACTTCGTCAGGAATTAGAAGCGATCGCACAGGCAAAAGGAATTGATCTTAGTAAAGTATCGGCTACATCTTTGCATGGAAGTGCAGTAAAAAAGAATGCACGTTTTTCGACATTGCAAGATCTGGATGCTGGTCGACACACTGAGATTGATATGTTTTCAAAAGCATTGGCAGATATGGGAAAGGAACTTGGAATTGCAACACCATACAACGAATTTACTTATCATATGATCAAAGCACTGGAAGAAAAGAATGACGGAATCTTTGACTATACAAATGACACAGAGGCAACCTGCTCGAAGTGATCATCGTTCAAAATATAAAATCTGAAAAAACAAAAAAAGAAAACTAAGAAGAATCTATAAGGGGGGATGTGAAAAATCAACGATAAAGAAAAAGGAATCCATCAGAAAAAGAAGGGAGAAATAACATGAAGAATGGGGTTTATAAGAGAAAAAGTTTTGCTGTTCTGATTGTGGTTATCGCGATCCTGGCAGCATTTGGATGTGGCGTTTTTGTTCGCACAACTTCAAAAAAGCAGACGAAGAAAAAAGAAAATAAGGTTGTAACATTACGACTGACAGGAGATGGGATTGACTGGATCGGTAAGCAAAATGGCTGGTTTGCCGACCTTTTGCTGGAACGTTTTGGCTGCAAATTAGATATACGTCCGACAATGGAATATAGCGATCCGTTAAAAGAAGCAGATATCATTTTATGGGACGGAATTGCCGAGCCTGATTATGTAAAGAAAAGCAGTGACTTAACAAATGTCAAGAAAGAAAGAGTGGGCAGGTTTTGCCTTGCCGTAAATGCACATTCGAAACATAAAGACCTGGCAAACCGGTTTGTTGATTATCTGGATTCTCCAAAAGGAATGATGGAAATGCTTTATGGACCGGAAAAATCCTGTTGGTATTATAAGGATGGAAAAGCGTATCTTACAAATAACGGATATTCTTATATGGAAAATACATCCTTGATGTATCCGGCAAAAAAAGCAAAACAGGATAGTTTTGCGATGGGATATCCACGTTTTATGTTTTTGCCGTATGCAAGTAGTATGTTAGATCCGAATACAGGTGAAGCATATAACATTTTGCAAGTGAACAAAAGAAGATTGGAAACCGAAAAAGAAACGGAACAGCCGAAAAATGATTTAAAGATATGTTCTAATGTGAAAAAAATGCAAGTAAAATATGTCGGTGTCGATATGGATGAAATGGGGACACAGAATCTGGATTCGGCACAGATTGCGATAGTTAAAAAATATTTTGATCGGATGTCTCTGAAAAAGAAGACATATAAAAAAGGAAAAAGCCCAAAAGAAATACAAAAAGAGTGTATTATTTATAAAATGCAAGGTGGAAAATACAAAGAAGTGGTTTATTATCCGTTTAATCAATTTACTGTTTCGTTAGATGGGGCATGGTATAGTGTTACAACAGATCAGGACAATCCGGAACCGATCAATGATCCGGCAGATGCATTTTTGATCGGTACGCAGAAAACAGGAACACATTTCTATATTTACGGAAATGATTATGATCTTTCTAAACAGGATGCAAATGTAGAGTATATTGAAGAAGGAATATCTGCCGGACGTTATGTGGTTGTAAAATGTCATTTAAAAAAGGGAAAATGTAATGAATATTTCATTTATGACCGCATTAAGCGAGCGTTTATCTATAAATTTACCGGCAATTATTTTACGTGGTATCAAAATGATATCATGCATGGCTATTATGCGGATCAGAATACGATCTACAGCTATGATGGAACAGTCTTTCAAAAGACAGATTGTAAAGAGGATGAGCGGATTGTTTATCTCGAACAGAAAAGCAAAAAGAAACTGAAATGCTCGACCGCATCATGGAGTACCGGAGAAATTCGTGAAAGCAAATATGATCTTGTTCAAAATACCGCACAGGAATGACGCGAGAAAAAACTTGCCAATTCGATCAAACGTTATGTATAATAACAATAGTTTTAACACAGTAAAAAAGAAAAGGAGATTAGAATATGAAGAAAACAAGATTTCAATTTAGTCTGGTTGCACTTCTTGCTCTTTTTGTTCTTTTTGGTGCATTTTCATCAAAGCCGGCAAAAGCAGCAGAAATCTACACAGGCAACAGTGATACGTTAGAAGGAGCAGTAAGCTGTCCTTTGGGATTAAACACAGAGTATTATACCACGTTAAAAGGATATACCGGTTATCTGAGTTTTGTTACACCGGCGCAGGAAGGTTTTATCCGTGTTGAGTATAAGAACATTACAATGTCAGGCTGGAAATATTGCTATGTAAAGACAGCGGCAGGTGATACACTCGCATATGGTGACCGTTCTCAGGGAAACACAGCAAACTTTGAGTTAAAGAGTGAGACAGCCAATAACAATGGTGCTGCATTAGCTCCAAATACCAGATATTATATCCAGATCGGTCAGAATGACGAAACAGATATTAGCGGTAATGCCAAGATCACAGTACATTTTACAACAGATCTTAATTCTGATGGCAAAGCACAGGCTGAGACTGTTGCGTTGAATACACCGTATACAAGAAGCATTGATTCTACCGATTTAACGGATGAGGATTACTTTAAGTTTACTGCATTGACAAGTGGAATGCATCGTTTTACATTGACAAACACGACCGTGAATGCATGGTTAGATTATGAGATTCGCAAATGGAACACAGATGAACTTGTAAAAAATACGAACAATAATGATGTCAGAAGTGATATTTCAAATGGAAATACAGCAACACATGATATGATGTTAGAAGCCGGACAGACCTATTATCTGAAAGTATCGGAAAACAGAAGCGGTAATTATACTTTTATGATCAATAACCAGTCTGTTAAAAAGATTACGATGGTTTCTTCTAAAAACCTGCAGGTAGATCAAAGCTTTACATTAAATCCTGTCGTTTCACCATCGAATGCATTTAATCAGAATATTGAATATAAGAGCAGTAACGGTGATGTAGCAACGGTAAGCTCAGAAGGTGTAGTCAGAGCTTACAGACCGGGTAGTGCAGTGATCACGGCAACCGCAGAAGACGGAAGTAATGTCAGTGCAAAATGTACGATCTATGTATCACCATATGCACCGGGAACTCCATATCTGTCAAAAGCAACTTCTACTACGATCAAAATGACATGGAGCAGTGTATATAATGCAAGTGGATATTACATTTACAGAAAGAGCGGAAAATCATGGAAGAAGATTGGTTCTACCAATAATGCGACATTCACGGCCAAGAAGTTAAAGAAAGCGACCGGATATCAGTTCCGTGTAGCGGCTTATAAGTCAATGGATGGTAAGAAGTATGTGTCCAACCTTTCGCAGACACTCTCTGTTGCAACGGCTCCGGGTAAATCAAAAGTAAGGAAGATCACCAAAAAAGCGAAAGATAAAGGCTGGTTTAGTGATACATACAGAGCGAAAGTACAGTGGAAGAAAGTCAAAGGTGCAAGTTACTATGAGCTGTATTATACAACACCGGGAAATTCTTATAAGTATCTGGCAGGAACGACTACAGGTACAAAAATAACGTTCGCAAGAAGCTATAGCCATGGTTATACAGGTTCTAAGAAAGTAAACTTCTATGTTGTAGCTGTTAAAAAATACAAAAATAATATCTCAAGATCAGGTTACTCAAAAAAGAAGAGTTACCGTATGCATTAATTAAAAATATTTAAAATGCGAACTCCTTTCGGAGTGAGTTTACAGTAAAGACTGTAAGTCACTATGAAAGGAGTTTTTATAGTTTAGAAAACGGATTGTATGGTAGTGGTGTATCAACAAGAATTGCTTTGCACTTTCTAGATAGGAAATTTTTTCGTTACCTGCACAGTAAAAATGATTCGCAAGGATGTAATTACTACACAAAGGAAGATGATATGATTTGTTTCGATATAAAAACGAGTAAACGGAAATTTTGGGTGCAACGAGTAAACGAAAATTTTTGGTGCAACGAGTAAACGGAATTTTTTGGCTTCTTTACATTATTCTATAAAATGTGGTAGCATGGAAAAGATAAAAAGTCGGCAAATAAAGAAAAGAGGAACAAAATGAAGTTAGGAAAGAGTATAAAGAAATATCTGTTTTTTCTTTCTATGCTATGCATGCTTTTCATAATGACCGGTTGTGGAAAGGAAAGTCAGTTTACACAGATAGACGATAAGTATAAAACGACAGTGCAGCAGGGCGTATCGGATGATGCGGATGCGATACCTGACAGTACGGATCCTTCTCAAACAGAGCAGACGATACAGCCTGACAGCACAAAAGAGCAGGAGGCAGACAAAAAAGGAAAGACAAAGAAAGAGAAAACCGCTACAAAGGATCAAAAGTCAAAAGACAATGCAACAGACCAGGCGGCTGATCCTAAAGCTTCTGAATCATCCCAGAAAGCCAGTGATTCGAAAAATAAAAAAACGGCATTTGCAACAAAAAGTAAAAAAAATACCAGCAAAAAAAGCACATCAGCAAAAAAGAGTGCAGCAAATAAGAATACAAAATCCAATCGAACGACAAAAGATGCAAATAGTATAACGAACAATTCTTCTACACAAAATGCATCACAACAAGACAACGCCTCTTCCAAAGAGGAAACCAAAGATTCCGATCAAAAGAAAGATACGGTTACACCGACAGCAGCACCACAGCCGGATACCTGCACGATTTCCATTGACTGTAAGACAATCCTTGCAAACAAGTCGAATCTGAAAAGTTCAAAAGTGAACTTTGTACCAGCCGATGGTTTGATCTTAAAGAATACAACTGTAGAATTGAAAAAAAATGATACGGTATATGATATCTTATCGCGTGTGTGCAAAAGCAAAAAGATCCATATGGATGCAAATTACACACCTGCATATAAGACATATTATGTTCGTGGTATTCATCAATTATATGAGTTGGATTGTGGTAATCTTTCCGGCTGGACCTATCAGGTAAACGGTATCGTGCCAAACTATGGCTTCTCAAAGTATACCGTAAAAGCCGGTGATGTGATCGCATGGCGTTATACATGTGATGGCGGAAAAGATGTGAAATGAAGAAAAAGTCTACTTGGAATAATGCAGAAACAAAAATTTTACTTGAAATCATATAGAAAAAATATGGCAATATCTATAAAAAAATTGCATGTGAAAAGGAAAAGAGGAAAGGAATGTCAGAAAAGAATTGTTTTGGAAAGTGCCATCCGGTGGTACAAATGATCTATTGGCTCGTGATCCTTTTGACGACTGTTTTTTTGATGCATCCGGTTTTTCTAGGGGTTTCTTTTCTTGGAGCCTGTCTTTTGGGGATCCGGCAAAAAGGGATAAAAAAAGTTTTGTGGGTTTATGTTTGCAAGACCGTTCCTTTTTTTCTTTTGATTGCCTGTATCAATCCGGCATTTAATCATTATGGAGTGACAGAACTTTTCCGGTTAAAGACAGGACCGGTTACATTAGAAGCAATCGTATATGGTCTGGTGCTTGCTTTTGTCTTGTATATATCGGTGCTTTGGTTTAGTAGCTTTCATGAGATTATGACAACAGATCGTTTTGTCTATCTTTTCGGAAAACTGTCTCCTGATATTTCACTTGTTTTATCTATGGCAATGCGTTTTGTCCCAAGATTTACAAAACAGCTTAAAAAGATACGGATGGGGCAGCAGTGTATAGGAAGAGATATGGAAGGACAAAGCATATTAAAGAAAGTCTGTATGGGCATACGTGAGATATCGATGCTTCTTACATGGGGACTCGAAAGTGGGATTGATACAGCAGATTCGATGCGAGCAAGAGGATATGGCACGGTAAAAAGGACAGCATATTCCATTTTTTCGTGGACAAAGCAAGATAAAAAGATTCTTTTGATTCTTTTTATCTGTTATGGAATCGTTCTTTTAGGGATCGGTCAGGGATATGCCTATGCATTATATGATCCGATCATACAGATTGCAGGTGTACCGTTGACAGCCAAAAGCCTGCTTTGTTATCTGGCATGGGCAGTCTGTTGCCTGCTTCCGGTCGGTGCTGACTGGATTTAAGAAAGAAAACGGAATTCATAAACGATAAAATCTATAAGCACAAAGTGCGACAAGCGTGCAACGCATGGATTTTAGGGTTATTATATCAAAATCTATCTCGAAAAATTTCATTCAGAAGATACCGAGAGTGCATAAAACTTGCAAAGGAGGATTGGTGTGAAGATAATAGAACTGAAAAAGTTAAGCTTTCGTTATTCCGGCGAAGATAAGGAGGTATTGTCAGATATTGATCTGGCAATTGAAGAAGGCGGTTTTTATGTGATCTGTGGAGCAAGCGGAAGTGGAAAAAGTACATTACTTCGACAGTTAAAGACTTCTTTGCAGCCGGTAGGTCAAAGAAGTGGCAGGATTCTTTATTATGGAAGAGATTTAGAAGAAGTGTCACAATATACGCAAAGTGCCAAGATAGGATTTGTTTTTCAAAATCCTGATACACAGATCGTAACAGATAAGGTCTGGCATGAATTGGCTTTTGGGTTGGAAAGTATCGGTATGCCTCAGGATATGATCCGTGTCCGTGTTGCAGAAATGGCATCGTATTTTGGAATCCAAAACTGGTTTTATCAGTCTACGGATACCCTGTCCGGTGGGCAAAAGCAGCTTTTGAATCTGGCTTCCGTTATGGTAATGCATCCGAAAGTATTACTGTTAGATGAACCGGTTTCCCAACTTGATCCGATCGCTGCGGCAGATTTTATGGCAACGGTTCATAAATTGCATGCCGAATTTGGAATTACCGTGATCATGGCAGAGCATAGCTTGGAAGAAGTGGCAGCCTATGTGGACGAAGTGATTTTTATGAAAGAAGGCAGGCTGATCGCAAAAGGAAAGATGGAAGAACTGGGAAATATTCTTGAGACACATGATCCTTCAATGGAAGAAATTTTAACAGTACCAATGCAAATCGCAAGAGGGTACGAGAAATTGCAAAAGAAGAAAGAAGATACTGCTTTTACGACAAATGACCGGATCCCCTATACAGTAGCTTTGGGACAAAAATGGATGGCACAAAGGGTTCCCCTTGCAAAACAGGAAGAGATAAAAGGGTTTCCCTTTACAAAACAAGAAGAGACAGAAAAGTTTGCTTTTGCCAAACAGGAAGAAGCACAAAGGTTTCTAGGTGCAAAACAAGAAGAAGCAGGAAGATTTACTTCTGTAAAACAGAAAGAAAAAAAGTCTTTACCGGCGAAAGATCCGAAGAAACAAAATAGGGGAAAGCGGTCTTTTGACAGTAAGAAGATTACTTTTGCAATTCAATGTACAGAACTTTGCTATCATTATCCACAGGCAGATGTTGATGTTGTGGATCATCTGAGCCTTTTTGTGGAAGAAGGAGCGATTTTCGCTTTGATGGGTGGAAATGGAAGTGGAAAAACAACGACATTGCATCTGCTTGGAGGACTTTTAAAACCACAAAAAGGAACGATCGAATTCTTTGGAAGATCTCTTGCAAAATATAAAGAAAAAGAGTTGCGAAACGGAATCTTAGGTGTGCTGCCGCAGGATCCGACTACACTTTTTGTCAGAAAGACGGTTGAAGAGGATCTGTATGAAGTGTTAGAAGAGCAAAATCAGATCAAAACATTCTTCGGAGAGACCAGGCAGGAAATTTGGCAAAATGTGATCGCATTGCTTGGAATAGAAGATTTGCTTAAAAAACATCCATACGATCTGAGTGGTGGAGAACAGCAAAAGGCTGCATTGGCAAAAGTGCTGTTACGGCAGCCGGCAATCCTGCTTTTGGACGAACCGACAAAAGGACTGGATGCAGGAAGCAAAAAGCGGTTAGGAGAATTGCTTGTCGGACTTTCACAAAAGAAAGTGACCATTTTGATGGTATCGCATGATATCGAATTTTGTGCAAAGTATGCAACAAAGACCGGACTTTTTTTTGACGGAAATATTGCATCCATGCAGGATACAAAAGAATTCTTCGTTGAAAATCATTTCTATACAACAGCAGCAAACCGGATGTGCAGAAACTACTTCCCGGATGTTGTTACCGTGCAGGATGCGATTCGTGTCTGTACCGATACAGATATCGAAGATTGTAATGAATTTGTACTGAAAGAAGTTGAACAAGAAAAAGCCGTGCAGGAAAAAAACAATCAGAATAAAGCAGAACAGGATAAAATAGAGCAGGAAAAAGTCCAACAGAACAAAATGCAACAGGATAAAGAAGAACAGAAAAAAGATGAGCAGAGCAAAAACGAGCAAGAAAAAGCCAAGCAGGATCGGGCAGAGGGATTGTCTGCCGAAAATATAAATGGCAACAAGAACGAGATCAGTGGCAAAGCATCAGTACAAAACAGTGATAGCGATGCAGTAACAGAAAGAACAACAACAGAAAGAATAGCAACAGAAAGAGAGAATAGTAAGCATTCCGTAAATACAAAACAGATTTTGTCTGTTGTTTTGACTGAACTGATCGGAATTCCGCTTTGCATAGCGATCGGATTTTTCTTTTTTGGTGACAGAAAGTATCTTTTTATCAGCATGATGACTGCGGTCTTATCCTGTATTCCATTTTGGACTTCTCTGTCAAGAGGAAAATATAGTGCGAAAAAAGTAGTATTGATTGCGGTGCTTGTTGCGATCGCTACAGCAGGACGGTCTGTCTTTTTCATGTTTCCGGATCCGGGAAAGCCGATGGCGGCTGTTGTGATCGTAACGGGAATCAGCCTTGGAGCAGAAGCCGGATTTTTAACAGGCTCTCTTACAATGTTATTATCCAATATGCTGTTTGGACAAGGTCCGTGGACACCATGGCAGATGTTTTCAATGGGCTTGATCGGTTTGCTTGCCGGACTCTTAGCGACAGCAGGAAAAGAAAGAATGGAAAAAAGAAGCAGCCTGTGCCTGTTTGGTTTGATCAGCCCTCTTGTGATCTATGGCGGCATTATGAACTTTGCTTCTTTATTGATGATGAGTTATACGATCAATAAAGAAAGCATTATCGCAATCTATCTGTCGGGCATTCCGATGGATCTGCTCCATGCTGTCTCTACGGTTGTCTTTTTGGCAGTCGGTGGAAAGCCGATGTTAGAAAAGATCGAACGTGTTAAGAAAAAACATGGCATTGAATAGTAATAAAATTTTCAAAACTGCTTTGCTTGTATATTAGTTGATCTTTTCTACTTCGTCGCTTGCCTCGCTGATAATATAGTGTGGACGGTGTTTGGTCTCGGCAAAGATCTTTGCGATATATTGACCAATGATACCCATGGAAAAGAGCTGGATACCACCGATGAAAATAATCACACAACAGGTAGAAGCCCAGCCTTGTACCGGATCACCAAAGACAAGTCTTCGTATTACAATAAAAAGAATCGCAAGGAAAGACAGAACGGTAAAGAGCAAGCCACACCAGGAAGCAATGCTTAGCGGTACATGGGAAAAGCTTACAATACCATCGATCGAATATTTTAAAAGCTGGAAAAAGTTCCATTTGGTCTCTCCTGCAGCACGCTCCACATTTTCGTAAGGATACCAATAGGTGCGATAGCCGATCCAGCCAAAGATACCTTTCGAGAAACGGTTATTTTCTCCCATTTTAACGATTGCATCGACCATTTCACGCTTCATCAGACGATAATCACGAGCACCATCGACAATATCGGAATCAGAAATTTTATTGATCAGCTTGTAAAACTGGCGGGCGCAAAAAGAGCGGATCGGCGGTTCGCCGTCACGCGATACACGACGCGTCGCAACGCTGTCATATTCACCGCTTTCTAAGATCTTCGCCATTTCCGGTAAAAGGGAAGGCGGATCCTGTAAATCTGCATCCATGATTGCAACATAATCACCTGTTGTATTACAAAAGCCGGCATACATGGCAGCTTCTTTTCCGAAATTTCTTGAAAAAGACAGATAACGGATATAATCCTTTTGAGCGGCTAATTCCCGGATGATCTGTAGTGTGTTATCTTTTGAACCATCATTGACAAAAAGAATCTCAAATGTATAATCCGGCATTTGTGCAATGACACGATCGGCTTCTTTGGCAAATGCATGAAGACATGCTTCTTCATTATAGCAAGGCACGATCAGACTTATTTTCTTCATAGTAAAATATACCTCTCAAATGTAATATTTTTGTCACAAATAATAATT
>ERZ779889.3309-NODE-3309-length-11901-cov-3.379369_pt1 | contig 11901 bp, 7 predicted proteins | sample MGYA00511030_ERZ779889 | MGnify/ENA primary metagenome ERZ779889 (study PRJEB29588, sample SAMEA2160616) | human gut metagenome | biome: human gut; feature: human-associated habitat; material: faeces | place: Denmark | collected 2008/2010 ...
GGGCGACGTTGCCGTAGCCGCCGCCGATTTTCACGGCATCGGCCGAGACGATGCCTCCGGCGCGCCGCGAACGGTTCGAAAGCACGACGGCCTCCTGCTCACCCGCATCGAAAAGGAAGCGCCCGAGGTAGACCCACGTCCCGCCCCCCATCGTCTGGTTGACGGCATAGCTCGACCGTCCCCCGAGGTGATGGACCGTATAAACAGCATCGTCAGCGCTTTCCGGCGTCGACTCGTAGCTGACGTAGACGGCATATTCGCCCCGCTCGGGAATGTCGGCACGCCACACGGCGCGGCTCTCCTCCGCCGGGTCGGTCACCGTGCGCGTGCGGCGCACGGTCCCCCCGCCACACGGCGCGGCTCTCGGCCCCGGTCGTGATGCTCCGCACGTGGCGCGTCGTGCCCTGCAGGAAGGGGTTCTCGCCCGTCAGGTAGACCTGCTGGCGGTGTGCAAAGCCCACATCGCCTCCCGACCATCCGGCGTCGCCGTTCTCCTCGCGGTAGCTCTCGGCGGCGTCGTTGTCGGCCAGCACCTCGAATTTCTGCACGTCGCGTTCGCGCGGCAGCATCACGCAGGCCCCGGCGTTTTCGAGCATCGGAACCAGGTACGGCAAGACATAGCTTTGCGTATAGAGGTCCTCGCAGGTCTGCCAGAGCGCCGAACGCTGCCATTTCCAGCGGTTCTCCGTCTGGTCGAAATAGCGCCCGTGGCTCTGCCACAGGGCGATATGGCATCCCGAAAGTCCCCGCCCGGGGGTCTCGGAAGCCGAAAGGCGCGTCACGAGCGGACGCCCGGAGCGGTTGGTGAAAAGCACGATCTTCTTCTTATCGACCGCTTTGCGCAGCTGCGTGGCGTTGCGGCAGGCCAGCGGAATCAACTCGAAGGCCTCGCGGCCGTCGGTGTAAAGTTCGACGGCGGCCTTGCGGAACTCATGCGGCAGCAGGGCGCGCACCGAGTCGCGCATGGCCCGCAGGTTCTCCTCGCGGAAGGGATAGTTGGCCAACGCCGCCGTGGCGTAGATCCGCACCCGGCTGCGCGAGGCCTTGACGGCCTGCACGCGCACGGTGATCGGCTCCGGTTTCTGGTAACCGCTCGTCACCTCGCGCGAAACGATGCGCGAAAGGGTCCGGCCGATCTCCTGCCGCGTCGCGGAACCGATTTCCGCGGCGGAGACATTACCTAAAGCAAAGAGTGATATAAGAATGTATAAAACCTTATTTTTCATTACGTTTCACAAGCAACAGCATGCCGATCATCGTAAAGGCGGCATTGTAAATCAACAGTTCGAAGCCAATCTGATAATCCCAGGTCTTCAGTGCCCACCACTGTACCAGCGCACTCAATGCCGGGGCCGCGAGGGCCACCAGCGGCATCCAGCGGTCGCGGACCTTCAGACGCGTGAACATCCCGAAGGCGAACATGCCCAGAATCGGACCGTAGGTATAGCTGGCGACCTTGTAGACCAGATTGATGACGCTGTCGTCGGCCCAGTACTCGAAGGCCAGGATCACGCCGGCCATCCCGAGCGCCATCGCCACGTGGACCCCGCGGCGGATGCGCGTGAGGCGTGCGTCGCCATAGCGTTTCGTGCCTTCGAGCATATCCACCGTGAAAGAGGTCGTGAGAGCCGTGAGGGCCGACCCGGCAGCTGAATAAGTACTTGAAATAAGTCCTACAACAAACAGAATGCCAACGACAAGCGGCAATCCACCTTCGACAGCGACCAGCGAAAAGACCTGATCGCTCTTGGCGGGTGCGCCCATGCCGCTGCGCTCCATGTACAAATAGAGCAGCACGCCCAGCACGAGGAACAGAAAGATCACGAAAATCTGGCTCACGGCCGTCAGCACGATGTTCTTCTGCGAGTCGCGCGGCGTGGCGCAGCTCAAGTTGCGCTGCATCATGTCCTGATCGAGTCCGGTCATGGCCACCAGCAGGACGATACCCGCGGCGAACATTTTCCAGAAATAGCGGTCCGAAGCGGGATCGTCGAAGAAGAAAATGCGCGACATGGGCGAAGCGGAAACCTCGCGGGCCGTATCGGCGAACGAGAGACCCAGCCCCCGCATGATGAAGACGATCGACAGCACAAGGCTCGCCACGAGGCAGAAAGTCTTGAGCGTATCGGTCCAGATCAGCGACTTGACGCCGCCCTGCCGGGTGTAGAGCCAGACGAAAAACATCGTGACGAGGGCGTTGCCCCAGAACGGGAAGCCGTAGTGCGAAAAGACCAGCAGCTGCATCACGGCACAGACCACATAGACGCGCAGCGCGGCGCCCAGCATCTTCGAAATGAAGAAAAACCACGCCCCGGTGCGGTGTGACTTTACGCCGAAACGGTTATCGAGATACTCGTAGAGCGAGACGACCCGCAGGCGGTAGAACGTGGGAATCAGGACGAAAGCCACAATCAGCTGCCCCACCGTGAAGCCCGCGACCATCTGCATGTAGGAAAACGAGTCGGCGGCGACCGAGCCGGGGACCGAAATGAAGGTCACGCCCGACATCGCGGCGCCGATCATGGCGAAAGCCGCCATGTACCACGGAGTGCGGCGGTTGCCGGTGAAGAAGCCGGCGTTGTCGGCACGGCGGCCCGAGGCCCATGCGACGGCGAAAAGGACGGCTATGTAGCCCAGGACGGTGGCGGTAACGGCGGCAGGAGTCATAACTTGTATTTGGGTTCGAATTACAAAGGTATAAAAAAAGACGGACACGAAGGCGGGTAGGCGCGGATTTTATAAACCCGAAAACAGGATGCGGAAGATCGTATGTCGTATTGGATTTCCGGAAAAAACAGTTATTTTTGCTACTAATTATACATCAAACCCTTAAACGATATGGCATTTCTCAAAGAATTCAAGGAGTTCGCCCTCAAAGGCAACGTAATGGACATGGCCGTCGGCGTGATCATCGGCGGCGCGTTCGGCAAAATCGTATCGTCGCTCGTGAACGACATCCTGATGCCGCCCATCGGCGCGCTGATCGGAAACACCGACTTCTCGCAGCTGCGGCTCGACATCTCGAAAGTCCGCGACGTGACGTCGAACGCCATGCACTCCGTGGGCGACATGGTGACCGGAGGAGGCGATCCCGCGCAGGCTGCCGCAGCGGCAGAACCGATCTACTGGAACTACGGCGCATTCATCCAGCAGTGCGTGGATTTCACGATCCTGGCGCTCTGCGTGTTCCTGATGGTCAAGCTGATGAACCGGCTGATGAAGAAAAAGGAAGAGGCTCCGGCTCCCGCTCCCGAACCGCCCGCACCGACGAAGGAGGAGCTGCTGCTCACCGAAATCCGCGACCTGCTGAAAGAGCAGAAGAAATAAGCGGGAAAATCCCGGAACGAAACAGCCCCGGCCCGCAGAGAACGGGATTAAAAAGCTGTAATGATTCGATTTATCGGGTCGTTACAACTTTCATATAGGAGAATAGGTAACGAGAAGGTAACGGTTTATTTTCAGCATCTTGCGCTCAAATACCGCATTTCAAATAACTAATTGTAAGATACGAAAAAAATACGGATTTGACAAATTTGCTAAAAAGGGCGGCATTCTAACCCATGGTGCCCATTGTCATGGCAACGTACAATTGTCGGGTTCTTTCGTCCGAGGACAAATTGAAGTTATTCAGCATCAAAAAACATGATCGAACATGGCACTGTAAAGTCCGTCGACTCTCTCCCATCGGCTACTCCTGCAAATAGACACACCAGCGGTATCATAATCTACCCCGCCTTGAGCAGAAAAAGGAGCATTGCAAAATAGTGGGAAAATTTATTCATTATTCCAATCAGCAGTTGAACTGCTGTGATTTATAAGTTTAACCGAGGTCATTTAAGCCTCGGAATTAGTTGTAAATATTTGAAAATCAAGGGATGGAAATACTTACAAAATCCCTGGAAATCAGTAACTTAAAGTAAAAAATACCCCTATTTTTTGCTTGTTATGATTCCCAAGGACAAAGAGTATAGACTAATAAAAATCTATATGTATATCTGCGATATGTACGAACAAAGCCTCAAATACCATTGCCAAAGATACAGCAATAATTCGAAACCGTTGTTCTCCGACGAGGAAATCCTCACGATTTATTTCTTTGTCGGTCATGAGCAGAAGTACACCCTCATCAAGGATATTCACAACTTCGCTAAAGAGTACTTGCGCGACTGGTTCCCGAACCTGGTGTCCTATCAGACATTCAATTACCGTCTCAACAGGATGGCCGGTGCTGTTAGGGAACTGTCCTCGCAGTTATTAAGGATGTTCAGGCCTTCTGACTGTCAGGATGATACCGTGATGGTTGACTCGATGCCGATAATCACATGCTGCGGAAGAAACCGTACAGGCAAGGTCGCCAGAGATATCGCTGACAAAGGATACTGTTCCACCAAGAACCTGTACTATCATGGACTAAAGCTTCACATGGTAGGATATCGCAGGAAAGGGCATCTTCCTCATCCGTGCCAGATAGCGCTCTCTCCTGCCTCCGAGAATGACCTGAAGGTCTTCCAGAGCGAATGCATGCCGGATCTTTTCAACAAGAAGATCTTCGCTGACAAGATATACCGAAGCAATGACTACTGGGAGCAGGAAAGACGCGATAAGGCCAATGAGTTCTACGCTCCCGTCAAGTCAATCAAAGGGGCTCCTGAAGCAGAGAAGCAGAGAAGCAAGGCCGCTGATGACATTTATTCTCAAGCCGTTTCATCTGTCAGGGAACCCATTGAAGCGCTATTCAGTTGGCTGAACGAAAAAACAAATATTCAAAGAGCTTCAAAGTGCCGCTCTACTTGCGGACTGCTAATTCATACGATGGGAAAGGTAGCCAGCGCATTTTTATACCTTATTTTCAACTACTGATTCAAATTCATTATAAAAAGAGTGCGAAAAAATGTGCCATATGACGCTCTCAAACATACCTATTTGTTGGTAAAAATAGTCCATTCAGGCAGTTATTAAAAAAAATTCATTATATTGGCATCGCGAAAATCGCAAAATTCTTGCCCCTCCGGAGTCTGCATACAATCCGTTCTATTGCTAAGATTTTGCATCCGGAAGATTTAAGAATCATTTATTAACCCAAAACATTCTGCTTATGAAGGTTTTTTTCGCCAAATTAAGTGTGTTAACGAGTATGCTGATGCTTTACGGTGCCACCTCCGTGTGGGCGCAGGGCAAAGGTAAGATCTCGTTCAGCGGCACGGTCCAAGCCTCGGAAACTGAGGGGGGGGGGAAATTCTAAGATCACTCCGCTGGCCTACGCCGTTGTCTCCCTGCCCGAAATCGGCGTAGCAACGACCACCGACGTCAAAGGCCGGTTCGAAATCCAACTCTCCAATCCGGGGAAATACAAGGTCGAGATCAGCTCCCTGGGTTACGAGCCGCTGTCTCAGACCATCCAGCTTCCCGCACGGGACTCGCTCAAATTCACCCTAAAGGCCACCTCGTTCTATCTGGAAAACATCGTGGTGTCGGCCGAGTCGAAAAAGACCGGTGCGGCAACCGCTTCGAAGATTTCCAAATCGGCCATGGAGCACATTCAGGCCACATCGCTGGCCGACATCATGTCGCTCCTTCCGGGCGCCAGCACACGCACGGCCGAAGAGATCGCCCTCAAGAAAGTCAGCACATTCTCCGTCCGCAACGGCCAGAGCTTCGGCACGGCCATCATCATGGACGGCGCTCCCCTTTCGAACAACGCCAACATGCAGACCCTGTCGCTGGCGTTGGGAGCCGGCGCAGGGCCTAGCATATCGACCCCCAACTCGGGCGTCGACATGCGAACCATCACCACCAACAACATCGAATCGGTAGAGGTGATCCGGGGTATTGCCTCGGCCCAGTACGGCGACATCGCTTCGGGCGCCGTCATCGTCAACAGCAAGGCGGGACGCACGCCGCTGTCGATCCAGCTGGATGTCAATCCCAATGTCTACATGGCTTCCGTATCGCACGGCGTGGGCCTCGGCCGTAAAGCCGGCGTGCTCAACTACGGCGTAGACTACACCTTCGCCCAATACGATCCGACCGAAGGATACGACACCTACAACCGTGTGACGGGACGCGTAAGCTACTCGAACACCGTCGGCAAATGGTCCACCAACACCTCGTTCAACCTGTTCTACACCAAGGACAAGGCCGAACCGAATCCCGACGACGCGAGGGATCTGGACCTGATGACCCAGCGCGACCTGGGCCTGCGCTTCAACACCAACGGGTCGTTCAATTTCAACAAGAACTGGCTCAAAAACCTCAAATACACCGTCTCGGCGAACTATACGAACAAAAAAACGTACCGGGAGGAGTTCGCCACCAACTCCGACTGGACCTACTCCACCTCGAAAACCGACGGAGCCATTCTTTCGAGCATGCCCGGACAGGATATTTACCTGGCCGACGGTACGAAAATCACAAACATCCCCGATGCCGACAAGAACGGCAAAGCCTGGCGCCTGCCGTCGGACTATACGGCCATATACAACCTGTACGGCAAGGAGCTCAACACCTTCGCGCAGCTGTCGGCCAATTTCGCCGGCGACTTGGGACGCACTCACCACCGGCTGATCATCGGCGGCGAGTACCGCGCCACGGGCAACCTGGGCGAAGGCAAGGTCTTCGATCCGGAGACTCCGCCGCGCCGCTCGGTCAACACCAACTTCACCACCCAGCGCGAACGCGCCTTCAAAGACGTGCCGTTCATGCACCAGTTCAGCCTCTTCGCCGAGGAGTATTTCTCGATGGACATCCTGCGCCGCAAGCTGGAAATCGTCGCCGGCGTCCGCTATGACCATATTTACAACATGGACGGAGGCGTCGCACCCCGTATCAACGCCTCCTACGACCTGATTCCCGAGAAACTGAGCGTCCGCGGCGGCTACGGCATCACGTACAAAGCCCCCTCGCTGGGTTATCTCTATCCCGACAACGCTTATTTCGACATCCTGAACTTCGACAACACCACGGCGAGCGGCTTCAGCGACGCCCAGAAATTCCAGATCGCCACGACGCACGTCTATTCGGCGGAGAATCCGGATCTCGAACTGGCGAAAACCACCAAATGGGAGGTCGGCGTCGATTTCAAGATCGGGCAGGTGCGCGGTTCAGTCACCTATTACGAGGACAAGACCCGCAACGGCTACATGACCAGCGCGACGTTCGACACCTTCAAATGCGTGGACTACAACCAGTATTCGGCGGCCAAACCGGCCAATGAGACCGATATGCCCGAGCTGTCGCTCAAGTCGTCGGACAAAATCCTGCTCCAGTATTCGACTCCGACCAACTACTTTGCCTATAACAGCCGGGGCGTCGAGTTCGACATCGATTTCGGACGTATCAACTCCATCCGCACCTCGTTCGGACTGAACGGAAGCTGGACGCAGTACAAATCGTGGAAGAACTACTACACGTTCACGAACCATACGACAAGCAGCAGCGTAGCCGGTTCCTATCCCCACATGGGCGTCTTCGAACCGGGCAACAAGGCGGAGCATTCGTCGTCAACGACGACCAACCTGCGTATCACGCACAACATTCCGCGAATCGGTTTCGTCGTCACGCTGACAGCCAGCGTCAAATGGAAGGAGCGTGAGTACACCACCTACGGCAACGACTCGATCCCTGTGAAATACATCTCGCGCCTGGACGGTCAGGTGTATGATTTCGACGCTTCGCGCATCGGGGAAGAGGAGTTCCAGGCCCTCGACATGCGCGGGCGCCTCGACGCACGCCGGCTGATTCCCGAAGGTTCGATGCCCCCGATACTCTGTATCAACATCAATCTGACCAAGGAAATCCGCAATTTCATGCGCATTTCGTTCTTCGCCAACAATATGTTCCGCAGCACGCCGATCTGGGAGAGCAAAGTCTATCCGGGCAAGTACACCCGGCGCAACGCAAAGACCTTCTTTTTCGGAGCTGCGCTGTCTGTCAAGATTCGATAACCCTACAACGCAAGTACAACCATGAAAAAGACATATATAGCCATACTGACGGCCGCTGCAGGGCTCTGTTCGTGCATCGAGATGATGGACTCCGCCAGCCAGGCCGATGTTGTGAATCCGTTGAACGTCTCCTTCAAGGTCAAGGCCGTGACCGGCTTTGTGGATGCCGACGGCAACGGTACCATCAACACGGATTTCCCGGTGGATGGGCTCACCGTCCGTTTCACCAATTTCGAGGAGGACGCCGTCATCGAAACGCTGACCGACGAGAACGGCATCGCACAAACCGAGGTCGCACCGGGCAACTACACGATCTCGGTATTCGGCGAATCTGAATCCGAAGGCAATACCTATTACCTGAACGGATCGGTGCAGAACAAAGCCATCACCAAAGACATCACGCCGGAACAGGCCGAGGCGTCGAACGACTTCTCGATCGCCATCCGTCCCGCCATGGTGGGCCCGCTCTGCTTCAGCCAGATCTTCTACTGCGGAAGCACCAATCCCGAGACGCAGGCGACCTATTTCCGCGACCAGTTCTACGAAATCTACAACAACGGCGACGAGACCTATTACCTCGACCACCTCTGTTTCGCGCGTCTCGTGCCCGAATTCGCAACGGCGACGCTCCCGGAATGGCCCGCCGAGGACGGACTGAACAACTACGTCTATGCCGTGACGGTCTGGCAGCTGCCGGGTAACGGAACCGACTACCCGCTCAAGCCGGGCGAATCGTTCATCATCACCCAGGAGGCCGCGAACCATGCCGACCACAGCAAATACGGCGGACTGATCGACACTTCGCTGTCCGAATTCGAAACGTGGGCCGGCAATCCGCAGCGTGTCAACCCGGACGTTCCTGATCTCGAGTACGTTTTCTGGTCGGGATACATCGTGACCATGCAGTGGCTGAACACCGTCAGCGGTCCGGGACTCTGCATCTACCAGCCCGGCAAGCACCTCGAATTCCCGACCATCAATACGGGCGTGGTGGGAGAGACGACCCAGAGACAGGTGGGCAAAACGCAGGAGTACGTCCGCATTCCGGCCGAACAGCTGATCGACGGCGTGGAGATGCTCCCGACATCGAACAGCCTCAACATGAAGCGTATTCCCGGATTCGTGGACGCCGGAGCGGCTTCGACGGAGGAAATTTACGTCGGCAAGAGCGTGTGCCGCAAAGTGATCGGCCAACGGCCCGACGGCTCCCCGATCTACCAGGACACGAACAACTCGACGGAAGATTTCGAAACGCAGGTCCCGCAGTTCCGCCGCAACGGCGAAAAGATGCCCGCCTGGAACTGGTCCCTGAAATAATAATCCCCCTAAATCGAATGAGTTATGATAAAATATAGCTACATCAAACTGACGGGATGCCTCGTGGCTGCGGCCCTTGCGCCGCTCTGCACCTCGGCGCAGCGGATCAATACCGAGGCCTCCGTCGAACGGCTGAAAAGCGAGAGTCTCCAGTTCAGCTACTCGGACAACGCGTCGGGTATCCAGCTCGACCAGATGGACTACTACAGCCAGGTCGGACTGGGATACGATATTGAGAAAGGTTCGTTCAAACGGGCGCAGGAGGGGGAACACAACACCGGGTACCGCTTCTTCACCGACGGCGGCGGCACGATGAAGGCCCTCAAGGGCGCTTTCATCTGGGGTAGTTTCGAATATTCGCGCGACCAGCTGCGCGATGCCGAGTACAACGCCTCGCTGATCGACCCGCTGCGCGGCACGCCCTTCTTCATCGCCGACACCTACAAAAGCAAATGGATCAACCAGCTCTACGACATGACCGTGAAGGCTGCGGCGCCCAAATTGTGGGACCGCCTGATCTTCGGAATCGAAGCCACTTATCAGAACGGCCAGGGCGCCAAACAGCACGACCCGCGTCCGCTGGTCAGCCTTTCGAAATTCGAGATCAAACCGGGTGTGACCGTCACGCTGGGCAAGCACGCCATCGGCGCTAACTACCAGTATTACTCCCGGCGCGAAGACGGAACCGCCTCGAATAAAATCTCGATGAGCACCAACCCGGTCTATATTTTCAACTTCCCGGGATTCTACGTCGATGCCTCTATCTCCAGCAGCACGGATGACAACCAGCGCATCTACAACGCCAACTGCATGGGCGTCGGCGGCCAGTACTCGTTCACGACCCAAAAACTGCGCCTGCTCGTATCGGGCAAGTACACCCGGGAAATAGAGGATGTCACCAACAGCTACACGACGCCCAAAATGGTCGGCACGACCCGGGACGAACGCTGGTCGATCGGCTTGAACGCCGTCTACAAGCCTTCGAAGGAGAATACGTTCTTCCTGAATGCCGCTTACGGCGACCGCAGCATCGACGGCATCCAGTATGTACAGGAGTGGGACAACTCCTTCGAGGTCGCCAAGTGGATCATAAAATCGAAATCCGTCCGTTCGAACAGCTCGAAGGCCGGTTTCGAGGGGCGTTTGCAGTATATGCGCACCACCCGCGGCGATTCCTACAACTGGACTGCCGGCGTCGAATTCTCCACCGAGAAGCTCAGCGACATCTACTATTTCCCGCGCAGCACCCAGGACATCGAAAACTGCAAGATCGGCATCTTCGGACGCAAGAATTTCATCTTCAACGAAAAGCACTCGCTGCTCGTCGGAATACGCGCCTCCTACAAGATGAACAACAGCAGCGACATCGACTACAACGGCTACAAGGCCGACACGAAATGCTACACCGATTTCACGCTCCGCGACTATTACTACCTCGGGTCGGGATACGCTGCGTTCGGCGGTGAAATCACCTATTCGTTCGCCCGGCTGTTCAAGGGCCGCGGTTCGGTCTTTGCCGCAGCCTCGGGCGACTATGTGCGTGCCGACGACCACCGCGACCTGTTCGACCGCCGCTTTTACGCCAATTTCAAAATCGGACTGATGTTTTAAAACCGGAACCCTCCGGAGAGGACGACACATATCCTCCCCGGAGGGTTTCAAATAACTGCTCCATATGAATTATAGAAAACCGTTTTTTGTCCTGCTGGCCGGAGTTCTGCTGCTTTCGGCCGCGCCGGGACGATCGCAGACGTTCGAAAACCCCTCCATACAGGGACCGAGTTCCTTCGCCGTGATCACCGACTCCCGAACCGCCCGGGAATGCCGGCCCCAAATGACAGCCTACAAACAGACGCTCGAAGCCGAAGGACTGCCCGTTTACATCGTTTCGCACGACTGGACGACGCCCGAACAGGTGCGTGACGTCCTGCGCAAACTTTATGCGGAAAACGCTTTAGAGGGATGCGTATTCATCGGCGACGTGCCCATCGCCATGATCACCAAGGCGCAGCACCTCACCTCGGCCTTCAAAATGGACGAACGCGACCACCCGCTCCACGAAACCTCGGTTCCTTCGGACCGCTTTTACGACGATTTCGATTTGCAGTTCGTCCCGCAGGGCACTCCCTCGCAGGGACTGTTTCATTATTACGAAATGTCGCCCGATTCGCCGCAGTACATCTCCTGCGACATCTATTCGGGCCGCATCAAGGCGCAGAAAGCCTACGGCGATCCCTACAAACAGATTGCCCGTTACCTGGAGAAAGCCGTGGCCGAACACCGCGACGCGACGCCTTTCGACCAGTTCGTCTCCTACACGGGCCACGGCTCCTACTCCAATTCGCTCATCGCCTGGCGCGATGAACAGCAGCTGCTCGACGAGCAGTTCGGCGACGTGTTCAGCCGCACCCACAACGCCAAATTCCTGCGTTACTCGATGCAGCCCTTCGTCAAGGAGTCGCTCATCCGCGAGGTCCGCCGCGACGACGTGGACATGATGGTCTTCCACGAACACGGAATGCCCCACCGGCAGTACCTTTCGGGGACGCCCTATGTGGAATCGGCCGAAGATGCCGCCGCCGAGATGCAGCGCAGCCTGCGCGAACTGGCCCGCCGTCCCGGCAGCGGCCGGGAATCGGCC
>ERZ779889.3313-NODE-3313-length-11891-cov-2.344204_pt1 | contig 11891 bp, 6 predicted proteins | sample MGYA00511030_ERZ779889 | MGnify/ENA primary metagenome ERZ779889 (study PRJEB29588, sample SAMEA2160616) | human gut metagenome | biome: human gut; feature: human-associated habitat; material: faeces | place: Denmark | collected 2008/2010 ...
AACTGGTCTACCCACATCCACCGCTTCATAAATTCCTCCCGATGCAGATTCCAGCGTAAACCGACATTCCATAGCGGAGTAAACTGGTTGTCGTTTCCGATGATATCCGAACCGTCATAGCGCAATGCTCCGGTCAAAATGTATTTATCCAGGTAGGAATATGAGGCATTGGCAAAAAAGGAAGACATTTTGCTGACCGACTTTCCTGTCCCTCCCAAGGCGTTATAATTGATTTCCGATCCGTCGATACCGTCCATTTCAGGGAATCCGACGATCCGGTGTTCTTCGTCGAATACCGGAGAATAATTGAAGGAATTATAAGCGGTCCGCTCCTGTATTTCCTGCCCGGCAAACAAAGAGATATAATGTTTTCCGGCATATTCCCCCGTATATTGAAGTGTATTCCGGAATGTATAGGCATTGGTATACCCTGTAGCCTCCCGCAAAGAGCCCTTCACCATGTCATGCGGAATTTCTCCCTTGTAGGAATACCAGTTATTGATAAAATTGGTATAGGTATCCGCTCCTTCGATAATCCGGTTATGGTTGGAATTGGCATTATAAACCCCATGGGTCGTAAACATCAGGCCTTTGACGATTTCCCATTCCACCTTCAATGAAAGCTCGGCATCCAGATAACGGTTGGTATTGGTATTTCGGTTCAGATCGTCGAGAATATTGAAGGTATCCCAATCCAGCCCGTCCCGGATACTACTTTCCTTTGCATTGTAGCTGATATCGTAAGCCTTTGTACCATCCTCATTTTTCAATCGTTCATAAGGGTTGGCATACATTGCATATTCCAGGGAATTTACGCTACTGGCCGTCACTCTGTCGTTTTTCATAGTGGCTCCCAACCCGCCGGTAATCCGGATTTTTTCGGAAGGATTATGGGTTAATTTAATGTTCATCCCCAACCGATCGTACTTATTATTGGGTTCGGTACCGACCTCTTTCAGGTAGTTCAAGGAAACGTAATGTTGTGTTTTCTCGTTACCTCCCGACATGCTGAAATTGTATTGCTGACTGATCGCCGTGCGATAAATTTCTTTAAACCAATCGGTATTGATTTTAGCTAATTCGCCGATTCGCCGTTCGGCCTCATCAGAAGAAATTTCTCCATAGGCTGCTTGCTGCAATAATTTAGTCACCCGCCCGGGGGTATAGATATATCCTTGCTGATCGTAAAAGATCTCGCGTTCGAACTGGATTTTCTCCGCAGTATTCATCATGTCGATGTTATTCCGGGGTCGTTCGGTAATCCCCACATTCACCGAAGCATTAAACCGGGTTTTCCCGGAAAGTCCGCTTTTCGTTTCGACGACGATCACCCCGTTCGCAGCCCTGGCACCGTAAATCGCTGTAGCGGCAGCATCTTTCAATACGGTGATCGATTTGATATCGTCCGGTGCAATATTACCGATTCCGGTCGTAAAAATAGTCGCCTGCAAATCGGTAGAACCGCTTTGGATGTTGGGAATCTCTCCTTGTAACGGCATACCGTCGACAATCCACATCGGCTCGGTACTCCCCGTCAACGAATTTACCCCACGAATCTGGATCTGTGCGTCCTGTCCGGGCCGGCCACTACTGATCATATTCAACCCCGAGATCGTACTATTCAGAATTTCGTCGATCGACTGTAATCCCCGGCCTGCAATCTGATTGGCGGTAATCGTCGCCGTCGTACCGGTCATTCGTTCCTTCCGGATCGTCTGATAACCGGTAACCACCACTTCTTCCATTTCAGCCTGATCGGGCTGCAGCCTGACTTCAATTTCCTTTTTCCCCTGTACGTTTACTTCAACTGTCCGATAACCGATAAAAGATACTTCCAGCACCTGTGCATCTCCGGCTAAAGCCAATTGAAAGCGGCCTTCGAAATCGGTCGCAGTACCCATCCGGGTACCCTTGATTTTAATCGTAGCCCCCGGCAACGGATTTCCCTGCTCGTCCCTCACTATACCCTGAATCACCCGGGAAACAGGAGGTGTGGTTTGCCGCGCAGGACCGATGACAATAATCCCGTTGCGGTCGGTTGCCACCAAACCGGTTCCCCGGATACAGGCCTCTACGGCTTGCAAAAGAGTTACCTTTTTTACATCGACAGAGACCGGTTCCTTCACCTGCTCCACTTCCTCCCGCTTAAACATCAGCTGTCGGTCGTATTGCCGGTTTAATTCCCGCAGCGCATCCAATACCGTCACCTGTTTTAATTTTAAAGACACATTGGCTTGGGTTGTGGCTTGTGAAAAAGCCGGCCGGTCTGTTAGTAGTAGTCCTCCGATCAGCATCAGACAGCAACACCATAGTTGCCGCCAGGACAAAAGCTTTCCAAACGATTTTTTAGTTTCGTTTTTTTTCATAAATTTGTACATAAAATAGTTAGACAATACCTTGTTTTGGGACAAGGTCTTTATTCCGGAGTTGCTGGCCAAAACAACTCCGGTTTATTTTTCAATCAGATGTATGATATTTCCTTCCCGGCGGAATTCCGGTCCTCCCGCTAATTCAATGGTCTCGAGCACGGTATCCAGGGATTCGTCTTTACTCATCCGTCCACTGAAAGTATGCTTTTCTTTCCTTCCTCCGTCGAATACAAATTCCACTTCATACCAGCGGGACAACATCCGCATAACCACTTCGATATCTTCTTCCTCAAAAATAAAATTCCCATATCTCCAGGCAATCGCATCCTCGGCATTGACAGCTTCCACCTGAATAGCCCCGCTTCCCTTTTCCCAAATCGCTTCCCGTCCCGGAGTCAGCACCACCGCATCACCGCCGTCTGCTACCGCCACCCGGATACTTCCAGTCAGCAAGGTCGTATATACCGATTTCTCATTACGATAAGCCTGTATATTGAATGAAGTTCCCAATACCCGGGTCTGTACGCCTCCGGATTTTACGATAAAAGGTCTCTCCGGATCAGGAGTCACTTCAAAGTAAGCTTCCCCGTCCAATTCTACGCACCGTTCTTTTTCTGCAAACTGTACCGGATAATTCAGGCTAGAAGCGGAATTCAACCATACCTTCGTACCATCGCCCAAAACCAAGCGATATTCTCCCCGTAACGGTACCATCAAGGTATTCTTCTCCGGCCAGCCGGTTTTATTTTCCCGACCGTCATATACGATCGTTCCCTTCCGGTGGTCCCAGGAAATTCCAGGTAGCTGTAACGTATCACAATCCTTTTGTAAATCCACCCGACAACCATTACCCAATACTAAAACAGCACAGTTTCCTCCCGGCTTTATTCCAGGTTGCCCGGCCGACTCCGGAACAGTTATCCCTTCCTGTTCCCACCACCAAAAAGCCGACATAATTCCGATCATGACCATCGCAGCAACACCTGCCGTCAGTATACGGCGCTTCCAGCAACGCCACTTCAACCTGACCGTCAATTTCTTAAAAGAGCGGTCGGTATCGATCTGTTTCTCCAATTCCATCAAACGTATCACTCCCCTTCCCGAAATAATCCGATCGTAACTCTCTCTATTCATCCGGGAAGCTCGTATCCACTCCTCCAATTCCTGTTGTTCGGTCCCGGTCAGCTTCCCTCCCGATCCTTTTCTGGCAATCAATCCGGCAATATGATTCAATCTGCTCGTATCCATATTTTCATCTTTTATCAGAAAGACACCATTTTTTAAGAAAAAGATTACACCTGTACATTTTTTTTTTCATTTATTTTTCTGTTTCCTCTCCAAAAGATTAATTTAGGCGCAGAATTACCTGAGGGGTATGGGGAATGACTTTTTATTTACACGGATAAAACAAGGAGATGAAAAAGCTCTGGAAAAATTCACAAAAGAAAATTATCTCTTTTTTTGTGCTTTAGCCAACCGTTATGTCAACGATGTACAAGAGGCGGAAGATATTGTGCAGGAAGTATTGATCCGCCTGTGGGAAAACAGAAGGCACTATCAGGACATCACCTGTTTACGAAGTTTCGTATATACTATGATCCGGAATCAGTCTTTAAATCTGATCCGGAATCGCAAACGTTCAAGTCAACACTTTCATCTCCTGCCCGAAGAAGAGGAAAACAATTTTTTCAACATTCTCGTCGAGGAAGAAAGCAACCGTCTGCTTTTCAATGCGATAAATACTTTAGCTCCACAAAGTGCGGCCATCATACAACTCAGTCTTCAAGGCTTGAAAAATGAAGAAATCGCCCGGGAATTATCCATCTCCGAGAATACGGTGAAAGTTCTGAAATACCGTTCTCTGAAAAAACTCAGGCAGCTCTTGCATCATCGTATTTTCAACATACTCGCTTTTTATATCTGATTTACACAAAACGACACCGTTTCCTCCCTTTATCAGCCTCCCCAAACGATATACAGACGGTTCACAGATGCCAGGACATCTGTGAACCGTCTTATGCAGATCCGGACTATAACTGACCGGAAGTTTTATAAATCAAGGATACCGGATTTCCCAAATCGACCTCAGCAGGAGTCTGCCAATACAAGCGCTTCTCTTCCGGTCTGTTCTTTATGAGCTTCACATTCAGAATAACAAACTGCCCGTTCGCCAAAGCACATCCCAGCTGAGGATGTCCCTGAACCGATGCAGTCATATGTTTTACCGGAGCATCGAAATGCCAATAAAACGACACACCGTCTCCCGGAGAAGCATAATTGTAATAGTACATGTCGTTTCCTTTCATCAATAACAGGTACTTATCCGTCGACAAAACATAGGGTAAACAATCCTCATACACGAATCCGGACGGTAATTCCTGAACAGCAAGGCTACCCTCCTCATAGTACAATTCTGCTGTCGAACGTTTTAAAGTAAAGGTCTGTTGTAAGTATTTTCCTCCGGGAGTTTTAAGTATCATATAATAATATCCACCACTCCAATCCCCCCATCCTCTGAAATAGATCAACTCATGATCCCCCAAATCGTTCAGAGGAACAAAACCGTCAGGCCATCCCTTGTCGGCTTCCGGAAAAACAGCTGCATATCCGGCGTAGTTCACCCCCCAAAAATCACGGAAATCAAAAACAGCTGCCAGACGGTTACGGGGATTTGCAGCCGTTCCACGGTCGTGTACCACGGTATACCCTACCGCCTGCCAATCACAATCCAACAAATGTCCACGCACCTCTTCTTCACCGACCAGAACAGGCTCGGTAATAAAATAACCCGAATTAAACAAGGCATCGGAATACTTCAACCGGGTATACAACCGTCCATCTTTATTTTCAATGACATCCAGCCAATGCATCCAGGTTGCATTCACCGGTTCGAACTGTTCCGGGAATACTCCGTCCATAAAAGTCTCCGACAGATAAATATCGCGCAATAAAGTATTCCCGTCGATATCGATACAGCCCGGAGCTCCCTGTTGTAAAATCAGCAACGATCCCGGAGCAGTCCGGGAAAAATGCTCGGTTATCCGGACCGGACCACTACCCAATACTTCCCCGTTCGTTTCTTCGTAGACATCCGGGAAAGTCTGATTATCAAAAACACAATATATCCCTAAATCATCCATCTCGTAAGCAGTAATCATTTCCCGGACAAACCCCAGAGAAGACTGACCGTTCTTCTCAGACAAAATCATCCAGCCTTTACTTTTATAGGGAGAATCTATCCGGAGCGATTTCTGATTGCTGTATACCAATCCGTTTGCCCGGTCGGTTACCCTCAGGATCACCTGTCCCGTAGCTACAGTATCTACAATCCATTCCAGGTTAAGTTCGTCTCCGATCGTTTTACCGGCAAATGTCCACTCATATGCCAAATCGAGTTCGTCCCCGTTCCCGCTTGCAAAATGCAGAACCGGTTTATACCGGACCGTATCTCCCAGAGCTGCCCAGGGATAGGAATCCTGCCCGAAAGGTTCCACCTCGATCGTATTTACAAAACGATAATCGTTATTGCCTTTGTCGTCGTAACACCCTACAGACAGAAAAGCCAGCAGCCAATACAATAAATATATTTTATTTTTCATAGGTATCGGAATTATAAATTAATAACAAGGGATTTTATCAACCATCGGAGTCACATTATCGTCCCACATAATATTATGTTCTATGCAATACCGTTTAAATTGTAAGGTATACGCTCTGGCAACAGAAAGTTCGACCCCTTCCAGGGTATTCACCCCTGTGCACAAGATAAACTCCTCCATTTTTTTGGATGAATACTCTCCCAATATCAAGGACTCCAATTCTCCCTTCCACCATTCCGGCTTGCTCTTCACAGCGGTAAAGGTCAGTTTGGCTCTTTGTTGCCCATCCAGACCGGGCCGGAAATGCTCGTTTGCAACGATCCGCAAACCAACTGATAAAGTCTGTTCTGTCAACAAGGGATTCGAATTCATTACAGTCACTACCAGCGTATCCGTCACCCGGTCTTTCCGGAAAACCAGGTGTTCGGGAAGTTGGTAGTCAGTCGTTCCTGCAGTCGTCAGACTATCCACTACTTCCAGGCGGTAAGTCAAATCCTCTTCCGGTATATTTCCGGTCAGCTTCAAAACAAAAGCAACTTCATGAGTCGATGCTCCGGGATAATTGGCAAAAGAAATAAATGCAGTATCGGCTCCTTTTTCATTGACGAAAGACAAATACCGCGGCCCTTCGTAAAATCCGGTTGTATGATGGGTACAGGCTCCGATCACGAAGCACAGCAAACCGATAAATATGTATCTGTTCATAATTTTCACGATTAACATTAATTGATCACTTCATTATCCGGCAGAGGAAATACAAAACCATCGTCAGGCATAGATTCCAGGGGTTTTATGTTCAAACGTTTAAAATAATAATACAACTGCCCTTCCTGCATAAATTCACGCCGGGCCTCATCGATCAGTATCTTTTTAAAATCGTCGAGGCTGGAAACCGTCAGCCGTCCTTTAGTACAATCCCGGGCAACACGTACCTGATCCAGTTGTTCGATAGCGGCCTGAGTCTCTCCTTTCCGGTAAAGATATTCGGCTTGAATAAAATACATCTCGCTCACCCGGATCAGCGGAATCAAATCCTCGGTTTGCGTATATTCCAAGGTATTGTTGGTCGGTAAAATATATTTATTACAGATCCGGTCGGCTCCCGAAGTCTCTGTCAAATACTCTTTCCTCACATCTGCCTCATCGTCGAAAATACCGGGATATCCGGCCAGTACAAGTCGGTCGGAACTCGTCGTATAATAAGGCTCATAATTATCCAGGTTCAATTCGTTCGACAGGGCAAAAATCACTTCTTTATACCGTTTCCGATCATTGTTCTGTACCTCCTCCTTCTTTGACAACTGGAAACAAACTGCAGCATATTCTTCTGCATAGGCATCCAGTACTTCTTGTGCACAATGAGCGGCTTTTTCATATTCGCCCATATAATTATAAACCCTGGCCAGCTGGGCTATAACAGCGTAATAATTCATACGGAATCCCCGGTAAAGGAAAAACAAATCGGTTACCGAACTGCTCACCCAGTTATTCTTAATCCGTTTTTCAGCCACCAACATCGATTTGTCGGGTAGTGTATCGAACGGAGCTACTAAGTTTTTGGCCTGGAGCAAATCCCGTTCGACCAGCGACAAAATCTCCTGTACACTTTTATCCGGTTCGTAGGTAGAAGGATAATTCTCGAAATAAGGCATGTAATTTCCCGAAGGATTGGTCACCGGTGCCGGAGCCCAAAGCCGCAGTAAATCAAAATGCAGGAAAGCCCGTAAAGCCAGCGCCTCCCCCTGGATCATATGCTGTTCTGCCTCACCTCCTCTGAATTTAGAGGGATCCTCCCCGGTAATCCGCCCAACAATATTGTTACAGTTTGCAATCGAATTATAGGTATTCGACCAGATAACCTGAATCACCGACTTCACTGTTTCATCACGGTAAGCATAATTCTTTCCCGCGATTCCATATGCCGAATAATTCGACAATTTTTGAGTATTGTACAACTGTCCCAAAACATCAATAAATCCCCAGCTCATCTGCTGCCCGTACATCGAAGTCTGAGACATCTGGCGGTATACGCCGTTCAACGCATTCCGGTATCCCTCTCCGGTGGAAAACAAATCTTTTTCATCCACAGAATCCTCCGGAATCACATCCAGCCAATTACTGCAACCTCCCAATGGCAACAGTAAACAACAGGCTATTATCCAATGATATATTTTCATAATTCAAAATTTAAAAATTAGAAAGCAGCTTTCAGCGAAAAATTAAAACTCCGGGCATAAGGATAATTCAATCCTCTTTCCACCTTCACCGACGACCAACGGCAAACATCGTTCGCACCGATCTCAAAACGCAGCATACTCAAGCCGATCGTCTTCATCCACTTCTGCCCGGCGTCGAAATCATATCCCAGAGAAATAGAGTTCAGGGTCAATACATTGTTATCCTCGACAAAACGGGAAGTCGGACGGGTACGCATAATACTGCCGCCCACTCCGCTGGTCAGCTTACGGTAACGAGCCTTATCCCCCGGTTCTTGCCAACGTTCGGAGAACACCCGTTTATCGACATTAGAGGTGTATACATTCACATCTTCTACTTTGTCACGTAAAGTGCTGTTGTATATCTGGCCGCCGGCTTCATACATAAAAGTCATATACAAACTCAGATTTTTATAAGTGGCGTTCAGCCCGAAAGTACCTTGTATTTTGGGTTCCGTATCCCCCAAGACCACCTGATCGTTCGTATTCCAGGTATTGGTAATGCTTCCGTCCGGGCGGATAAAAATCTCCTCTCCGGTAGCAGGATCGATTCCAAGTGAGGGAACTCCCCAAATCGACGTCTGGGATCCTCCTTCGACATATTGAGTAAACGGCTGGGTATTCGAACCGTCGAACCGGTTACTGTTGGCAAAATGGTCTTTTACCCGGTCATTGTAAGCCTTCAGACTCTCCGATATTTTCAGGATTCTATTTTCATTGTGGGCCAGGTTAGCGAAAACAGCTACAAACAGATCTTTTCGACGGACTACTTCGCTCCGGAATTCCAGTTCATATCCTTTATTTTCCACCTCTCCGATATTATCCATATAAGTGGTAAAACCTGTCGAACTCGGAATCGTCACCGAATTGACGAGATCCACCGTTTTTTTCTGATAATAGGAAGCTTTGATATAAAGCAGGCGTTTCCATAAACTCAGTTCAACACCGGCATCCCAGGTATTCGTCGTTTCCCAGGTTAGGTTTGTATTCCCCAAAGCATAGAGGGTACCGCCGAAACCGGTTTTATACCAACCGTCCGTAAACATTTTATAAGTCGTTCGGGCTACATAAGGCGGAAAATTCACTTTCCCGGTTTGTCCGTATGAAACCCGTATTTTCAACTGGTCAATAACCGTTTGTCCTTTCATAAAACCGTAGTTATGAATATTGACACCGGTCCCCGCAGACCAGAAGGGAGCAAACCGTTTATCCGCCCCGAATTCCGAAGAACCGTCCATACGTACCGAAGCATCCAGCAAATACACATCGTTATAACTGTAATTCAGGGTCCCCAGAAAACCGATCAGCCGGGTGGAATTATCGGAACTTACCGGTTTGGAAACAATTTCTTCGGCATAATTCGGAGAACTCAAAGCCCCGGAAGGGAATCCCCGGTAAGAAGCCGAAATATTATCGGTTTTGGCAGAGCGGGCATTCACCCCCAACAACAAATTGATATGGTGTTTTTCGACAGAACGGTTATAAGACAGGGTTGAACTCAGATCCCAGTAGAACTCATTTCCCCTACTGGTATTCAATTCGCCGGAAGAAGGATTTTCTGCAGTCTGGGGAGTTGTATTTTTCGAAGACAACGGATCCAGAAAACGTTTCGTATCGGTAATCTTACGCGTCAGGCTGAATTGAGTTTTCCATAACAAACCGGTAGTTATATTCCAGTTGATACCCAGATTATTGACAATTTCTTCATATTTGGATTTATCGAAATTGGATAAAGTCGCCTCATAAAGAGGATTAGGGCGTTTTTCATTCTTTCCGTCCCAATTGGGCAGATTTTCCAGATAGTTCCCCTCGTCGTCCTTATAAGGATCGTAAGGCTGACAACCGGTATAGTCGGAAAAAGCCCCGTAAGGAGACTCCTGCGAACGGGTATTGGTATAAGTGACCATATTTTTGAGCTGGAATGAACCGATCCGGTAATCCAGATATACGCCGGCTCCCACCCGGTTCCGGAAAGACTCTTTCATCACCCCGTCTTCATTATTGTAGCTCAATTGTATGCCGAAACGGAAATTATCCGATCCGCCGTCGATGCTCAGGCTGTGTTTGTGATTGAAAGAGGTCTGTAACGGTTTCGATAACCAGTAAGTATCCACCCCTCTGGTAATGGAAGCCAATTTAGCATAATATTGTTGTTCGGCTCCCAAAGGATTATCTTTAGCCAGATCTTCGAATACTCCGGCCGCCACTTCCGTTTCGAGTTTCTCGCGTGCATTCATCAGGTTATAATCCGACAGATCGGGTACCGTAACATCCCCTGTAAAATTATAGGACACATTCAGCTTACCCATCTGAGGAGCCACCGTCGTAATCACCACCACACCGTTGGCAGCCCTGGAACCATACAAAGCCGTAGCCGCAGCATCTTTCAGAATGGTAATACTTTCAATACGGTTAGGATCCATATCGTATAACTGTTCCACACTGATCTGAAAACCATCCATGATAAAGGTCGGTAAGTTGGGATTATCCTTCAGAGCCGATTTCGTCAAAGGATCACGGTCCAATTCCTTTACACCGCTGATACCCGACCTTCCCCGCACATACATTTCGGGCAGCGCATTCGGATCGGACCCCCAATCGTTATTGGTTTGAATACGGAATGAAGGATCGAAAGCCTGTAATGCCTTGATGACATTCGATTTCGAAACGGACATCAATTCATCTTTGGTCACTGTAACCGAATTTCCGGTAAAACTTGTTTTACGGACATTCCCGTACCCGGTCACCACGACTTCTTTCATCTCTTTGATATCCGGTTCAAGCGAAACCAATACTTCCGTTTGCCCCTTTTTCAGGTTTACAAGCCTCGTTTCCATCCCTACAAACGATACCAGTAAAGTAACCGTATCCCTTTCCAGGACTTCCATCGTAAATTTCCCGTGTGAATCAGTGACTACTCCGTAGGATGTCCCCTTCAATAAAACCGTAGCTCCCGGTAAAGCCAGGTTATTTTCATCGGTCACCTTTCCTCTGACTACCTGTACATTCACCCGGGAGTCCTGCCGTTGTTTTTCCGGCCGGATAATAATGACCTCATTCTCCACTTCATAGGTGAGATCCGTATTTTGCAGTAATTGTCCTAGAAAATCTTCGACTTCCGCATCTTTCACATCTATATCTCTTTTGCCATATCTGTTTACTTCCTCTACCCGGTATAAAAAACGGTAACCGGACTTTTCCCGGACCTCTTTTAAAACCTCGTCAATTGTAACCCCCTGCCTTTTTGCAGTAATACGCGTCTGAGAATAAGCTTTTGCCTGGATGGAAAACACCAACACCAGTACCAGTAAAATCCCCGCCTTTTCCAGAGAGAAATTTAACTGCAGCAAAATACTTTTCAGTAAAAAATTTCGCTTTTTTTTCATAATTTTACATGCTTAGTAGTTAATGATAGTAACGACACCCCGTTAATTGCTGAGTTCTTACGGAAGATTATCCCCAATAATCTTCCGTTTTTCGATATATAGAACACATCAATCCAAGAAAGGGATGAATAAAAAAGATACTTTTTTAAGATAATTTTCACATTATTGCCTTTTCCGTTTCAGCCGGAATCCTATCGCCCCTCCCAAGACGAGTAAAGGAATCAGGCCGATAAAAAGACCTTTTATCCATCCGATATCGGCAATATCGAGATAATGGGTATCGTCCGTAGGAGATGGACGGCTATTATCCACCGGGAATTG
>ERZ779889.3315-NODE-3315-length-11888-cov-8.902730_pt1 | contig 11888 bp, 12 predicted proteins | sample MGYA00511030_ERZ779889 | MGnify/ENA primary metagenome ERZ779889 (study PRJEB29588, sample SAMEA2160616) | human gut metagenome | biome: human gut; feature: human-associated habitat; material: faeces | place: Denmark | collected 2008/2010 ...
GCAGGAACCTCCGGGAAACGGGAGGTCGGATGCACGCCGCCAGCACCATATTCCGGAGCCAGCCGCAGGTGATCCTGCAGCGTAAGCCGCGGGCGCAGCTCCTCCGGCAGCGACTACAAGAGCCGGCGCATGTCCTCCTCCGCCGAACCCGGCTTGCGCAGGTGCACCCGGCATTCAAGTCCGTCGAGCAGCCGCCTCAGCGCCTCCGCCTCCCCGGGGAAGAATCCGGGCTCCGTGATGATGACCAGATTGAACATGGATGCAAAGGTAGCAAAAATCGCAACGCCCTTGTTACAGAATTGTTACTGAATGATTACCAAAACATTAAAACGACGTCGGCGTCTTGCAAATGCCTGCCGGCGGGTCTAAATTTGCCGGCGGAAAAGCTGAAGACGGGCTTTCAGAACTTCAAATACGGAGCTATGACAGGAAAAACCCTAGCATTTTCGATTCTTCTAACATTCTGTCTGCAGGCGGCCTGCCACGCCCAGCGCATCAAGGGGAGCGACACCCTGCTGCCGCTCACGCAGGAACTCGCCGAAATCTACCTCGATGAACATCCCGACGCCGAAGTCATAGTGACCGGAGGCGGCAGCGGCGTGGGAATCGCCGCACTGCCGGAGAACACCACGGACATCGCGATGGCCTCCCGTGAGATCAAGTTCAGCGAAAAGATGAAATTCGCCGAAATCGGGCTCGAAGCCACCGAGGTCATAGTCGCCTACGACGCGCTCGCGGTGATCGTGCACCCCTCCAATCCGGTCGACAGCCTCACACGCGAGCAGCTCGAAGCCATCTTCCGCGGCAAGATCACCAACTGGCAGGAAGTGGGCGGCGAGGACCGCAAGATCGTGGTCTACTCCCGCGAGACCTCTTCCGGGACCTACGAATTCTTCAAGGAGAGCGTGCTCGACAACAAGAACTACATGAGCAGCATACTCTCGATGCCGGCCACCGGGGCCATCATCCAGTCGGTGAGGCAGACAAAGGGCGCGATAGGCTACATCGGGCTCGCCTACCTCAACAGATTCGTGAAACCTCTGGCAGTGTCCTACGACGGCGGGCGGCACTATGCCCTCCCCTCGGTGGAAACCGCCGCCGACGGCTCCTACCCCATCGTCCGGCCCCTCTATTATTACTACGACGCGCGCAAGGAGGCCGAGGTCAGCCCTTTCATCTCCTTCGTGCTTTCGCCCGAAGGGCAAGAATCGGTGCTTGAGCAGGGCTTCATCCCGGTAAAAGACGAACAGCAATGAAAAGATTCCTCGAAAAGGCGGTGAAATGGCTGCTGACCGCCAGCGGCTTCGTGACCAGCATCGTAATACTTCTGATAATAGGTTTCCTCTTCACCGAAGGCGCCGGACTGTTCCGCGAACCGGTGATTGAGGAAGGCTACGTGCTCGCCCTCAACATGGAGAACCCGGTCAGGGAACTCGACGCCGCCCAGATCAAGGCTGTGTTCGACGAGGACGTGACCAACTGGAAGGAGCTCGGCGGCCCGGACATCCCGATCTCGACCTTCAGGCTCGAGGACGCCGACAAGTACTTCACTGAAGAGCAGCTCGGCGCCCAGTATGAAAACGCTGGCGCCCTGATCGCCGGGCTGGTGGCCTCCGACCCCGGAATGGTGGCCTTCGTGCCCGAGACCATGATTCCCGAAAACTCCGGCCTGAACTTCATCGAGGACAACTCGATCTCCCCCGGAGAGGTCTTCGCCGGCGGCGAATGGTTCCCCACGGCCACCCCGGCGCCCCTGTTCGGCATGCTCCCGCTGCTGCTCGGCACGCTCTGGGTCAGCCTGTTCGCGATTCTGTTCGCCCTGCCCTTCGGCATCAGCATAGCGGTCTACATGTCCGAGGTGGCGTCGCCCCGCGTACGCAATTTCCTGAAGCCGGTGATCGAGCTGCTGAACGGCATCCCCTCGGTTGTCTACGGCTTCTTCGGCCTCATAATAATCGTCCCCATGCTGCAGCGCGTGTTCGGCCTGCCCGTCGGCGAAAGCGGTCTCGCAGGCAGCCTGGTGCTCGCCATCATGGCACTGCCGACCATAGTGACGGTCGCGGAGGACGCGATGCGCAACTGCCCGCGCACGCTCCGGGAGGCCAGCCTGGCGCTCGGGGCCAACAAGTGGCAGACCATCTACAAGGTGGTGATTCCCGCCTCGATGTCGGGAATCGCCTCGGGAGTGGTGCTCGGAATCGGCCGCGCGGTGGGTGAGACCATGGCAGTGCTGATGGTCACGGGCAACGCCGCAGTGATTCCCCACTCGATTCTGGAACCGCTGCGCACCATCCCGGCGACCATCGCGGCCGAGCTTGGAGAAGCGCCGGCCGGCGGAGCGCACTACCAGTCGCTGTTCCTGCTCGGCGTGATCCTGTTCTTCATCACCTTCTTCATCAACATGTGCGTGGAGTTCATCTCCGCACGCAACAAGGCAAAATACAACTAGCATGAACGGCAATCCTCAATATCCCGCAGGCTACAGCCTCCGCAAGCGCAGGTCGCAGACGGTCGCGTTCGCGGTGTTCCGCACCCTAAGCCTGCTCGTGGTCATGATTCTGTTCGCGATTCTCGGCTTCATCATAGTCAAGGGCGCGGGAGTGCTCAGCTGGGACTTCCTCACGAAGGCTCCTGAAGACGGAATGACCTCCGGAGGCATCTTCCCGGCGATAGTCGGCACCCTGCTGCTGATGGCAGGAAGCGCGGTCGTGTCCTTCCCCATAGGCATCATGAGCGGAATCTACATGAACGAATACGCCTCCAGGGGCTGGGTGGTCAAGTTCATCCGGCTCATGACCAACAACCTAAGCGGAGTGCCCTCCATCGTCTTCGGACTCTTCGGCATGGCCCTCTTCGTCAAGTACCTGGGCTTCGGCGACAGCATACTCGCCGGCTCGCTGACGCTCGGACTGCTCTCCCTCCCGCTGGTCATACGCACCACCGAGGAGGCACTCAAGGATATTCCCGGGGGAATACGCGAAGGCAGCCTCGCCCTGGGAGCCACCAAGCTCCAGACCATCTGGAAGGTAGTGCTGCCCATGGCCATGCCCCGGGTGATCACCGGGCTGATACTCTCGCTGGGCAGGGTCTCCGGAGAGACCGCGCCCATCCTCTTCACCTGTGCCGCCTACTTCTTTCCGCAGCTGCCCGCGTCGATATTCGACCAGTGCATGGCGCTGCCCTACCACCTCTACGTGATTTCGACCAGCGGCACCGACATCGAGGCCCAGCAGCCGATAGCCTACGGCACAGCGCTCGTGCTGATCATCATAGTGCTGGTGATAAACCTGCTTGCCGGCCTGCTGCGCAAGTATTTCGAGAACAGACTGAAAATGAAATAGGATATGGAAAAGATTGAAGCCAGGGACGTAAACTTCCACTACGGCAGCTTCCACGCGCTCAAGGGCATCTCGATGGAGATTCCCCGCAACAAGGTAGTGGCGTTCATCGGGCCGTCCGGCTGCGGGAAGTCGACCTTTCTGCGCCTGTTCAACCGCATGAACGACCTGATTCCGGGAGCCAGCCTCGACGGCGAGATACTCATCGACGGCAAGAACATCTACGCCCCGGGAGTGCAGGTGGACGAACTGCGCAAGGAAGTCGGCATGGTCTTCCAGCGCCCCAACCCCTTCCCGAAAAGCATCTTCGACAATGTAGCCTACGGCCTGAGGGTCAACGGCATACGCGACAAGTCCTTCATCACCCACAGGGTGGAGGAGGCCCTCAGGGGCGCCGCTCTCTGGGAGGAGGTCAAGGACAAGCTCAACGACTCGGCCTTCGCCCTCTCGGGAGGCCAGCAGCAGCGTCTGTGCATAGCCCGCGCGATGGCGGTCTCCCCCTCGGTGCTGCTCATGGACGAACCCGCGTCGGCGCTCGACCCCATCTCCACGGCCAAGGTCGAGGAGCTGATATGCGAGCTGCGCAAGGAGGTGACCATAGTCATCGTGACCCACAACATGCAGCAGGCGTCCCGCGTCAGCGACAAGACCGCCTTCTTCTACATGGGCGAGATGGTGGAATACGACGACACCAAGGTCATCTTCACCAACCCCCACAAGGAGGCCACACAGAACTACATCACCGGCCGCTTCGGTTGATCCGGCAGCCGGGCACCCACGACAAGACAAAACAACAACTGCAATGGTAAAATTCATAGAGACGGAACTGGAAGACCTCGGACGCGAGGTGGACCAGATGTGGACCCTCGTCTACAACCAGATGGAGCAGGCGCAGCAGGCGGTACTGGAGATGGACCGCGGAGCCGCCCAGCAGATAATGGTGCGCGAGAGGCGCGTCGACGCCTTCGAGCTCAAGATTGACAGCGACGTGGAGGATTTCATCGCCCTCTACACTCCGGTGGCTGTCGACCTGCGCTACGTGCTCTCGATGCTGAAGATCAACAACGACCTCGAGCGTATCGGCGACTACGCCGACGGCATCGCGCGCTTCGTGCGTGACTGCGACGCGCAGAGCCTCGACCCCGAACTCGTGGAGAAGCTGCAGCTCAGGACCATGTTCTCCACTGTGCTGGAGATGCTCAAGGAACTTCAGGAAGCCCTGCGCGAGGAGAACGCCGCGAAGGCCACCGCCGTGGCCGACAAGGACGACCTGCTCGACAGGATCAACCTGGCCTCCACCGGCATACTCACCGACTACGCAATCGCCCACAAGGAGGCGATCCCCCTGTGCATAGGCTTCGGCTCGGTGTTCCGCAAACTGGAGCGCACCGGCGACCACCTGACCAACATCGCCGAGGAGATAGTCTTCTACATCGACGCCAAGGTGCTCAAGCACGGCGAGGCCGGAACCGGGGCTTGAAGTCTGCCGGGATTTGAAATCCCGGCCTTTGTAATCACTGTCGGATTTTTTCCGACGACAACTGTAGTTTTTCGAAGATTCCCGCGTCTAAAGGGTAAAAGAATTCGGAAAAGCGATGGAAACTGAAAGGCAATTTGCGCAAATGGTACGGGAACAGAAAAGCACCGTCTACCTGGTCTGCTACATGTTCTCAAAGGACAAGTCCGAGGTCGACGACCTCGTTCAGGAAGTGCTGGTGAACCTCTGGAAGGGCTTCGGGAGATTCGAAGGCCGGAGCGACATCAGGACCTGGGTCTACAGGGTGAGTCTCAACACCTGCATCTCCGCCGCGAGAAAGAAGAAGAGGAACGAGACCCTGCCGCTCACGATGGACATAGACCTGTTCGACGAGAATGATGCCGACAACCGGCAGGTCGACCTGCTCCACTCCCGGATCAGCCGGCTCCAGCCCTTCGACAGGGCGATAGTCCTGCTCTGGCTCGAAAACCTGAACTATGAGGAGATAGGGCAGATAGTGGGCATCAGCACCAAGAACGTTTCCGTCCGCCTGGTACGAATCAAGGAACAGTTGAAATCAATGTCAAACGACTAAAAACACGGGAAAATGGAAAACTACAGCGAACTTGAACAGATGCGTCAGGAAATGGCGGAACTCAGGGCGAGACTCGACCGCCAGACCATCATCAGCGAGGAGCACATCCGACGCTCAATGTGCGACAAGGTCCACAGGATAAAGGTACAGACGGCCCTGCTGGCCGTATTGGGAGTGGCAGGAGCGGCCTACTGCCTCTGGGCTCTGCACTGGTTCATGGGGCTCTCGCTCGCACTCTCGGTCTTCACGGTGCTGTTTCTTCTAGGCGCCGTCTTCTTCTCCTTCTGGGCGACCAGGAGAGTACGGCCGGAAGACATCATGGGCGAGAATCTCACGCGGGCTGGCAGGGAGATAGCCCTGATGAAGAAGCGGGGGCTGCAATGGAAGAAATTCGCCTACCCTCTGGTACTGGCGTGGTTCATCTGGGTGGCAGCGGAGTGCGTCATCGCAGGACTCGACAACGAACTCTTCATGGGCTTCCTCCTTGGCTGCGGCCTCGGACTCCTGGGCGCCGGAATCTGCACGGCCATCCTGGACAGGAAGCAGACAGCGATGCTCGACGGGGTGCTGAAGCAGATAGACGAACTCAGCAGATAATCAATGTCATCGGCCGGAAGATTTCCGGCCGATGCCGTTTACGGACAGGAATTTTTATTAACTTTGTGATGGATTGAGATTCCACTCTCTCCGGAGAAGCCCATTCTCTCTCGCAGCTGCACCTCCAGGGGACCCAGAGCGAACTGATAGCCGAAGTGGCGGAAAGCGGCAAGCCGGTGGTAGTGGTTCTGTCAGGAACCACGGCCGCGGCGGGCTCGCCCTCCGGCAGTAAGAACCATCGCACAACCCTATACTGCCGGCAGGCCGACTCCGCCGCGGCCGGGTCAGGGCAGCAGATTGCAAATCTGCTGCAACAAGAATAAAGTCAGCAATCCCGGCCTGTTCTTGTCAGGCGATTCTGAAGACTATGGGTATCGCGAACATCACCGCCACAGGCTTGCCGCCATGCCCAGTTGCCGCCGATGGTGCCGGGTATCCAGTCGGGAGATTCCGAGACCACTCTGAGCGCCTCAGCGTCGAGCAGCTCGTTGACGCTTTCAAGCAGCGTCACGTCGGAGACCCGGCCGTCGGAGTTGATCTTGAACGAAACCACCACCCGTCCGCCGACCTTGGCGTCCCTGGCCGCCTGAGGGTAGATCAGGTGTTCGGCGACCCATTTGGCAAAGTCGGAGGGGTCTCCTCCGTTGAACTTGGGAGCCGTCTCGAGGTCGGCGAGATTGTCGTACGCCTTCTCGTCCGTGGTCAGGCCGGGCTCAGGCTCCTCGGCCGCACCTCCGTATGCGACGGCGGCCACGCCCTCGATCTCATTCGGCCATCCGGCGTCGGACACCTCCTCCCCGGCGGCCGGAGCCGCGCTCTCATTTCCGCCGCCCGAGCAGAAGCACAGGCTTCCGAGCAGCAGCGGCAGGCAGGCCAGATACGCCAGCCTCGCCCATTTTACTGTCTTGATTTTCTGCATCATGTTAATCCTGTTTTTGAGTTTGCTGTGATTGAAGCTGTTCGCGATCAGGAAACGTCTGTCTCCCACAGCCTTTCTCACCAGCAGAAGTTGATATTGTGATGCATCGATGCCTTTGTCGAGAACCGCCTCGTCGGCTTCGTATTCATGCAGCATCCTGAGTTCGGAGCGCATGAGCCAGACCAGCGGGTTGAACCACTGCAGCGCGCATACCAGCGACATCAGCAGCAGGTCGGCCGAGTGCCGGAACCTCACGTGCATGCTCTCGTGGAGCAGTATTTCGGGATGCTGCTCGAAATCGCCGCGGCTTATCACTATATGGTTCATGAAACTGAACGACGCGATGTCGGAATCCAGCACGTGGAGCACGTATCCGTCGCGCCGCTCGCCCTTGTCCGTCCTTATGATCCTGAGAATGCGCAGCAGGGAGCGGAGCGTCACCGCAAGCACCGCGATGCAGCCCGCCGCGTAAAGCGCGGTCGCGAGAACTCTCCAGTCGAAGGTTCTCGCCGCCTGAGAACCTCCGGGCGAGGCCTCCGGCAGCATTATGGTCGGCAGCAGCCCGGACATCTCCGGCAGCAGACGGCTGATTCTGAAAAGGGGAAGCAGCAGACATACCGCGGTCCCCGCAAGCAATGCCATGCGGTTGAAGCGGAAGAACGTGGTCTTCCTCATGAACAGCAGGAAGAACGCGTAGAACACCGCGAGCAGCAGCGCGCTTTTCAGAAGGTAGGCCGTCATTTCTTTCTGTTTTCGATTTCAGCTATCAGGGCTTTCAGCTCGTCGAGATTCATCCTGTCCTCCTCCACGAACTGCGACACCAGGCTGGAGTAGGAATTGCCGTAGTACTTCGACACCATCTCCCCCACCGCCTGTCCGCGGTACTCGCGCTCGCTCACCGCGACGCTGTAGAGATAGGAGTTGGCCATGGGCCGGCGGACCACGAAGCCCTTCTCCTCGAGAAACCTGACCTGGGTGGCCACGGTGTTGTAGTTCGGCTTCGGATCTGGCATCCTCGCCACTATGTCGCGGATGAACATGTCCCCGTTCTCCCAGAGAATGTTCATCACCTCTTCTTCCTTTACAGTGAGTTTCTGCTTCATTTCTATTCCTCCCGATGCAAATATACGAACAAAAACGAAAACTCCTAAAATTTTTAGGAGTTTTCCGAAAAAATTTAGTTGTCCTGAGTCATCTCTATTGTTTTCTTTAGTTTTCACAGTGAAAATTTTGATTATGATATAAAATTTTATATCTTAGCTTCACTAAACTATATGCTATGAAAAGATATAAAGTCCGACATGTCATCAAAATGCTAGAAAGAGACGGCTGGACAATAGTTGCACAAAAAGGAAGTCATCGGCAGTTCAAGCATCCTACTAAAAAGGGCAGGGTGACTGTAAATGCAAAAGACTCTGACACACTGGATCAGTTCATATTGAACAGCATTTGGAAACAGGCAGGATGGAAATAAAACAACAAACTCAAGATGGGAAAAATAACAATATTAGTTGACTGGAACGGGAAGAACTTCGCAGCACGTCCGATGAATGAAGACATTGCCTGCATCGCCACCGGCAAAACACTGGACGAACTGCAGTCGAATATGCATGAAGCTCTTGAGCTTCACACCCGCGGGCTTGTTGAAGATGCAGAGCCAGTCCCAGTCGAACTGAATGGAACAATATCTCCTGAATATCTGCTGACAACACGCGCACTTCTACGGTGGAGCGAAAACTGGATCACACTTAAAGCTCTATCGCAGGAAACGGGGATAAACCAGCAGCAGCTGAGCCACTATGCAAACGGATGGAGGCATCCGCGCCGGGATATGCATATAAAAATTGCCGAAGGAATAAGATCCATCGGCAAAAAACTTTGTGCGCTATAGACGAGCCCCAAAAAAGGGGTAAAAGCGCCTACTTGATTTCCAGCAGCTTGTAGCCGGCTTCCTCTTCGACGGCCTTGCGGAGGTCAGAGTCGGAGACTTCGGCGGAGAGTTCCACCGAGGCGGAGCCGTCGGCGTGGCTGGCGTTTGCGGACACAACTCCGGGCAGGGCCTCGAGAGCCTTCACGACGTGCCTTTCGCAGTTGGCGCACATCATTCCTTCGATTTTCAGAGTCTTTTTCATAACTATCTTGTTTTCAATTTGTTCAACAGAACTGTCCTGAGGGGCGGCGGCCGCGTCACCTGGGCGTTTCGGATATATGCGGGCGAAATTCAGCCTGAGGGCGTTCGTGACCACGCAGAAGCTGGAAAGGCCCATCGCGGCGGCGCAGAACACGGGGCTGAGGCTCCAGCCGGTCAGCGACAGCAGCACCCCGGAGGCCAGCGGAATTCCGCACACATTATAGAAGAAGGCCCAGAACAGGTTCTCCTTGATATTCGTCAGCACCTTGCGTCCCAGCCTTATCGCCGCCGGCACATCCGAAAGGCGGCTCTTCATGAGCACCACGTCGGCGGCGTCGACGGCGGCGTCGAGCCCGGAGCCTATCGCTATGCCCACGTCGGCGGCAGTCAGCGCCGGCGCGTCATTGACCCCGTCGCCCACCATAGCCACGAGCCCTTCTCCGTGCATCTCACGCACGCGGCTCTCCTTGCCGTCGGGCAGAAGTCCGGCCACGACCTCATCGACGCCGGCGGCCTCGGCTATGGCCTTTGCCGTGCGCTCGTTGTCGCCGGTGAGCATGACCACGCGTATGCCCATCTCCTGCATCTCGGCCACTGCCCGCCTGCTGTCCTCGCGCAGCACGTCGGCCACGGCGATGATGCCGATGAACCTGCCTCCGTGGCTGAAGAAGATCGGAATCTTTCCGGAATCAGCAAGCTGGCAGGCGGTCTGGCGCGCCTCCCGGGGAACTCTGCACCAGCCTTCCATGAACTCGGCGTTGCCTGCTGCGATCAGTTTTCCGTCCAATACTCCGGCGAGCCCGCCGCCCGGGAAGGTCTCGAACTCGGAGACCTCGCCGCAGCTGATGCCCTCGGCCCTGGCCTTCGCGAGCACGGCCTTGGCGAGTGGATGTCCGCTCTTCTTCTCCAGCATCACCGCCATCCTGAGCAGGCGCTCGGGCTTGACCCCCTTCTGCGGAAGCAGGTCAGTCACCTCGGGGGTACCGGAAGTCAGGGTGCCGGTCTTGTCGAGCACCACGGTCTTTATCTTGCCAGTCTGCTCGAGCGCCGTAGCAGTCTTGAACAATATGCCGTTGCGCGCACCCGTACCGCTGCCGGTAACTATGGCCACCGGCGTCGCGAGCCCGAGGGCGCAGGGGCAGCTGACCACGAGCACCGCCACAGCATGCGAGAGCGCGACTCCCGCCTGCTCCCCTGCGAGCATCCATCCGGCGAAGGTCGCGAGCGCAATCAGGATCACCGCCGGCACGAACACCGCCGACACCTTGTCGGCCAGTCTGGCAATGGGCGCCTTGGTCGCCGATGCGTCGCTGACCATCTTTATTATTCTGGAGAAGGTGGTGTCCTCCCCGACCCTGACAGCCTTGCAGCGCAGGAAGCCGGAGACATTGAGAGTCGCGGCGGAAACCGGCGAACCGGTCTCCTTGTCGACCGGAAGGCTCTCTCCCGTGAGGGCGGATTCGTTGACCGCGCTCCCGCCTTCCAGCACCGTACCGTCGACAGGGATGCTCTCACCGGGCCGCACCACGAAAATGTCGCCCGGCCTGACATGCTCCACGGGCACCTCGGTCTCCCTGCCGTTCTTCACGACCACGGCGGTCCTGGGCGAAAGCTTAGCCAAGGCCTTGAGCGCATCGGTGGTCTTCCCCATCGAGCGGGCCTCCAGCATCTTGCCCACCGAAATCAGCACCAGTATCATCGCGGAGCTGTCGAAATACAGTCCGTCCATATAGGCCGCAGCGGCCGCGTTTCCGCCTCCGGAAGCCGCCCCCGCCATCAGGAAGAGCGTCACGAGGCTGTAGGCGAAAGCCGCGCCCGAACCGAGTGCCACGAGGGTGTCCATGTTGGGCGAGCCGTGCGTCAGGGACCTGAAGCCGCTGCTGAAGAACTCAAAGTTGACGCCGAGCACGGCCACTGCGAGCAGCAGCTGCAGCAGGCCGCAGCCGGTGGCGTTGTCCTCAAGGAACGCGGGCAGGGGCCAGTCCCAGAGCATGCCGCCCATGGCGACGTACATCAGGGGAAGCAGGAATATCAGGGACACGACGAGCCTGCGGGCGAGCACGCGGGCCCTGGACACCTGGGGCGTACTCCCGGCTCGACCGCCCTTGGGCGAGGCATGGTAGCCGGCCCTGTCGACCGCGGCCATTATGTCTTTGTCCGAAGCCGAACCCTCCACGTTCATGGAGCTGGTGACCAGGCTGACCGAGCAGGCCTTCACTCCCGGAACCTTGGAAACCGCCTTCTCGACATGCGAGACGCACGCCGAACATGTCATTCCTTCAACATCAAACTGTCTCATCTGCGTTATTTGTTATCGTCCGGCCGCCGTGCCGTCCTGCTGCGAAAATACAAAATATACCTCAATCCGGGATGTCCCGCCGCAAGTTTGCAACTGGGTTGCGGCCGCAGTGCTACTTTCTTACGTACTCGAAGAACGCCTCCGCATTGTCCAGTTCGCCGTCGATCACGGAGGAGGCCGTCACCTCGGTGCTGATTTCCGAGGCGGGCTTCGAGATCAGCCGGACCATGTCGGGAAGCCGCTCCACGCTCTCGAACCTGCCGGGCCGGAAACGCATTCCCGCACCTATGGGGAAGGGTTCGCGGGAGACGTCGGCCGGATGCGCTCCCCACACGGCGACGTACTTCCTGCCGCACTCCACCTCGGCGCCCTCGGGATAGTTGACGCCCGTGACGAACTGCACCTCGCGTCCGCCGAGTTCGGAGGCGGTTATCGTGGCGTCGCGCCCGCGGTTCTTCATCTCTATGCGCAGGGATATGTCCACGAAGCCGCCGCGGTAGGGCACCCCGTAGGCTATCATCTCGGCGAAAGC
>ERZ779889.3319-NODE-3319-length-11881-cov-3.358194_pt1 | contig 11881 bp, 9 predicted proteins | sample MGYA00511030_ERZ779889 | MGnify/ENA primary metagenome ERZ779889 (study PRJEB29588, sample SAMEA2160616) | human gut metagenome | biome: human gut; feature: human-associated habitat; material: faeces | place: Denmark | collected 2008/2010 ...
TTTATCTTTATTATTTAAAATAAATTCCGCAAGCGGCGGCTGTATTACTTTATCATTTAAACGGACAAAATTATACGGTGCTGTTGGTTTGAGCTTCTTACTATTAAAATTGTTAGTACCAGATGCTTTATGTTGACCAGAGCTATTATCTCTAAAAGCTCCGCTTTGTTTTTTACTGGCACTTAAACCATAATCGCTATTAATTTTAACTTTTGTTTTGTTAAAATTATTACTTTTATTGCTGCTATTTTGTTTGTCATCATTAATTTGTTTTTTGCTATTAATCAAATCAGCGATAGTTGGCATTAAAGTTATCCCCTTTCAAACGGCATAATTTCAACCCAGCGGAAAAAAGCGTATCCGGCTAGTCCCGTGTCTTGGTCAAAAGCAACATAACTGCGGGTAGTTACTGCATATTTATCTGCTTTTTGCACACAAGGCAATACAATGCATATTTTTCTGCCCTGTTCTTTTACCATAACAAAACCTTCCGGCAAGTCATTTGTTTCACATCTGCTGCCGAATATAGCAGATGTACTATCCGTAACAGTAAAATCTTCTCCGTCTGATGAACTGTCGCAAATAATGCGCATTTTATAGTTATTAGCAGTTTTTAAAATATAAATTTCACTATCTTTATTAAAGAGGCGCATTTCAATAAAATATTTTTCATCTATAACGCCGGCATCAGAAAATATAAAGGTTTTATCCTGATAATAGCCAAGCTTCATTTCATTTATCTGATAAACAACTACCTGATATTTTCCTTCTGGTATTATTTTCAGGCACTGCTGCAAACCCTCAAAACTTTGTGTTGTTACGTATGTTTTTACATGATGTGATTCTAAAACAGATTTTTCCTTCGCAAAATAACATGCCTGCTTTTTATTTTCCATTTAATTCACCTGCCAGTGCTTTTACATAGTTTTCAAGCTGTTCTTTGCTGCCATTAATTTTAAAGCCATTTTCTGAAGAAATACAATATGTTTGTGTTTTATATGTTATACTGCAGTTTCTTCCATACAGTATGCCGCGCCCAACTGCTTTGCCGCTGCCAATATTTATATTGCCGAACCAGATTTCTTTTAAAAGCAGTAAAAGCAGACCTGCTTCAGCTTCAGTACAGTTTTTAATTGTAATTTTAAATATTACCGGCGCTAAGTTTTTATCATTTTGCCATACCGGCATATCAGTAAACAAAGCTGCTTCTATCGTACCGCCTGTAAAACGGTCGATGCGGTTACGGCTGTGTACAATCTTTTGAACATCTTTTTCACTAATATATGTTTCTTCCGTAACCAGACGGCTTTTTTGTGCTTTGCCTGTCTTTTCATCTGAATAGCCCATCAAATTACTCAAGAAAAGGTCTGCAGCAGTTTCATCACCATTACTCAATGCCATAAGTATTCTAAATGCAACATTTCTTAATACACCTTTTATACTTGTTCCCGGTATTACATAATCATCGTTGCTTTTCATCTGCACACTGTTAATGCGCAATTTTCTTTCCTCATAATATTTTTTGCTTTCTTCTTCCGATGCATCTTCCCTTATCAGCAGCGAACTACGCAAAGCGCAGGCAAGAGTCATTACAAAATCGTTTTCCGGCAGCAAAATTTCTTTTATATCGGCCGTATAGGCAGCATGTGCTGGCAATTTACCTGTTTGCAGCCAATTAAGCCAGTTATCTGCTGCTTTGTTGCCTGCAAAATTAAAATCATATATTTTTACAGCATCCTTAGCAGCAATTTTCCCGTAACCTTTTGCTGTTAAAGAACCTACGTTAATGCCGGATGTTAAAATATCCGCAATTGATGCCAGCATATCAGCAATAAAATCACCATCTTTTTTAAATTGTTCGTGCTTCCATACAAAATTGTCTTTTACTTTACTATTTACAGCAACAGCGCGGACAGTAACTTCAATATCAAGTGTTCCTTTTGCCCCTCTTTCAACTGCTTCGTAATCATATTTGGCGCCATCAATTCCAGTACCTGTTACATAATCTATTGCAACACCGTCACGATAAATAATATTAGCGTTTTTCAGCACAATATCACTAATATTAATCATACTTTGGCTACCTTCATCATCTCCAATACAACCAAACAAAAAATCTGCTGCTTCTATGCCATACAAATCTTCAATTTCCGCACGCAGTACACCTGCTACCGAAGTACCGGGAATAAAGCAATTACCATGTTTGTCTTTTAAAATTAAAATATCGGTAATACCATCATCAGTTCCGGAGCCTATTCTTAAAGGCGATTTTGTTTTTATTTTGCTCTGTATTAACAGTTTTCTTACAACAGCAGCTGTGTTTTTCAATTTTCATCACCTCTCAAGAACTTTTTTAGCTGCATGGCGCATAAACCATAACCAGTATTCTTTAAATATACTGTTTTCATCAGGCCATATATTATCTGCCCCAAATTCTTCTATCAATTCTGCTGGAATATTTTCGAACATTTTTTTATTATACAAAGTTTCATATGGCTGATGTACACCGTCTTTACCTGTTAAAATTTCGTATAAAGTATCACCGTTAAAATATAATTTTTGCAGGTTATCTTTTGCTGTTTTTTTAAAGTTCTCGCCAATATACGCCTGAATTTCTTTTTTACCATATCCGCTGCGCATAAGACTTTCTACCCTTTTAAGTATATTTTTGCCGTTTCCCGACATACGGAATTTTTTACTGTACACATCAGCTGCAGCCTGCCTGATAACTTCACGCATTATGACTTTTTGCAGAATTTGCAGTGCTTTTTCTTTTACTGTTCTGTTTATAATCGGCTTTTCATTACTTACATCATATTCACCGATAATTATGCTGTTATCAGGCTGCCAAAGCCGTAGTTGACCAAATCCCTCTACTGTATTTTTGCCAAAGCCTTTGTAAAGAAGATCATTTATTTTATTTAACTCTTCAATGCTGCCATTAAATTTAAGCTCTATTAGAGAACCAGCACTCACTGCTGTTTCGCGTGTTTTTTTCGTATGCCAAACATTAACATATCCATCTATATTTTCTGCCGCCGCAAAAAGTTTTAATTTTTTGTTTTGCAAACTGCCTCTAATATCGTTTTGTTTTAATAATATGTTAATATCATCAATCAATTCTTCTGCTGCTGTATCAATACGTTGAAACTGCCCGTACGGAATATATGGTGTTAATAGCAACAAATATAACCTACCCTGTTTAACAGGTATATTTGTATTTTGATATTTTTTGTCAAGAACTCTAAACTTGCATTTTCCGTACTGCGCATTTTTAGAACGCCCCAGATATACTACATTGCTGTTTATTTTTTGAAGCATATCTGTAAACTTGTCAGCAATATCTTCATCGGCAACAAAACTGCCTTTAAAAACCTGTTCTGATTCTATATATTCATAATTAAATATTTTACCATCACTACTGCTGCCTTTAATACGTTCACTATCAGTATTACGTGACATGTGCATTTCTATTTTAAGTTCAGTTTCCGGCATATAGTATTTACCGCCAGCTTTCTGCAAAAATCCCGTAAGTTTTTTAAACCCGGGCATTACATTGCTATCGCCAGAAAGGTCAATATATTTTTCTCCATCTTTGCTGCGCATAACAGATAAAGGCACTACCAGCACTTCATTTTCAGTTAAACTTTCACCTATAACAGGATATGCCGGCAAAAAGCGTATTTTTCCAGACAAAAACATATTATAAAAATTTTCGTCATTATGCGGTGTTTCCAGTTTAAAATTTTTTATATATTTATTTGCCAATGCCCCACGTACTGCCGAACCGGGAATATAATTTTTGGTTGCATATAAAATATTGTCATTGCTTCTTTCTGCAAATGCAACCGGTGCTTCGGTTTTTATTAAAAATTCGATAATTTTCATACTGTCACTTCCTTTTAGCAGTTTTCTTCGGCAATAATGCGGCATTTTATGTGCCCACAACCCCTATTACGCTTACCGCCTGCAAAACGTAAATTAAGCAGTGCTTTTGCTAAAATATCTTTATTAATTTTGCTGTTATCTTTTAAATAAATACTTCCATAAAATTTGACCCCGCTGTCTACAACACGCATGTTATGCAAACTGCCATCTTTGGTTGTGCCAGTCTTTTTGTCAATGGAAGTCTGAAATCTAACATCTGTATATCTTCCAAATACAAGTTCAGGGGTAAATATTCCGGAATATGTATTTTGCAGATACTTCCACGATTTGCACATCTCACTGTAATCAGGCAGATAAAAATTATCAATTCTAAAACCCGCTTCTTCTGTTTCGCTGTGGCCAAACAAATGATCTACATCATTATTTGTAAACCATTTGCCACCGCTGATTTCTGACATTTCAAGCGCACTTTCGTACAAAAGTCCTTTTAACCTTTTGGCAGGAAACACCGGCATACCATATTTATCATGTGCTGCTTCACTGTCAATAATAATATCTGCCCCACCATAACCAAGCTGCAATGGAGAAAGCACTTCAATTTCCACATCAAATTTCATAATTAATCCTCCATACAAATACCGGGTATTATAAAATCGGTTATTTCAATTGCATCAATATAAGGGGTTTCTTTAATATTTTTTTCATTTTTATTATTTACCCATAAATCCTTTGCCTTGATTTCAGCTTTACCGCTTTGTTTTTTTATAACATTGCACATCTCATTTGTATTTTCTAAAAATATTGTCTGTGCATGTTCGGTTTCATGCAAAACACTTCGTAATTCTTTAAACTTATTAGCAGCCAAATTTTTTTGCAAAATTTTCTGTAATTCATATAATTTGCCTATGTATTTGGCACTATCTGCATTTACAACATCATAAGGACCAAAATACAGGCTGCCGCAATCAGCCTGATATTGATTTTTTCTAATCCATGCTAATGACGAAGACAATTCGCCGTGCAAAATAGCATAATCAATAAGGCAATCATCGTTTTGACGGGATTTTTTCTTAGCTGCAGCGCAAAGCTGTTCTGCCAGGTCATAAGCTCTAAAAAAAGGATATTTTGCCGGAACGATTGCTACATCGCCGCAGCAGCTGAGTGTTTTTTTCATTACAGCATCAGTTTTGAAACTAATATCAAACACTATTTCTTCATTAGCATACTTTATAAACCTTCTTGCATATTCAATACCTAATCTTGCCGGGCATACAAAAGTAACATCATCTCCGCCGATGATAATCGGACGAAGCGGCAAATATTTGATGCCCGCCTTTTTATCAAAAAGTTTTTTTGTTTCTAAATAGTCATTATATTTGCCTTCTTCATATTCTTTTACTATACCAGTAAGCATTCTTCTAAAAGCTTTTTGAACAGCCCACGCTATTTTCAGCGAAAGTACTTTGCGTTCCTGCAAACTTCTGCACATACTGAATTTTACGCCCATATTATTCCCATCAATATGAATGATGCTGATATAACTTTCGCCTTCTTTATAGCCCAGGTTTTCAAACTCGCTGCAAAATTCATATTCATTACCTAAAATATCATCATATTGCCGCCGCAGGTTATCTGACGCATATTTATATGCTTTTATTTTTGCCTTAACCTCAGCAGCCATCATTCTTTGCACGCCTTCTATTGAATCCATTGTATCTGCTGTTTTACCGCAAAAATCGCATTCTATCGTCAAACCTGTATAAGGCAAATCTGTTACAGGCATGATATTATTCTGATTTTCTTTTAACTGTTTATATAGTTCATCAAGCGATTTTTTAAATTCTTCATTATTGCTGCTTAAACTTAAATATCCTACTGCCGCACCGATTTTTAGACCAGGTGTCATAAGCAGAACTTTTTCACTCCATTTGCGAACAAGCTCTTTGCATTTTTCCTGTACATTTTCTGCACGCACCAAAATAAGCATGTTGCCGCCGCCTATATTGGCAATTTCACAATCAACACTTTTTTCTTTGACCATGGCTAATTCACAACTATTCTGCCATTCTGTAACAGGATTAACAAATCCGCATTCTTCAATTGCCAATACAGCTGCATCGGAAAATACATTTTCAACAAGATATGATGCACCAATATTTGTTTTTAATTTATTGCTGTAAAACACATATTTTTGTATAGAACGTGTATCCAGCAAAACTGCTCCAACAACTTCTGTCATAACTGCACCTTCCTTTAAAATTATTACTTATATATAATTATCCCTGCAAAATTTATAAAATGGCAAATTAATAATCAGGGTTTTTCCATTTTTATAACTTTTTCAGTGCCAGGTTTAGGTTTACGCAAAACAGGCAAAAAATCATTTTCAATATAAAATATATCCCAGTTAAAATAAACTGCCATCATAGCCGATGCAGCAGCCATAGCTTTTGTACCGCCGGTTATATCAATACATACCGCTTTTTTATCTTCAAGCAAAGCTGCTTCATCTTTTACAGTTTGTAAAAGCCTGCCGCTGTTTCCTTTATCTACTACGCAAACTTTATAACTAATATTTTTAATATTTACAAATTCCATTATTTTTTTACTGCTTTCAGCAACATCTTCTGTTGCAAGAAAAATTACACTTTCAGGACTATGCAGTAAGATACTTAAAGCAAGAGGCTGCCATGATGTACCGAGAGTTAAAAACATCGTTTTATATTTAGACGCTTTACCGCAATATTTTTTTAAAAACTGTTCAGCAACAAAAGGCATTATATGCATATCATAAAATTTATCCGCTTTTATAATTTCTTCAGTATTTGTACGCGGCAACTTCTCCCAAATAGCAACAGCGTTTTTAAAGTCACTCACAATAACGCCTCCAATAAATCTAAAAATTCATTTATTTTTACTTTTAATTGTTCAAAAGTAATTTTCTCATTCTTATTATGCGCATGATTAACAGCATTTCTTTCTTCTTTTATTTCGAAATAAAGCAATAATGCTTTTAAAGTTAGTTCTTTGCAATGAACAATCTCAATCCATCTTTTATTTATGACACCACGCATATTATCATAACTTCTTGGTGCATGTATAATTTCCAGGCCTATAATATCTGATAAGTTAAATTTAATATTATAGAATTGTCCGGAACCAGCTAAGCCTTTTAATAACTTCTTTAAAGGAAAAGCGCTGCTATTAAATTTTTGAATACTATCTCCTTTCTTTTCCAATTCATCAGAAAGTTCTCTAAATACATTTTCTAAAATTGTAATACTTTTATCTTTTTCACGGTTATAAAGCTTTGTTTTGCTTTCAGAATAAAATAAATGTAATTCCTTTAAATTATCTATAGCCTTACTATAAACAATCTCTCTAACATATTTATCTTGAATATTTTCTACAGTTTCTTTTAAAATACTTCCGCTGTCAAAATTATTATCTTTAATAATTCCATCCAGTTCTGCCATGGATGCTTTTACCAAATAATTATTAACATCCGTATCACTTTTAAACCCGCTGTCTTCAAATTTATTAAAACATTTAACATTTGATAAAAACAGCCAGTAATTAAAACTTCCTTTATTTTCTTTTCTATATTCATCATATCCTTTATTCCAATAAGGCAAATATTCAGCAGGTACAGTTAAAATTGGTTTTTCCTTATTAAAAAAGCATTCCGGCATACGTTCCGTAATTAAAGTCATTGCTTGCTGAATATAATCGTTTTTTATACACCAGCGTACCAACTTTAAATCTTTTTCAAACGGCAATTTATTTTTCACTGCTTCAAATAAATCTCTATATTTTTTATCTATTTCGTCTAAAAACAAGAAAACAGTTTCTACATTTTCGTCTGTAATAATTTTTTCTTCTGAAATCTTATTTTTAAAATCATCTAACTTTTGATTTAAATATTCTATTGATTTTGTAAATTCTCCATAGCGGCATAATTGAACTTTTTCTGAAAAATCACTCATTGCGGAGAGTAAATTTTGTAAACTCTCATCATTGATTTTATTTAGATTAAAATAATAATTTAAAGACTTCATACTGCCGAAATTAGCAAACTCTGAAATTCCAGCTACCAGTTCAAGTAAACCATACGCTGTTGAAAGCAGTTGAATATGCCCACAATCCTTGTTTAATGCAGAATAAATTACCTGCTTAACAGTTATATCTCTGTCATAATCCAATATTCGGCTCATAATAAACAACATCATATTAGCATCTCTTGGACCGCCGGTTAAATCAATATATATATTTATTTTTTCATTCGGTTTTAATCTTTGTATTTCTTTAATTTTACTTACAGCATTTAGTATCGGTTTTAAAATAATTTCATTACTGTCACCGATGTTTTCAATATAGTTAATCTTTGTAATCACTTCATTAATATCAATTTTATTTTTACCATAATACTTGTCAAAAATATTTTGCGTGCGTTCTTTAATAAAACTAAAATGAGTTTTATTAAAACTCACATTATCACTTTTAATTATACTGTCATCAACCATTTTACTTACCAGGCAAATATAATAATTCAGTTGTTCATCACTTTTCCTTAAAAATTGCATAACAAAACGCAGGCCTGATTCATTAGTAGTCAATGTCTTTCCTAATCCGTCATCAAAAAGTTCAGTATATTCTTTTGCAGCAATATTGCCATCTTTTAATTGCACAGGGCTCAAAAATGCAAGCAAAATATTAATCATTTTATTCCATCCTTAAAAATATTTTTCGATAGTTTCTATATTTTTAATTATGCTGCGGCTTATAGAATAATTTCCTGATTTTCCGTAAACATTTCCGCTTGCATGATTAAATTTATTACGCCAATTTTGCACACAATTAATATATCCGTCTATAAAATCTTTTAAGTCTTCATTACTCATCCTTGAATCAATCATCTTTCTCTCCAGCATATAATCAAATATATCACTTCTCTTATTTTCTTTTACTGTTTTAGGACTTGAAAAACCAAATAAGCTATTTATTTCTTTCTTGTCTACTTGTTTTATACAAGACAGAATAACATCTTCTAAATTTTTCAATTTTTTTAAACGTTTTAATATAAAATTCTCCTCCGTAGTATTTGTAGGTGTTGCTTTTTTTAAAATAAATTTCGCTGCATTAGTATTCGGCAGATTTCTATAAAAATCCAATAAATATTTGTCATCAACATATGCTGTTAAATCAACAAATTTTTGAATCTGTTGCATACATTCAATAAACTTATTTAAATCCTGACTGTTGTAAACTTTAGAAGACATTATTATTTTATTAACACTATTTCTGCTGCTAATCAGCTTTATTAATGTTTCATAGTTAAATAAAGGAGTATCTGTTTCATCATTATATTCTGTCTGTTTATTACTCGGCATATATTCTTTAAAAAAGTAAATTCTCCAGTTTGACCATTTCTTACAATTTTTTCTACAATTTTCAATAATATTTTTTTGATTCACTATAATTAATTCCTTGTCTATAACAAAAATAGGCATCCATTCGGTATAGAGTGTTACAGCTTGCTGTAAAAAACCTTTTTGGGCACACCATTTTATTATTTTCGGAATATTATCAACAGTATGCTTTCCAGAATATTTTAATACATCTGCATACTCTTTTTCTATTGTTGGTAAAAGTTTACAAAAAAATTCCTCCTGTTCACTTATTAAACTGTTGCCAGATTGTTTATTCAAAAATTCTTTATATGACTTTAAAGCCTTATCTAATACTTGCATAGTATCAAATAAATCATTAAGATTACTACAAATTTTCAACATTTCAGAAAAATTTTCCATCTTATCAAGCAAATTTCTTAAATACACGGATTTTTCCTTAACATTATAAAAATACTTTTGAATTTGAAAAACATTTCCAAATGCGGCAAATTCTTCGGCTCCTCCAAGTAATGTAAATAAAGATACCAATTCCTTAGCATCTTCAACAATTTGATTTGAAAAATTAGTGTAAATTACATTGCCTACTTCTGCACCACTGTATTGCACCATTTGCAATAAAGCAAGCATAAGCATCGAAGAATGTCTGAACCCGCCTGTCATATCAGCATGAATTATCACACTATCTTCACTGGACATTTCTTTTTGCAAAACATCGTACAAATCACAAACTGTTTTAAATGAACCGGATAAATCATTATTGGCACGCAAAGGTACAGAGTTTATACTGTAGCTTTTATTTGCAAAAATATTCTGAAATTTTTCTAAAGCATCTTTTTCTGCCTGAGGCGTTACAATTGCATATACAGAATTAATTTCTTCATTTTTTTCTTTCAGCTTCCACTCCAGATATTTAAGCCCTGTTTCATTTGTATGCAAACATTTCTCCTTAAATTTTCCTGTTTCATCGGTATAAATTTTACTTTCTTCTTTTCCGAACAAACTTAAAAAGAAAATAACAATATTTTTGGACATCAAATATTACCTTACCTTTGCATTAAACATAAGTTTTTCGAACAATTTTACTTTTTTACGCGCTGTTTCCGTTTCTACATTCATATATTCAGCAAGCAGTTCAATATCTTTCATTGATTTTTTTGTTTTATCCAAATAATAAGACGAAAAATCTTCATCTACATATTTTCTGATAAATAACGGTATGTCAATTCCGTAAACTGAAGCTATTTTACTTGCAGCTATACACTTAAACCATTTTTTCTGTGCATTTGTTTTGCATAATTTATATCCCCTTTCAAGAACATTACTTATTATATGCTGCGCATTATCGCTTATCATACTGCTGCTGTATGCAGCAGTATCGCTAATTTTATATATTTTACCAGTGTTTTCATTTTTAAAAATATCATCATAGCAAAAATATGAAGAATCAAGAACTTCAAAAACTTTATCGGCTTCCTCTTTACTTATTTGCCATTGTACAAACATTTTTTGCAAAACTCCGCGGTTTAAAACATTAAATGAGTTTTTTGTATAATCAATACTGTATTTTATAGAAATTTCTTTTAGCAAATTATTTATAAGATGCATTTTAAGCTTATTTTCAGGTTTTCTGTCATTTAAAAATCTTGCGGTAAGACCTTGTTTTTTTACATTGTAATGACTGTAAAAAATTTTTAAAAATGGTATAATTTGTTCGTTCTCAACGTCTTTTTTACCATATGCTTCAAGCGCAGAACGATATGCTTTATTTAAAATTTCTCCGTCATATTCCATTTTAGCTTCATTTTCGGCAAGCATAGAAAATCCTTCATTAAAATTTTGAGGCAAATACTTATTTAGCTTTATACATTTCATTAATTCGCTTAAAAGTCGAAATTCCACAACCTGACTTTTTACTTTACTTAAATTGCCAAATTTTAATTCAAAAGCCAAATTTTCTATTATATTTTCTCCGGCATCAATATTAACAGACATAACTTGTCCTCACTAATCAACGTGAAATTATAAATTTTAATAAATCATCAAGCCCTGCTTTATCTCCTGCAACAGCTTCGCCGGCAATGGCATTAAGATAAAAAAGCGAGGTTAAATCATAAATTTTTGCAGTATTCACATACTCGGCTGCTTCCGTACCGCTATATTTCATAGAATAAATAATACTTTCTGCTGATATATTAATGCCAGCTTTTGCCGCATAAGCCATGGCTATAAACATACTAAGCGTATAAACCTTCATACCAAAAGTAATATCAGCATAAATTTTATCGCCATCCTTAATTAAAAAAGCAATGTCTTTAAAAAATTTATTAAACGTAAGTGATTCAAATTCTTTTGTAATATTTATTTGTGTAAAATTTAAAGCCGTATGTTTTTTTAAGGCTATAGCAGTAAGCTCCTGTTTAAAAACTTCATAATTTTTTTCGGCATTTTTAGCTGTACCACTGCCAGTTTCTACTACCGTAATAATTTCGACTTTATCATTTTCCTCAAATATTTCGTCTGCTATAAAAGACAAAGGAAAATAATAATTTTTATTGTTCAAATTAAAATCATCGCTAATATAT
>ERZ779889.3328-NODE-3328-length-11864-cov-10.057837_pt1 | contig 11864 bp, 10 predicted proteins | sample MGYA00511030_ERZ779889 | MGnify/ENA primary metagenome ERZ779889 (study PRJEB29588, sample SAMEA2160616) | human gut metagenome | biome: human gut; feature: human-associated habitat; material: faeces | place: Denmark | collected 2008/2010 ...
CTGCCGCACCTCGCTCGCCGTATCGGCACTTAGAATTATGCGGTATTGCCATAAGCGTTGATGTTTCCTGCCCGATATGATTGCCAGACGTTAAGCAAGGGCGATGCGCTGGGCAATATAATCGGGAACGGCATCTTCCTCTATGCCAAGGGCATAAGCAAGCTCACTGTACAGCCGTTCCTGCGCCTGGCGGAAATAGCGTTCATCAGCGGCAGTATCATGCTTTTTGTGCTGTACACGGATTTCGTGGCGGTCATGCAGACCTTTTATCATCTTGGCAATCTCGCGGCAGTCACAGGTTTGCAGGGCCTCGCGGCAGCGGCTTTCCCGCTCTTTGGCATCCATGATGGGGACAACTGCATATTGGGGCATTTCCGAAATCAAAGTCTCCGCCTGCGCCCTGTTCAGCGGCTGACGCATCACAACGGTCTGGTTGTCAACGGGGGCATAAATTGTCATGCTTGGCTGTTTGCAGGTGTGCAGCGTGTAATAGCGTTTGCTTTTGTCCGCAAATTTCATGGGCAGTGGGCCGATCCCATCCACTTTGCATAAACCCTGTGCGCCGTAAACGACAATATCACCAACACAAAACATAAAACAAACCTCCCATTCACACTTTTTAACGTCTTACAATACTATTATAGCACAAAACCCAAGGCCTGGGTAAGGCCTTGGGTTTGAAAACATCAATTTTGTGCGTTTTGGCAAGGCTGAGGCAATGGAAAAGAAGAGAAAATGCAGCAAAATTACAGGTTTTCTTTCTTTTTCTCGCCAAAGCGATATTCTGTGCCGTTCTTCAGACGCTGGATGTTGGAACGGTGCAGCCAGATGACATAAGCGCCCATTAACACGCAACATACCGTGATGAACACAAGGGATGCAGCATCGGTGCCCTTCCAGAGCCAGTAGCAGAGCGTGAGCACAGGATACAGTGCAGCAATAATAATGCTGCCCAGGCTGACAATGTGGGTGATAGCAACTTCAACCAGAAAGATTACCAAAAGCACCAGGCAGGCAATCGGTTCGGTGGCTAACGCAGCACCGGCACCAACCAGCACGCCTTTGCCGCCGCGCAGGCCAAAAAAGACAGGCTTGCTGTGGCCCAGCATGCAGAAGATGGCGGCAAGGTAAGCGCCGCAGATCGGCTGCAAAAGCGGCTGGAAATCAGCCCCGGTGCCGGACAGCAACGAAGCAAAGATAAACTGCCCCAGCTTGACGGCAACCACACTTTTGCCCACATCGCCGATGGTAGTGATCACTGCGGGCAGCTTGCCATAGGTGCGCAGCACGTTGGTCATGCCGGCGTTGCCGCTGCCATGCAGGCGGACATCATCGTGGTAAAAAAGTTTGGAAACCAAAACGCCAAACAGCAGGCTTCCCAACAGATAGGCCTGCAATGCTGTAAGCAGGCAGGCTTCCATCAAATGAACCATCTGTTCTCCCCCTCGTGGTCCTCAGCGTGCCGAACCATCGCCGTGCTCACGAATCAGCAGGCGCATCGGTGTACCGGTCAGGCCAAAGTTTTCCCGAATCTGGTTTTCGATATAGCGCTGGTAAGAAAAATGGAACAACGCTTTCTGGTTGACGAACGCAACAAATGTTGGCGGGCGGGTGGAGCTTTGGGTGATATAGAAAATCTTGAGGCGCTTGCCCTTATCAGAGGGCGGCTGCACACGCGCGGTAGAGCGCGCCAGCATCTCGTTCAATGCGCCGGTCGGGATGCGGGTGCCGTTCTGCACGTCCACATACTGGATGGTTTCAAACAGTTTGTCCAGCCGCTGGCCGGTTTTTGCGCTGATGAACAGGATGGGCGCATAAGACATAAAGCTGAAATCCTCTTCCAGCTGCTTGCGCATCTTGTCCATGGTGTAGCTGTCTTTTTCAACGGCATCCCACTTGTTTACAGCAATAATGCAGGCCTTGCCCTGGTCATGGGCATAACCGGCAACCTTGGAATCCTGCTCCGTAAAGCCGACGGTTGCATCAATCATGATAACGCACACGCGGCTGCGTTCCACAGCAGCCAGGCTGCGCAGCACGCTGTAGCGCTCCACACCGCTTTCCACCTTGCCGCGCTTGCGCAGACCGGCGGTATCGGTAAAGATAAACTTGCCGTACTGGTTTTCCACCATGGTATCAATGGCATCACGGGTGGTACCTGCCTCATTGGCAACAATCAGGCGGTTTTCGCCCAAAATATGGTTGATCAGGCTGGATTTGCCCACGTTGGGGCGGCCAATGACGGCAACAGGAATGCGGTCCTCTTCTTCCTCATCGTTGTCATCAAAGTGCAGGTTTTCACACACGGTATCTAGCAGGTCGCCGGTACCATGGCCATGAACGCTGGAAATCGGCACGATATCGCCAATGCCAAGACTGTAGAAGTCATACAGCTCCATCGGCGGTTCACCGACTTTATCACACTTGTTGACTGCCAGAACCACAGGCTTGCCGCTGCGCATCAGCATACCGGCAATATCCTGGTCCTGGGCGGTAACGCCAGCGCCAATTTCGCCCACCATGATAATACAATCCGCGGAATCAATGGCGATCTGGGCCTGTTCCCGCATATGGGCCAGCAGGCCGTCGTCAATGTTGGGCTCAATGCCGCCGGTATCAACCAGCAGGAACTTATGGCCGCACCATTCGCAATCACAGAAAATGCGGTCGCGGGTAACGCCGGGCGTATCTTCCACAATGGCAAGGCGCTGGCCGGTCAGCTTGTTAAAAAGCGTTGACTTGCCCACATTGGGGCGGCCAACGATGGCTACGATCGGTTTTGCCATAGTCAAATGCCTCCTTACATAATAAAGTTTATGCGGTTTACACCGCAAATACGGGCGGGATTACCGCCCACCAAAAGAAAAATGCAGCTTTTTGCGTTTGGGTTTTGGCTTCAGTTCCCCAAGGTAAGCTTTGCACCCACCGGCACCATCGGTTGGGATAACCTCAATCTCACAGCCAAGGGCCTCCCCCAGCTGCTTGGCGGTGAGATCATCCAAAAAGCGGTCTTTTTCGTCCCGGAGCATCACTTCGGGAACACAAAGAATATTGCTGCTCAAATTGCCCTTGCATTGCTTGATGATATCCGTTCCCGTCACAAGGCCCGCAACGCTGACAGTGCCGCCAAAATAGTCGTTCTGGATGGCGTGTACGGTAACGGAGATCTGCGGGTATTTGGCATGGGTGGCTTCAGCCATTTCGCGGATAAGCGGCGCGGCAAGGGTTCCGGTCACAACATCAATGCTGCGCGGTTCCACATTGCTGCGTGGGAACTGCAGTTCATCCCAGAAGGAATCATGATACATCCGCCACATGCCAACGCCGTCTTCCAGCTGGTCATAGTTGTCATAGAATTCAGCAGGGGGAACTTCCCTCCCCGCCAGCAGATACCATTCATCACTGGGGTAAACAACACTGCGGCCGTACTGTTTCCGGCAGCGGGCACAATATTCCTCCATGATGTCCAGCGTTTCGGCGGCGGACTGCTGGTCGTAAGGCGTCAGCTTAAACAGCCCCTTACGGTAGGCTGTTACACCGGCGGGCACGGCAGCAATACTTTCCACCTGCGGCCGTAGCCGCAACAGGTCGTCCAGCGTGCGGCGTAGCTCGTCTCCATCATTGATGCCGCGGCATAACACCAGCTGGCAGTTCATATCAATGCCGCCTTTGGCAAACACGTCCAGATAGCGCAGGGTTTCGGCTGCGCGCTTGTTTGCCATCATGCGTACCCGCAGCTGGGGGTTGGTGGTGTGCACCGAGATGAAAATAGGGCTGATATGCAGCTTGATAATGCGCTCAACCTCACGGTCCGTCAGGTTGGTCATCGTGATATAATTGCCATACAAAAAGGAAAGACGTTCATCGTCATCCTTAAAGTAAAGCGGTTCCCGCATACCAGGGGGCAGCTGGTCAATAAAACAGAACATGCAATGGTTAGCACAACTGTGCTTTTCATCACCAAGGTATGTTTTGAAATTGCAGCCGAAAGGCTCATATTCCCCTTTTTCAACAGAAATTTGCTGCTGTGCACCATTCTGGCAGATCGTCAGAGTGAAATGCGGCGCAGAGGTATAGAACTGATAGTCCAATGCATCGTTCAGGGGGTTACCATCAATGGCCAACAGCGTACAGCCAGGTTTCAAGCCCAAACGCTGTGCGGGGGAATGTTCATCAACACTGACAAGATGCAGCGGCATGGTGGCAGCTCCTTTCCGGCAGAATAAAAAATGGGGATAAACAAGAAAAAGGGAGAGGCACAGCCCCTCCCTTTAAGAAGCAATTAAGCCTCTTTGCTAACCTTGACAACTTCGACGCCCTTGTAGTAGCCACACTTGCCACAAACCTGATGGGGCACCTTGAGTTCGCCACACTGAGGACATTTCACCAGCGTAGGAGCCTCCAGCTTCCAAACGTTAGAACGGCGTTTATCGCGACGGGCTTTGGATTGTTTTCTCTTGGGTACTGCCATTTTTAAGCACCTCCTTGGTGAAATTCAACTAAGCAGTTGTTTTAATATGCTAAGCCGGGCATCTGCAGGGGCAGCTTCGTCTGCCGGTTGGCAGTTACATCCTGCCGCCTTCCTTTTGCCACAGATGGGGCATAGGCCTTGACAATCGGGGCTACATAAAAGTACCCGCGGAATTTTGAAAATCAATTCCTGGTACACGAGCTCCCGTATATCCAAGCAGCCTTTTTCATCCAGCGGTAACTCAAAGTCCGGGTCATCAAGCTCACGCTCTTTGACAAAATAATCCACACTAAAATTATAACTCTGGTGAATGGGCGTAAGGCAACGTGCACATTCGGCATCGGTTTCAGCGGCAATCGTCAGCTGCATGACCACACCATCAGCAGTGGGCACAGCCTGAAAAGAACCTGTGACCGGTTCACGGATCACACTTCCATCAAAATTTTCTGTGGAGAAATCTTCAGAAAATTGCGCTGTATAGGGCGTTTTGCCCGTTTTGAAATAGTTCCGAATATCAAAGCGCATAGTTACACCTCAAAAGGTTGCTTATCTAGTATACACAAGTCGACCCATCTTGTCAACAAAAAAACAGAAAAAAGTAAAAGAATTTGATTTTCCCGCTCTTTTCAATCGGATGGGCAGCTGTATTGCGGCAAAAGCCACTGCTTTTGCACGGCATACCAAAGGGGCAGGCTCTTGCAGCGCCTGCCCCCAGTTACTTAAAGGACAATGCTTTTACAGGTACTTCTTGATGCCTTCCGGCAGAGAAGCCTGATCAGCGGATACGGTCACAACAACCTCAACACTATTGCCTGCAATCTTATCAATCTCAGCCAGGACCTTGGCGGCTGCATCCATGTTGTGGTCAACGATTTTCAGGATGCCGTCAATGAACAGTTCGGTGATATCATAGTTACCAGCCAGAACACCAGCAACAAAACCGTACAGCATATCAGCGCCGTTGATGTCGTATTCATCGGCGTCCAGCAGGCGGGCTGCGTGGTTAATCTCGGTGGTAAGCTTCATGGACTTCTCAATAACAACGATGTTGCCGGAAGTGGTCTTGGTTGCGTTGTTGATCATATCGATCATGGTCTTGGTTTTGCCGGAGCCTTTGGCGCCAACGATCAGTTTAATCATAAGAAGTGACCTCCTTTATATTGAAGCGGAAACAGGCATTAGCCAAGCTTTGCCTCCAGCTCCGCTTTGCGATCCTCATAACCAGGTTTGCCAAGCAGGGCAAACATGTTCTTTTTGTAGCTTTCCACGCCGGGCTGGTCAAACGGATTGACGCTCAGCAGATAACCGGAAACAGCGCATGCTTTCCAGAAGAAGTAAATCAGGTAGCCAACATTATAAGCATCCAGAGAATCTACTTCAATCACGCCGATCGGCACGCCGCCGTCATTATGAGCCAGAATGGTGCCTTCCATGGCCTTGCGGTTTACAACGCTCATGTTCTGGTCAGCTAGGAAATTCAGACCATCAAAGTTGCCTTCCAGCGGTTCAATGTAAAAATCCTCACGGGTATTCTTGATATCGACATAAGTCTCGAACATCGTGCGGCTACCATCCTGCAGGAACTGGCCCATGGAGTGCAGGTCAGTCGAGAAGATGCAGGAAGTCGGCATCAGACCTTTCTGGTCTTTGCCTTCGCTTTCGCCAAACAGCTGCTTGTACCATTCGTTCATCATGGTAAAGTCGGGCTCAAAAGCAGCCAGGGTTTCCACAACCTTGCCCTTGCGGTACAGGATGTTGCGGGTCATCGCATAACGATAAGCATCGTTATCCTTGCTGCAAACGCTGTAAGCTTCGCGGGCATCAGCAGCACCTTTCATCAGGGCATCAATGTCGATACCGGCACAGGCGATGGGCAGCAGACCAACGGCAGTCAGAACAGAGTAACGGCCGCCAACATCATCAGGAACAACAAAAGTCGGCCAGCCCTGTGCATCAGCCAGCTGCTTCAGGGTGCCTTTGGCACGGTCAGTGGTGGCATAAATGCGCTTGTTCGCCTCTTCCGGGCCAACGGAATCTTCCAGCAACTTGCGCAGAACGCGGAAGGCCAGAGCGGTTTCGGTGGTGGTACCGGATTTAGAAATAACATTGATGGAGAAACGCTTACCCTTGGTCACCTTAATGATGTCGTTCAGGTAAGTGGGAGAAATTGTGTTACCGCAGAAATAAATCTTCAGGCCGTCCGCGGTATCGTTGTGATACAGACCCTTGACTGCTTCGACAACAGCGCGTGCGCCCAGGTAAGAGCCGCCGATACCGGCGACCAGCAGCACATCGGAATCTTCACGGATCTTTTTAGCTGCTTCCTTGATACGGGCGAACTCTTCCTTGTCATAATTAACAGGCAGGTCCAGCCAGCCCAAAAAATCATTGCCAGCACCGGAACGGGATTCCAACTGCTGGTGGGCAAGCTCGACCTGCGGGAAGATCGTATCATATTCTTCGGGACGGATAAACTTTGCAAGATGTTTGCCATTGTATTTGACACTCATCGCTTAAATCCTCCTCATCCATAATTTAGTAACTTCATGATACAGTTTTTACGCTTGATTGTCAAGCCAAAACCTGGCGTTTTTCATCCGTTTTGCACAAAACCTTACGCTGTAAGCCATAAAGCATTGACAACACGCCGGAAACAACCGCTAAAACTGCGCACGTCAACGGGTTTTGCCGCAATAATTGGGCAGCTTTGCAAAATGCCCTGGCTGTTTTTGATGTTTAGGCTGCCGATAACCGAACCTTCCCGGATGGGAGCCTCCAGTGTTTGCGGAAGTTCAACTTCAGCTTGCAGGGCGCTGCCCTGCCCTTTTACGGCCAGGCAGCGCTCCGGCGCGGTGTAACATAGTTCCAGCGTGGGCTCTTCACCCTTCTGCACGGGCAGTGTTTTGGGGGCGTCTGCCGGGATGGGAACCAGCGCACTTTCAAACATAGCGAAGCCATAATCCAGCAGGCTGGTGGCAGCGGCAAAGCGCTCCTTGCCGCTGGAAGAACCCAGCACAACAGCAATCAGCCGCAAATCATCCCGCGATGCACTGGCGGAGATGCACACACCGGCCTTGCCGGTTGTTCCCGTTTTCAGCCCGGTGATGCCATTATAACTTTTCAGCAGTTTGTTGGTGTTCACCAGTTGGGTTGCACCGCCGCGCAGGGTATCCATCCATACAGTGCAGTAATTTTCAATTTCCGGGTGGTTCAGCAGCATTTCCCGGCTCATGATGGCGACATCGCGCGCGGTGGAAAGGTGGCCGTCTTCATCCAGCCCGCAGGCATTGCGGAACGTGGTGCTCTGCATACCCAGCTCTTTGGCGCGGGCGTTCATGCGCTCCACAAATACCGGCTCGCTGCCACCAATAAATTCGGCAACGGCTACTGCGGCATCATTGGCGGAGGAAATACAGATGGCTTTCAGCATTTCATCTAATGTCAGCTGTTCGCCGGGTTCCAGCCAAATCTGACTTCCACCCATATGATAGGCGTGTTCGGATACGGGGACGATATCACTCAGGCTGACCTTCCCTGCTTCCAATGCTTCAAAGGTCAACAGCAGCGTCATAATCTTGGTGATGGAGGCGATAGGGCGGGACTCGTCGGCGTTCTTTTCATATAAGACTGTGCCGGAATCTTCATCAATCAGGATAGCCGCCTGGCAGGGAACATCAAAATCCCGATCGGTGGCCGGGTTAATATCCAGCGCTGCACAGGGCAGCGCATTCAAGATAAAAAATAATCCCAAAATCAGGGCTGCAACCCGCTTTTTCATGACCAAAGCCTCCCCTGCCATCGTCTTTGGCCGGGCGCTGCCCGGCAAGAATGTTTTTTGCTTTGGTGATATTGTATGCGGTATAAGGGATGTTTATTGCAGCCGCATGGTATTACCACTCATCTTTTTCTGTGTGGGCGGTGGAGCCTTGTCAGAATGGGCAGATTCTATTATAATACTGATAGAGCGTTAACCAATAGAAGGACGGAATACGATGAGAGTTTGTTTTTATACCCTCGGCTGTAAAGTCAACCAGAACGAAACGGGTGCGTTGGCCCAGCTGTTTGAGCAAAATGGGTTTACCGTAGTGGAAGAAAAAGACGGTGCGGATGTTTATGTGGTCAACAGCTGCACCGTGACGAACTTTGGCGACCAGAAAAGCCGCAAATGGCTGCGCCGCGCCAAACGCGAAAACCCCGGCGCGGTGACAGTTCTGACGGGCTGTTACCCGCAGGCGTTCCCGGAAGAAGCCGCTAAAATTGAAGAAGCCGATGTGGTAACGGGTTCCGGCAACCGCCACGCCATTTTGCAGGATGTGCAAAAAGTGTTGAACGGCGAGGAAACCAAGGTGGTGGACATTCGCCCGCACCAGAAGGGCGAAAGCTTTGAAGAACTGCCGATGGACCGCTTTGCAGATCACACCCGCGCATTTGTGAAGGTAGAAGATGGCTGCAACCGCCGCTGCGCTTATTGCGTGATTCCCCGCGCCCGCGGCCCGGTGCGCAGCCGCAGCGAAATAAGCATTCTGGAAGAACTGCGCCGCCTGGCGGCATCCGGTTACTGTGAAGTTGTGCTGACGGCAATCAGCCTGCCCAGCTATGGCAAAGATACCGGAACGGGCCTGGCGGAGCTGGTGGAACATGCGGCGGCTGTGGCGGGCATTGAGCGCATCCGCTTGGGCAGCCTTGACCCGGATATGCTGACGGATGACGATATCCGCCGCCTGGCTGCTGTGCCGAAGCTTTGCCCGCAGTTCCATCTGAGCCTGCAAAGCGGCAGCAGCAAGACTCTGCGCGCCATGCGCCGCCCTTATACCACGGAACAGTATGCCGCCGTTGCCGCAAAGCTGCGAGAAGCTTTTGGCGAGGAAAACGTGAGCATTACGACCGATGTGATTGTGGGCTTTCCCGGTGAGACGGAGCAGGATTTTGAGGACAGCATGGCATTTGTGGCAGGACAGCGCTTTTTGAAAGTACATGTTTTCCCCTATTCTCGCCGCGAAGGAACACCCGCGTTCGATTTTCCGAATCAGGTTCCGGAGCATGAAAAGGAATCCCGCAGCCGTCGCATGACCGCCGCTGTGGAGAAGGTACGCGCAGAACTGGCCCATGCAGCACAGGGGCGCACGGCACAGGTGCTGCTGGAAACCCCACTGTCCTCCACCTTGTTCACCGGATACACCAAACAATATCTGCCAGTTGTGGTCAATGCGCCGGGGCACAAAAGCGGTGAAATCGTGACCGTAACACTGGGTGAATGGGACGGCAAGCGCTGCCGCGCCCAGGCACAGTGATGGACAAGGCGGGAAAACATAAAATTTGCGCGGTTTTTTCTTGAATTTCCGGGTTTTCCTCTTGTAATAAAGGCGGTTTCTTGGTAAAATCTTAACAGGAGCCGTATCGTTATTATTTTAACTTAGAGCATGGAGAACAGCAATTTCCATTGCGGCGCACATCCAGCAAATGTGCGTGTGCGGGGCCGAACCGCGGCTTTGCATATACGGCAAATTAGAAGTTTTGTGTAAGGAGCATAAGCACAATGAGAGGCATTTATACCCCTGTAACCGACATTCGGCGCAAGGTATTTACCGAAGTTGCCCGCATGTCCTATGAGAGCAATGAAATGGCAGATTACGCGAAGGAAATCCGGGACCTGCCCTTTAAGATCATGCCCGGCGAGGACTCTTCGCTGCGCAGCAGCATCTTCCTGGAGAGAGCGATTGTTTCTGAACGCATCCGTCTGGCTATGGGCCTTTCTCTGCGCCCGGTTACCGAGAGCGTTTCCGCTACCGAAGACCTGGAGCACAGCGTAATTGCTGACAAGTACTATGAGCCGCCGCTGATCAACGTTATCAAGTTTGCCTGTAACAAGTGCCCGGAAAAGATCATAGAGGTTACCAGCATGTGCCAGGGCTGCCTGGCTCACCCCTGCCAGGAGGTCTGCCCCAAAAAGGCAATCAGCTTCCGCAATGGCCGCAGTCACATTGATCAGGATCTCTGCATCAAGTGCGGCCGCTGCGTAACCACCTGCCCGTACAACGCCATCGTCAAGGTGGAGCGCCCCTGCGCCAAGGCTTGCGGCGTTGGTGCTATTCGTTCTGACGAGCATGGCCGCGCAGATATTGATTACAACAAGTGCGTATCCTGCGGTATGTGCCTGGTCAACTGCCCGTTCGGCGCTATCGTGGATAAGGGCCAGATCTTCCAGCTGATCCAGTCCATCAAGCGCGGAGATGAAGTCATCGCCATCGTGGCACCTGCCTTTGTCAACCAGTTCCCCAACATGACCCCCGCCAAACTGCGCGAGGCCATGAAGCGCCTGGGCTTTGCCAACACTGCAGAAGTTGCCATCGGTGCTGACCTGTGCACCATTGATGAAGCGCATGACTTCCTGGAGGAAGTTCCCTCCAAGCACCCGTTCATGGGAACCTCCTGCTGCCCGGCATGGAGCGTTATGGCCAAGAAGAACTTCCCCAAGTTTGCTGACTGCATCAGCATGGCCATGACCCCCATGGTGCTGACTGCCCGCCTGCTGAAGCAGGATCACCCCGCAGCCCGTATCTGCTTTGTCGGCCCCTGCGCCGCAAAGAAGCTGGAAGCCAGCCGCCACAGTGTGCGCAGCGAGGTTGACTTTGTCCTGACATTTGAAGAACTGATGGGCATGTTTGAAGCCAAGCAGATCAACTTTGATGACCTGCCGGATGACCCGAATGATAACTTCAACAATGCCAGTGCCGACGGCCGCGGCTTTGCCGTCAGCGGCGGTGTTGCACAGGCGGTCGTCAATGTCATCAAGAAGGAAGACCCGACCCGCGAAGTGAAGGTCGTTTCCGCACAGGGCCTGGCAGAATGCAAGAAGATGATGCAGCTGGCTGCTGCCGGCAAGTACAACGGCTATCTGCTGGAAGGTATGGCCTGCCCCGGCGGCTGCATTGCCGGTGCCGGCACTTTGGCTGATCCTGCCCGCAGCGCAATGATGCTGAACAAGTACAAGGCACAGGCAACGATGAAGACCGCTGCCGATACCCCGTACAAGGATACCCTGGATAAGCTGAAGTACTAATTTTTGCGGCGTAGCGGAAGTCGAGCCGATAGGCTGACCCGGTAAGCCAAAACAAAATGTAATATAACGTTCCCCCGGAACTGGTTTGCTGTTAGGGCAGAATGGTTCCGGGGAACGTTTTTGTTTTTTACATGCAGTTGTTAAAGCACTGCCCTGTGGACGACTTGTTTCTATCCACAAAAAGGAGTGTTAAGGAAAGCAGCAAGCCCGGTAGATCAGGTTTTGGCTGTTTGATAATTTAAGAGAGCTGACCGTCCATTTTCGCATAAAAAATATAAGGCAATACCGCATAATTCTAAGTGCCGATACGGCGAGCGAGGTGCCGCAGCCGCC
>ERZ779889.3332-NODE-3332-length-11846-cov-3.938258_pt1 | contig 11846 bp, 10 predicted proteins | sample MGYA00511030_ERZ779889 | MGnify/ENA primary metagenome ERZ779889 (study PRJEB29588, sample SAMEA2160616) | human gut metagenome | biome: human gut; feature: human-associated habitat; material: faeces | place: Denmark | collected 2008/2010 ...
CGGTGGTGACCGAATGGCCGAAGCTTTCTGCGCCGGTTTATGTCAACAGTGAAGCAACCCTCACCGGCGGCAGCGGCGAAGGCACCTTCGATTTCAAGGCAGGTGCTGCTAAATCTTGGGACAGCGCAGGCAGCAAGACCACCATGATTGTGTTTACTCCCACAGATACCAATAACTACAAGGAGCTGACTCAGGACTACACCGTAACGGTTGTCAAGCGTACGGTAAAGAACTGCAATACGCTGACTGGCATTACGGACAAACCCTACGGAACGGCGCTGGAAGAGCTGGGACTACCCGAAACCGTGACGATCACCACGGAGGACGGCAAAACATTTGATAAGATCCCCGTCACATGGAGCGGTTATAATCCGAATACGCTGGAGGAGCAGACGCTCACCGGAACATTAGATCTTACTTCGATTGCTAACGAGGTGGAGCAGCCCGGCATGCCTGTGACGGCGCAGATCAAGGTCAAACTCACGACGAAGAGCTTCAGCGGTATTTCGGCTGCGGCTTATGAGGGTGTGTATGATGGTAGTCCGCACGGGATCACCCTCACCGGCGTGCCTAGTGGCGCAATCGTAAAATACGGCGAAAGCGCAGATAGCTGCACACAGGACAGCCTGACCTACACTAACTTCACTAATGGTGCAAAGACCGTGTATTATAAGGTTTCCCAGTCCGGCTATGCGGATGCTTCCGGCTCCGCCACGGTAAATATTACCAAACGCCCACTCACCGTTTCCAGCATCACGGAAAATAAGACCTATGCGTATGCTTCCGGTTCAGACGGTAAGGCAATCGGTGTGAATATTGCAGGAAAGCTTCCGACGGATAGGGGAACTACAATATATACGGATGAAAAGACAGATACAGAGCAGCTTTTAAGTGAGGTAACAGTCGATACAGCCGGAAATCTGACCTATAAAGTAAATCAGGTAGATGCGTCCAAGGTTGGAAAGACAGCAATTATCACGGTAACAGCTTCGATGGAGAACTATGAGAATGTTGAATACACGCTGACGATTAGTATTACAGATAAGAAGACGGTAGAGATTAAGCGTGGAAACACCGTATCCGTAGATGGAAGCAATGCGCTGACTTATGGGGAAAAGGTTTCAAAGCTGACACTTGGAAATACCGTTTTTGTGGAAGCCGGTACAGATGATATGATAAAAGGTATTCTTTCATGGAGCAATCCGGACGAGATACCGGCAGCCGGAACCACACAGGCGGGCTGGGTATTCAAGCCGGCAGACAGCAGGCATTATGCTGAACTTACCGGAACAGCAGCTATCACGGTTGCTAAGGCAACACCGGTAATTGCAGAGAAGCCGACAGCAGGCGCACTTACCTACGGACAGAAACTTTCAGACAGTACCCTGACCGGAGGAAAAGCAGCTTATCAGACAGCAGATGGAACTGAAATCACAGGAACATTTGCATGGAAGAACAGCAGTAGCAGGCCTACAGCAGCAGACAGCCAAAAGACAGAGTATGATGTAATATTTACACCATCAGACGAGGATAATTATAATGCTGTTGATACAAAGCTTACAATCACTGTAAATAAGGCAGCTCAGGCACCGAACATGCCGCAAGCTGAAATGACACCGGCACACAGCACAAAGAAGGTTGGCGATATTACGCTTCCGGATGGCTGGAGCTGGCAGGAGGCAGATAAGGACACGGCACTTGCAGATGGTGTGGCTGTGACGGCGACTGCGGTTTATATAGGAGCTGACAAGGGAAATTATGAGACAGAAAGTGTAAGCATTACGATTACAAGAAGAGAATGTGATCACACGCACACTGAAATACGGAATCAGCGGGAAGCGACCTGCAAAGAGGAGGGCTATACCGGAGATACCTATTGTACAGACTGTGATAAGCTTCTGGAAACCGGAGAAGAGCTGGCGGCACTCGGACATGACTATCAGGCAAGCGTGACAAAGCAGCCGACGACAACAGAGGAAGGCATCAGAACCTATACCTGTACAAGATGCAGCAACACTTATACAGAGAGCATTGCAAGGCTTACGAGTCCATCACCGCAGCCAACTGCAACACCATCAGATAAGCCGGAGACACCATCACCACAACCAAAGGGCACCAATCTGAAGGATGACACAGGTGCAGCCTACAAGGTAACAAGTGCAAATGGCAAAACACCGGCAGTGCAGTATATAGCACCAAAGAGCGGTGTCAAAGGAACGGTGACAGTTCCTTTGGAGGTCACGATCGATGGCGTAACCTACAAAGTAACCTCTATCGCAGGCAATGCTTTTAAGGGCACTAAAAAGATTAAGAAGATAGTGATCGGAAGTAACATTACTTCTATCGGAAAAAATGCTTTTGCAGGCTGCACAAGTCTGACAAGTATCACGATCGGAAAGAATGTGACGAAGATCGGAAAGAATGCCTTTACCGGCTGTAAAAAGCTAAAGTCGATCACAATTAAGACGAAGAAGCTGACAACAAAAACCGTTAAAAAGGGAGCGTTTAACGGCATCAGCAAAAAGGTTGTGGTAAAGGTGCCAAAGAGCAAATATAAGACCTACAAAAAGCTGCTCCCGGCAAAAGGTCTGAAAAAAGCGGCAAAGATCAGAAAGTAACCAACACGCTGAAAATACAGTAACCTCATATGAGAGACTGCTTAGGCAGCAGAAATGCAAATACAGACCTGCGAATCAACCGGAGCAGGGAAGTAATTGTATTTCTGCTGCCTTTTACTCTAAGTATTTGCAAAAAGATTTTCGTGCTTTTTTTGATATAAATGATATAATTTCTATAAATATATACTTGAAAAATGATAAAAGATACATTTAATGGAGGGATTGTGTGACCGATCCAAATAGAGTCTCTGCGAGGACCGCTGTTCTTGTTGCTGCGGTAATACTTGGTGCGGTGCTTGCACGTATTCTAGGCGTCTATAACATATATCCGAAAACAATGGGTATTTTTCGCAGTCTTTTATATATGGGGCTGTTTATTGTGTGGGGATTTTCCGCCCGGCAGCGGATTATCGGAGCGCGTGCGCGCAGATATCTGACTACTATCGCTATATTGATGATTCTTTGGTTTATTGTGCGCTCATTAAAGTACTATTTTGTAACGACCCCTGTGATTGTACGGTATTTGTGGTATTTTTATTACCCTGCATTGTTGATGATTCCGATGCTGGCAGCACTTACAGCAATTTCTATTGGAAAAAGGGAGGAGGATCCCCTGCCGAAAAGTGTAGCATTTTTATATGTACCGGCAGTGCTGCTGGTCTTACTGGTGCTTACGAATGACCTGCACCAGCTTGTTTTTCGTTTCCCGACTTATGATACAGTGTGGTCGGATAAGGATTACAGCTACGGATATGGATATTATGCTAAGGTTGTTTATCATGATGTTGACAGTTACCAGAGTTTATTAAATATAATGAATGATCCATCGTTGGATAAAAAAATATGTGAATAATAATTAAATGGAGGACTTATGGCAGATTTTAAATATGAAATAGTTGAGCATATTGGCACTCTTTCAGAGAGTGTCAAGGGGTGGACAAAGGAATTGAATAAGATTTCGTGGAATGGTGGAGAGCCTAAATATGATATTAGAGATTGGGCACCGGAACATGAGAAAATGGGAAAAGGTGTAACTTTGTCAGAAGAAGAAATGACAAAATTAAAAGAATTGTTGTGAGTTATAATTTGTAAATATGTGGTTGTAAGTGTACAAGAAATACATACAAGATGCAAAGTATAGAGTATTATTGAGCTTTTTCATCCTTTGCATAATAAAGCACTCACACATTTGCTAGTAACATATTTGTGAATTATATAAATGCTACTAATCCTATAAAATTAAATCATACTTTTATAGGAGATGTTTCGCATGCAAAGTACGAATGAGTATGTTACTGAATTTGGTCATCTTCATTTACGAATTGAAGAAATTTTGAAAGAGAAGGGGATTAGCAAGACAAAAGTCTGCAAGGAGTTAGATATCCCCCGTACAAATTTCAATTGATACTGCCAAGACAAACAGAGTAGATGGGATTTGAAATTCCTATGTAAATTGTGTCTGTATCTGCAAGTGGATTTAGGAGAATTGACAGAGTACATACCGCCGAATCCGGCAAAGTAAATGAATATGAGTAACAGGTAAAGAATCAAGAGGAACGTGTCAGGAACATGTTTCCTCTTTTCTTTTGCAATAATGGATTTAGTATTTTTGCTAAATGCGGGAAGGGAGAAAAAACACATGGGAAAAACAACTAGCAAGAAGATGATTCCGTTATTGATACTCAGAATCTTATGGAAACACGCAGATAAGGAGCACATGGTTACTATGGATTTTATCTGCAATCGATTGGAAGAGGATTTTGAAGCAGAAAGAAGAATGACAAGATTGGGATTACAAAAACTGGTTTCATCAAATATTCGCCAGCTGAACTTGTTTTTTCAAGAAACACAATGGAAACCGGATGGACAAAAGGAACTGCAAATATGTGAAAGAACGGTTGCAAACCCAAATCAATCGGGCAGTTACATAAAAACCTATTATCTGAATGGCCGATTGTTTACCGATACAGAAATCCGCATGCTACATGATAGCATTTTATTTTCTCCGGGGATAGATAATAGTTGTGCTAAAAGGCTGCTTGAAAAGTTGAAACGATGTGCCAGCAAATATTTTGGCAGTTGGTTTAAATTTGTGAAGTACCGAGAAATGATAAAGAGAACAAAAAATGCGTATATCTATAATTACTTAGTTGAAATCGGGAAAGCGATCAAAAGATCAAGGAAAGTATCATTCCGGTATCGAAAAAATGGGAGACTGACAGATAAAGTGTTTAAAGTATCCCCGTATTTTTTGATCATTAGCGGAGGGTGGTATTACTTGATCTGCAATACAGATGGGAAGGATGCATTGTCACATTATCGGATTGACCGGATGGAGCAGGTGGAAATGAATTTTGAGCGTGGACGAGATTTTTATTCTGTAGAAAGTGTTGATGGGCTTTTTGAAATCTCAAAGTATTTGGAAGAACATCCACGTATGTCATATGAAGAGCCAGTCAGTGCTACACTTTTGGTTGATGAAACACTGGTGGAAGCGGTGGAATTGGAATTTCGGATCACAGCAAAAATGAAAGCGCAGGACAATTTTTTTCGAATGAGGATTGTTTCAACGAAAACCGCTATCTGTAACTGGATTATAAATCTTACAGAATACATAAGAATTGAGACGACATCCGATCCTTCCATTATTGAACTTTTGTGTTATCGGGCGAGATGCATTATAGAACTATATCAAAAAGCACAAAAATAACAGGATTAGTCGAAAATTCCAAAAAAGTGGAAATTTCAAAGTGTATTATCTGATTGGTTGTAAAAAGAATATCACGGATTACCGTGGTACTTACCACGGAACAAATAGTCTACCATACAATAAAAGGGCAGTGTATACTTTACTTGTGGTCACAGGAAGGATGTGGATGCTTGAAAGATGTATAAGAGCATAGTCCGAGAAAAACTAATTCAATATTTAGAAGCAACAAAATTATGATATTCGGGAAAGCAATATTGTTAAGGTAAGTCATGGAATGAGCATTGAACCTTTTGAATTGTTTCAAACGAATGAACAGATTCTGGTACTGCAGAAAATACCGGAGATTGAACTGATCCAAGAATCAAGATTGCTTCCGGCGGAATATCAGGAAATATTGTTTAAGAATGATTGCAGAAAAGAAGATTTAAAAAGTATGTTTCACTTAGTACATAAAACATTGTATATGAAGAAATTTGATTGACAAAATCAAAATTTCTTCATAATATAATAGATAGAAAGCACTGGACATCCACACAAAGGATGTAAAGATTTGTGGCTATGTTATAATTTCGGTTATAGCAAACTGCGTGGCACAGTATCCTAGAGGAAAATGCCATATCCAATATGAGGATTAGGTCATATGCGATTGGCTTGAGGGTAACAGCTTAAGCAAACTGCCAGTGGTGATTCTGAGGGAAGCGAGAGCTTCCCTTTTTTTATGGCGTAGTGAAGGAAAGAAAGAGAGAAAAAAAATGGGAAAATCAAAATTGCTAAAGATAATACATAGTGCAGCGATTAATTATCAAAAACATTTAGCAGGAAGAACTTTTCTTTATGTATATGAGGACAGATATGTTGAAATCGTCTTTAAGAGTTCTTCATTCTTACATTTAACCGGAGTGAAGACTAATTTAAAAGCAAAAGGTTTTTTCCTTCATGCAAAGAAGAAAAAAGGGTTAAGACCAAGTGAAGTGATGTTTGATAAGGCGCATCCGTATGATCTGGCGGAAAGGAAAATCAATCATTTGGAGAATTTGTATAAGGTTACATGCACCAATGTAATGATTGCGACAGAAATAGTTACGATAACGGCTATATATAAAATAGGAGTAACTAATTTTCAATTTGTTCTTTTATGCGGACCGAATCGGGACAAGACAGGAACTTTGATTGATGATTGTCTGGTTCCCTATATGTTAATGGGATGGATAGTGGTAACATGCACGGAATGATTGATGATGCGGTGCATAAGTTTGTGGATGATGAGAGATATTATTTTCACTATTATTGTAATCAATTGCCAGTGGAATTGACCAGAGCAATTGAAAAACATTTGAAAGATAGTGATGGAGTGGAATATTGGTGTAGACTTCACTTAATAGGAAAGACAATTTTAGGAAAGACAAGCTACTTGTTTATCGTACTAATGTTTGATAAAGCGGGATTGGATATTGATTTATTATACGATGGAACAAGGCATGTATTTTGGAGTAACTTACATTCTCAGTGGTCTTACAGTAGGAATGTTGATATAGATGAAAAAATAATTTGCTATAATGAGTTATTTCGCAGGGCGGCGTCACTATGTGATGTTTTTTTGCGTGTTTATGGGGATGATTTTAATATGTTATCTGCAATGGAGTACGAGAGGGAACAAAATATCGGGAGTATAATAGCAACGAAGGATTCAAAAATAGGGGAAAATGCTGGATTACAGATGAATTATGATATATGTTTGAATCTAGAACAACCAGTAAAATTAGAGGCATATTCATACAAAAAAATTAGGAAATTATTGGAGATAACAAAAACAGAGTTGTCTCTGATAATGAATGAAAATGGTGAAATATATGCCATAGGGAGATTAATAGAGAATCCTACTTGTGAATATTATAAGGTTCAATTTGAAGGGTGTTTTAAGTGGACGATATATAAAAATAATAAAAAATTTTTTTGCTATCGTAATATGATTCCATGTATTCCAAATAAAAAAGTAGGAATAGGACACGCGGATATATCGCTATTAAGAGAGACATTTGGAATTACTGAAACATTCAAAATTGAAAAAATAATTGAAAAGGCAATTACGCAAAAGCATGGAACGATGGTGGTTTTTACGGAAAATGCAAAAGAAGAAACATACAGATTGAGAAAATCGGGAATGCCCGTATTACCGATTGATATTACTTTGGAGGAAACATTAATAAAATCGTTAACATCTATAGATGGAGCACTTATTTGTGATATTAAGGGGATTTGTTACTCAATCGGTGTAATTCTGGATGGTGAAACATCGGATAAGGCAGATTTGTCACGCGGTGCAAGGTATAATTCTGCAATAAGATATATTGAGCAGCAGAGGAAAAATGATAAGAAAACTGGAGATGTGGATTCGAAAAAGGGTATCCATGGTGGAAAAATTAAGATTTGTGACGGCGTTTATAAGAGACATGGCGGCGTATGTATTCCTGGTATATCAGGTAACCATGGGAGCCATTACTTTGAGTGAATTCGTCCTTTTGTTCGGGGCAGTTACCGGATTTTCTGCCTTTGTGGAATCCCTTGTGGACAATTGGATGATGTTAAGAAAGGGAAAAGACGGCATGAACCATGTGAGGACTTACCTGGAACAGCCGGATGAGGAAATGGAACAGGGACACAGCATAGAAAAACTCGCACTTCCCATTTCCATAGAATTTAAGAATGTAAGTTATTCCTACAAAACCATGAAGAACGGCAGCAGTTACCACCATCCGGTGCTGTCCCACTTTAACATGAAACTGGAAGCGGGAGAGAGGGTGGCCCTGGTAGGTGTCAATGGAGCCGGGAAAAGTACCATTGTGAAACTGCTGACAGGAATTTATGAGCCGGATGAGGGCCAGATTTTGTACAATGGGATTCCTGCCGGGCAATTTGCAAAAAAAGAAATCTATCGATTATTTTCCGTGGTGTTTCAGGAGCATTTTATGATGCCGGTTTATCTGGGGGAAAACATTGCCTTGCAGCGTCTGGAAAAACTGGATGAGAAGAAAGTGTGGGAAGCACTGGAAAAAGCGGGGATGAAAAAAGTATTGGAAGAAAAAAAGATAACCTTGGACCGGTTTGTAACAAGATATGTAACCAGAGAAGGAGTGGATTTTTCCGGGGGACAAAAGCAGCGGCTGATGCTTGCCAGAGCATTTTACAAAAATGCACCGGTACTGGTTTTAGATGAGCCCACAGCAGCCCTGGATCCCATTGCAGAGAGTGAGATCTACGAAGATTATGCCAGATATACCGAAGGCAAAACGGTGCTGTTTATTTCCCACCGGTTTGCCAGCACCCGTTTTTCTGACCGTATCCTTTTGCTGGAACAGGGAGAAATTCTGGAGAGCGGTACCCATGAGGAATTGATGGCGAAACAGGGACGATATGCGGAACTATTTAATGTCCAGAGCAGGTATTATGAGGAAGGCGGTGAGAAAGCGGATGAATAAGATAAAAGAAAACTGGAGCAACATTAAACGGGTTCTCCGGGTGATCCAAAAAATAGACAGACATTATTTTCACTGGGTGATGGTTACTCATGTGATCAATGCGCTGGTACCGTGTATGCTTTTGTATCTGTCTTCGTATGTATTGGATGGCATGGCAGATGGGAAAAGTTTTCGCCAGCTGATTGTGACCGTCAGTCTGATTCTGGGAGCGACTCTTATTTTGAATTTTGTGGCCAGTACGGTGTGGAATCGATGTGAGGTGCGCAGAGATTACATATACAATATGTATGAATCCATGAGAGAAGAAAAGGTCGTCTATATGGATTATTCCCGGGTGGACAGCCCAGAAGTGCGCAGATTGAAGGAACAGATGGAACGGGACAGAAACTGGGGATGGGGTATCAATACACCGATTCTTTGTATCAATGATATTCTCTATCAGATATGCAGCGGAGTGGCAGCCCTTGTACTGACCTGGCCGGTACTGGTTTACATGATCCATCATATAACCGGATGGATGACGCTGGTATTTCTCGTTATGACGGGCTTGATCCTGTTGCTTTGCAAAGTGAGGATACCCTGGACAAAGAAAATGGAAGACTACAAACAACTGCGTATGAAAGATAAAGATGTGGCAGAGTCTGTACATTTTTTGTGGTCCAATGTGACAGGTGGGTGGTTTAACTATCAGAATGTAAAGGATATAAAGATCTACCAGGGATTTGATCTGATGCGGCGATGGAATCTGGAGGCTGCCTTTTCTAAATCCAACCAGAAACGGTTAGAAGATATGGCAAAGACCCGGGGAATGGATGAAGCACTGAGAACAGCGGTATTTTCGCTGCTGGAACCGGGAGCATACATCCTTGTGACGATGATGACCATGGCAGGGAAACTAACGGTAGGAAATCTGGTGGCTTTTGCAGGAGGAATGACCCGGCTGTTTAACGGTGTGCTGGGGTGTGTGGTATCGGCCATAGAATTAACTTACAAGGTAAAACAGCAGTGTTCCACATTGGATTATCTGGAACTGGAAAAACAAATGCACGATGGAACGATTCCGGTGGAAAAGAGCAGTGATAATGAATACCAGATTGAATTCCGGCATGTGTATTTTAAATATCCGGGCAGTGAAGAATATGCGCTGAAGGATCTGTGCCTGACTCTGACTATAGGAGAAAAAATGGCAGTTGTGGGCATGAATGGATCCGGTAAAACAACCATGATCAAACTGCTGTGCCGCCTGTATGATGTGACCGAAGGGGAAATTCTTCTAAATGGTGTGAATATCAAAAAATACGACCAGAGGGAATACAGGCAGCTGTTTTCCGTTGTGTTTCAGGATTTTCATATTCTGCCCTATACACTGGGAGAAAATGTGGCAGCCAGCGGGGAACCGGATCCGGAACGCGTGATGGAATGTCTGGAAAAAGCAGGTCTGGGGGAGCGGGTAAGAAACCTGCCGGAGGGACTTCAGACTTTCGTTACGAAACAATACGACGAAAACGGAGTAGAGTTTTCGGGTGGAGAACTGCAAAAAACAGCCATTGCCAGGGCCATTTACAAAGAGTCGCCTTTTGTACTGTTAGATGAGCCGACGGCTGCGCTGGATCCCATGGCAGAATATGAAATCTACCGCAACTTTGATAAGATCGTGGACAAAAAAACATCCATTTATATTTCCCACCGCCTGTCATCCTGCCGCTTTTGCAAAAAGATCGCAGTATTTCATGAGGGGCGGCTGATACAGATGGGAAGCCACGAACAGCTTTTACAGGATACGGACGGCAAATACTACGAAATGTGGAAGGCGCAGGCCAAGTATTACCAGTGATCCGGACAGAACCTTGTAAAAAAATCAAAAGATTTATAAAACTATTTGAATCAGCATCTGTGGCCATTTCGATTGCATCAATCAATGAACTGCCTTCAGATACACAACCAGGTAAGTCTGGCACGACAACTGATGATTGAATAAGTGCGTTCTATCCGTTATAATAAAAGCATGACACAGGCACAGTTATATTGCTTTTTACGGGAGGAATCTGGATGAACAAAAGGAGAGAATTTTGGGAGCGCAATGTACGGGCAATCGTGGGGATGCTCATATTTTCAGTGGGGATCAATCTGTTTATTGTACCGGCAGATCTTTATAACGGAGGCGTGCTGGGAATCAGTCAGCTTATCCGGACCGTGTTGGTACGGTATCTGCACTGGTTTTCGGGCACTACGGATATTGCCGGCGTGATCAACCTGGTGTTAAACATTCCATTATTTGCATTGGCATTTATCTGTATAGGGAGGCCGTTTTTCTTCCGGACACTGGTATGCGTGTTCAGCCAGACGCTGTTTTTGAGTTTGATCCCTATCCCGTCCACGCCCCTGATCCAGGATGCACTGGCGGCCAGTATAATCGGTGGGATTTTTGCGGGAGCCGGCATCGGTATATCACTGCAGTCCGGCGGTTCCAGCGGCGGCATGGATATTGTGGGAATGTGTCTGACCAGGCGGTACAAGGGAATCAGCGTGGGAAAAGTATCCCTGGCAGTGAATACGGTTATATATGGGATATGTGCCCTGCTTTTTGGTGTGCAGACCTTTGTGTACAGCCTTATCTATTCGGTGGTAAGCATGTTGATGACGGACCGGACTCACACCCAGAATATCAATTCAGAAGTTGTTATTTTTACGAAAAAGGAACCCACAGAGATCATTGATTATATCGTTCAGAAATTTCACCGTGATGCAACCTGGTGGGAGGCCCGGGGCGGCTACACGGAGGAACGAACCTATATGGTAATCGTAATATTGTCCAAGTACGAGTGTGCACATCTGAGGCGGGAGATCAAGATGGTGGATGAGCATGCCTTTGTTGTGGTAAAAGATAATATGTCCATTCATGGAAAATATGAGAAGCATTTGATGTAGAGGTGTTAAGTAAAGCCGGAGAAAGTGCAGTCATTTTTGTGTGTGGGTTTCATTTAAGTAATTCTAAAACAACGCAATCAGGATATTCTATCCTACACACAAGTGAAAATCCCA
>ERZ779889.3337-NODE-3337-length-11838-cov-3.771875_pt1 | contig 11838 bp, 4 predicted proteins | sample MGYA00511030_ERZ779889 | MGnify/ENA primary metagenome ERZ779889 (study PRJEB29588, sample SAMEA2160616) | human gut metagenome | biome: human gut; feature: human-associated habitat; material: faeces | place: Denmark | collected 2008/2010 ...
TTGTCATGGAGTGCCCCGGCCACTACTATGAACCTGTTGCCCGTGAATTATCGCAGGCAGGCCTTTTCGTAAGTGCTGTGAATCCTCAGATCATCAACAAGTTTCAGGGGCAGGGCAACCCTCTGCGTAAAGTGAAAACCGATAAGGCGGATTCTGTAAAAATTGCACGCTATACTCTTGACAACTGGGCAAATTTGAAACAGTATACTCTTATGGATGAATTACGTTCCCAACTCAAAAATATGAACCGTCAATTTGACTTCTACATGAAGCATAAAACCGCCATGAAGAACAATCTGATTGCGCTCATAGACCAAACCTATCCGGGTGCCAACACCTACTTTAACAGCCTCGCCCGTGAAGACGGCAGTCAGAAATGGGTGGATTTTCTTGATACTTATTGGCATGTGGATTGTGTCCGCAAGATGTCCTTGCAAGCCTTTACAGAACATTATCAAAAATGGTGCAGCCGCAAAAAGTACAGCTTCCGCAAATCAAAAGCGGAAGAAATCTACGGAATAGCAAAGGAACTGGTTCCCGTGCTTCCAAAGGACAATTTTACCAAATGTATCATCAAACAGGCCGTCGCACAGGTAAACGCTGCTTCACAGACTGTAGAACAGTTGCGTTCCCTTATGAACGAAACAGTCTCCAAACTGCCTGAATATCCGGTTGTTATGGCAATGAAAGGCGTAGGTCCATCGCTAGGGCCTCAGCTTATGGCCGAAATCGGTGATGTTACACGCTTTACCCATAAAGGTGCGGTTACCGCCTTTGCCGGTGTCGATCCCGGCGTAAACGCCTCGGGAGATTACTCGCAGAAAAGTGTACACGCTTCCAAACACGGCTCACCGATGCTGCGGAAGACTTTATTTCAGATTATGGATGTCCTGATCAAAACAAAACCGGATGATGCAGTCTATTTGTTTATGGACAAAAAGCGTGCCGAAGGCAAGCCATATTATGTCTACATGACCGCCGGTGCCAATAAATTTTTACGTGTGTACTACGGAAGGGTAAAAGAATATCTCTCCGCACTTCAAGAATCGTATTAACAATACCTCATATCATTTTTTTCAGACCGACATACTTTGGCGGTCTTGTTGTGATGTATATTTTTCAATCTATGTAAAATTTCCAGCTTTTTTAAAATTTTTTCTTGATTTTTTATTTGCAGGCTTTACAATTACCCCGGATTGCGGTAAGATAAGGATGTAAATTTTGGAAAGGAAGTGTACGCAATTATGGTAAATAGTTACGAGAATGTAAATAATTGGCACGATTCTTGCAACCAACCAACCAACCAACCAACCAACCAACCAACCAACCAACCAACCAACCAACCGTATAGCTTGGTATTTTTTGCGTGCAATAAAATCAAAGATTATAGAAAATCAAGGCTTCTTTTGTTTGGCATTTAGCTGAGCAGGAGAGGTCTTTTTGTGTGCGTAAAATTAGGCGCACATATAATAAACTGAATAGCATGGCTTTTGTGGCAAATGCGCGACCCGAGCAATCGGACACGCATTCTTGTTCGCTGAACAAGGGAATCGGGTGAGAATCCCGGACACGGAAAGAAGACTGCCGTATTGTTTGCAGCCCGCGAATCTGAAACGCAGGGGTGCAAGGCAGAATTCCCAAAGTAGCTGTATTTCTAAAGTATTGTTTTCCGTGCAGAGAAATCTGTGCGCGGTGAAAACCGGTCATTGGAAGAGCTGTCATGGCTCCGCGAGAAGGCTGAAACAATGCGTTTGTGCAAGAGAATTGCCTGCACATGAATGGATAAGTCAGAAGACCTACAAACCCCGAAACGAAGAACTGGCAGCACTTGCGGCAGCTTTTCATATCCGCAGACCTTTCGATTTCGCTTCGGAGCCAAGAGATACAAGACACAAAGGCGATGGTTATTACAATCATCGTTTTTTTGATAGAAAAAATTATTTTCATCCTTACCGGGCGGCGCGAGATAGAAGCACGTCGCCCAACGGAGGCAGAGGAGAGGTCACTACACACAAAATAGTGTTTACATAGATAATCGCAAGAGGGCACAGCAAGGCAATCGGGCTGAGCTGCGACGATGCGAAATAAAAAAGAAAGGATATAAAAGAATGAACAAAACACAAAATCTTGTTTTCAAAAAAGCACTCGTCATCTTCATGGCAGTCATCATGGTATTTACCTATATGCCGAGCATGGCGTGGGCCGATGAAACAGAAAATGGAGCAGAAGCATCCGTTGGACTGAATGCACTGAATATATATGATATCAGTGGTGAAAAAGGAGAAATTCAGCCAAATTTTTCAAAAGAAATATTAAATTACACAGCTGAAATCAATGCTGAACAAGAAGAAGTTATTGTCGAAACGGATCCTGCGAAAACAGATCAGAATATTTCTATTACTGTAAAAGTAGGCGAAAAAACATACGAATATGATGAAAACAATTTGGGGTATACAATTTTACCGCTTGCATTATGGGACAGTAACAACGAAATAAAGGTTACGATAGAAGTTAAGTCTGTGAATGCAGAGACGGGAACTGTTTATACATTGACACTTAAAAAAGCAGATAAACTGAATACAAAGATAAAAAAGCAGCCTGAAGATGTCAGCTGCCTGGACACGGAAAGCTGTACGATCTCGTTGGAAGCAGCATCTGCCGGAGCACTTAGTTATCAATGGTATGAAAACACAACAAACAGCAATGAGGGCGGCACTATAGTTAATGGTGCGACGGACAGCTCTTTTACATACTACCCAAAAGAAGTGAATGCCGAAACGGTTAAATATTATTATTGTGAGGTAACCGCAACAAGCGGTGAAAACTCAGAGACCATCAAGAGTAATGCAGCAAAAGTAACCATAACACCGGGCGTGTTGCCAACAGTACAGCTAAAAATGGCAGATGGTGCCGTGATTCCGGAGACGGGACTGAAGTACGATTACGGAACGACAGAAGGGTTTGCAACACTGAAGGCACAGTTTTCGGACAGAAAAACGGACGATATTCAAATTGTCGAAGAAGATTGGGAATATTACAGATTCGGGAGATGGAAAAGTACTACGAAGATAAGCTATACATACGATGAAGCTCGTTGCGGCCGCATAGATAAGGAAAACCACACCTACACCTTTGGTACATATATCACAGAGTCAGACGGCATTATTCCGTTCAGATGCAAAATGACCTTCAAAAAGGGTGAAGAGACCAAGGAAGTAGTATCAGAGCCGGTGAATGTACAGTGCGTATTAAAAGAGGCACTGGAGCCGGTATTCAATTCGCAGCCATATTCCGGTTCTTATAAAATCGGAGAGAACCCAACCGGTTTAAAGGTAAATGCATATCGTCGCGGCGGCGGCACCGGAACTGTAAAATACCAGTGGTATGTGTCAGAATCAGCAGACGGACCGTTTACTGCAGTAGAAAATGCGACTACAAGCTATTACGAAATAGAAACTTCCCAGACGGAGGTAACACGATACTATTACTGCGAAGCATGGGATGAAGTGACGAATTCAGAAGGAACATTCCTCACTTCGGCAAGAGCCAGATCCAAAACTGCGATCATCGCATTCATTGATGAGAATAGCAACTTCTGGGAAGGAGAAGGAACGGCCGAATCTCCGTACCTTATAAAAACACAGGAAGACTTGGCAAAACTTTCTGAAAAATCTAATAGTGGAAGAAATTTTGAAGAAAAGTATTTTAAAATGACAGCTCCGATTACACTTCCTGCGGAGTGGAAACCAATCGGGAGCGTAGGAATGTCGTTTGCCGGCAATTTTGATGGAGGAAATAATCTTTTGACAATACCGGAAAACAGCCTTCCACTGTTTGGCAGGACTACCGGAAATCCTGAAATTTCAAATTTGGAAATATACGGAGCGAAGATTGCAGGCTTCGGATTAATTAACAGTTATCAAATAGGGGTAACTGCAACAATCAGCAATGTAACGCTGAAATCCGGGACGCAGACTTTGAAGTCCGGATTTTTAGGCGGATATGCTTCAGGCAGAGATGAAGTTATAATCAAAAATTGCACGATTGAAAAAGATGTTATTATTGGATATGAAGGCAATGAAGATCACATCGGAAGCTTTGCAGGAGAATTCAACGGAACCATTATTAACTGCAGAAGTTCAGCAACCGTAAAAGGAAAAGACTATGTCGGCGGTATTGTTGCCAATAAAGGTCAGACGATGGGTGGTTACGCTATTAAGAACTGCGTATTTGACGGAACAGTTCAGGCAAGCGGAAACTATGCAGGTGGTATTTCCGGCGGTGGATATGCAGGAACAAACTTCGGACTTGATACAGCGCCAAATACTCCTTGCGTAACGATTCAAAACTGTGCATCTTCAGGAAGCATTACAGGTAATAACTATGTCGGTGGTATTATCGGCGCAGAACCGGGAATTGTACAATGCTGGGAAAACGGTATTGGCTATATTCAAAATAACCTGTTCACCGGAACGGTAAAAGCAACGGCTGAAAATGCGTATATCGGCGGCATCATGGGTTATATCATGGGTCTGGATAAATATAATATCATTACCAACAACTATTTTGATGAGAACTGTGGAACGAAAGCAGGTATCGGAGGTGCCAGCTATGTAGACACAAACTGTACGACAGTTGATAAGAGTGACAGCAGAATTTTCTATTACGACACAACCGGGAAGATTTCACCGGACAATGTGCCGGGTAGAAAAGAAGAAAAGCGAAAAGATCATAATCGTACGGACGACCCATTTGGCAAGGATGCAGGAAAACTTGCAAAAGCAGTCAGTACATCTCAGCTTCGAAACGGCAGCATTACAAAAGCGCTTAATGAAGGTGAAAACAGTTTTAAAAACTGGGAACAGAGCAATACACAAAATATCCCTGCAATAGGGGAAAAGGCAGTTGCATATAAACTTACAATCTCGGGAAATTACAAAGATAGTTATTATATTGGGCAAAAATTCGATACTACAGGTATGACTTTTACCGCTGACTGGACAGACGGAAGGAAGACTTATCCGACCGCAGAAGAAATTACATTCACTGGCTTTGATAATACAAAACGTAATATCATAACTGTCACAGCCGCTTACGGTGCAGCGAAAACAGAATTTAAGGTGGCGGTTTTAATTGAACCGAGCGGAAGCACAGAGGAAAGTTTTAAGGTTTATTTGACAATTTACGGCGATAAAGAACATGACAGCGACAGTGATAAAACGGTACATACTTTGAAAGACGGAAATCTGGAAACATGGCTTGAAGAGAAAGAGATTCCTTTGAAATTAAACGGAACCGTAAAGGATGTTTTGAAAGAGGGAATTGTAGGAACCGATATTACCTTATTGGAGAAAGCACAGACAAAGTATGGCTGGTATTTGGCCGGTGTAAAGAAGGGAAGCCTTGAGTTAAGCGAATTTACCAACGGTAAAAATTCAGGCTGGATGTATACGGTAAACGGAAAACATCCGGAAGTCGGCGGTGAGGCATATTTTCCAAAGTCCGGTGACAAAATCGTATGGCACTACACTGACGACTATACTAGAGAAGAAGGCTCCGAGAAATGGAACACTCCGGGCGCTGTTGTCGAAGAAGTCAAGGATGTTACAACTGACACGAAGACCGGAACGACAACCGCTCCGACGGAAGTCAAAGTAAGTGAAAAGACAGCGGCGGACGGCACGAAGACCAAGGTTGCCGAAGTCAAAGTTTCCGCAGACAATCAGAAGGAAGTCCTGAAACAGGCAAAGGCAAGCAAGAGCAAAGAAATCATTTTGAACGTTTCCAGCAAATCCGTTGGCGATGCGACGAAGGCAGATGTAACGCTGGATAAGAGCTTTATCGACTCCATCGTAAAAGACACCGACGCGAAACTTACCATTAAGACTCCGTTCGGTGATAAGACTTACACGCAGGATGAGCTGAAGGCAATGTCCGAAGCGGCGACAGGTTCCACAGTAACCGTTGCAATCGAAAAGGCGGCGGAGCAGCCGACGGATGACAATGCTGCGAACGCAGAAAAGATTGAAAAAGCAAAGTCCATCGTTAAGAACATGAAGCTCGTTGCTCGTTCAAGCAAGACTGTTAAGAAGAACATCAAAGCGGTTCTGAAGAGCGACTCGAAAGTAAACGCCTCCATCAAGGAGCTGAAAGACCTCGGCTTCACTGTGAAGTACCGCTTCTATCGCTCAACGAAGAAGGCAGCCTCGTATAAGTCCACCGTGACGAAGAAGACTGCTTCTTACACGAACACGAGCGGCAAGAAAGGGAGGAAATACTTCTATAAAGTTCAGGTAAGAGTTTACGACGAAAATGGTAAGATCGTTGCAACAACTGCATTGAAACAATGCAAGTATGCAAGCCGCACTTGGAGCAAGTAAAAATCGCTTTTTTGAAATATCTTGTATGTAAACACGCGAAAACTCATCGGAAATTAGACCGATGGGTTTTCGCACTTTTTGTTGTTTCACGGGTGAAAATCAAGTATACTATAAGCAGTGAGTGCGTAGCGGAATGCATACCTCAGACAGGAATGCGTTTTATGTCCTTAAAAGTGTAGAGTTAATACATTTTTATGTCCTTAAAAATGTTGACGATGGCATAAAAAACGGATATACTAAGAATATGGATTGAAAAAAGGACAGGAGAGATGTAATGAATCGACATGCAATCAAACGATTAGAGCAATGGAAGGATTCAAAAGGACGAAAACCGATGATTATTCGGGGAGCCAGACAGGTTGGAAAAACATGGCTGATGAAAGAATTTGGAAGGACGCGGTTTGCGAAGACTGCATATGTCAATTTTGAGAATAATGACAGAGCGAAAGCAATCTTCGAAATGGATTTTGATATTGCGCGGATGATTTTGGCGCTCAGCGCAGAAACCGGAGTTGAGATAAAGGCAGAGGACACGCTTTTGATTTTCGACGAGATTCAGGAAGCACCGAAGGCCTTGACCTCCCTCAAATATTTTTATGAGAATGCGCCGCAGTATTGTATTGTCGCAGCGGGTTCCCTTCTCGGTGTTGCCATTCACCATGGGACTTCGTTTCCGGTAGGGAAAGTGGATTTTATGGATTTATATCCGCTGAGCTATACGGAATTTTTGGAGGCTTTGGGTGAGGAACGCTTCGCAAAGCTGCTTGCTGCCGGAGATACGGAAATGATGCGAGTCTTCAAATCTAAGTTTATCGAGCGTCTCAAAGAATACTATTTCGTCGGCGGAATGCCCGAGGCGGTTTTGACCTTTGTAGAAAAGAAGAATTATCAAAGCGTGCGGGAAATTCAGAAAAATCTTCTGAATTACTATCAGCAGGACTTTTCGAAGCACGCGCAGACAAATCTGATTCCAAGGCTGAATCTGGTTTGGAATTCCATCCCGGGGCAGCTTGCAAAAGAAAACAGAAAATACATTTACGGGCAGGTCCGGGAAGGGGCGCGCGCGAAGGACTTCGAGCTTGCGATTCAGTGGCTGCTTGACTGCGGGCTGATTCATAAAGTGCACAGAGTCTCCAAACCGCAGCTTCCGCTGAAGGCATATATGGAGCTTGACACATTCAAAATGTTTTTGCTGGATGTGGGGCTTCTCGCGGCGATGGGGGACTTGAGCGAAAAGGTGATTTTAGAGGGAAGCCGGATTTTTACGGAGTTTAAAGGGGCACTTACGGAGCAATATGTTTTGCAGCAGCTTGTATCGGAGCTGGGTGTGACGGCATATTATTATTCGACACCAAACTCAAGAGGCGAAATCGACTTCCTGCTGCAAGGGGATACGAGTGTGATTCCGCTTGAGGTAAAGGCCGAGGAAAACCTGAAAGCAAGGAGCCTGCGTGCTTTTTGCGAAAAATATAATCCGCGTTTTGCGATGCGAAGCTCGATGTCGGACTTTCGCGAGCAGGACTGGATGACGAATGTACCGCTTTATGATTTGCTGTACCTTGCAAATTACCTGAGCGAGTAAACAAGCTGCGAAGACGGCTTGCAAATACAGAATTTAAGAAAAGGAGTGAGATGATGATACAGCTTGATGGTATCAAAACAGCGATTCCGAAGCTTCGTGAGACGCTGATTGAAGTCGGTGACTCTCTTTGACCTGGCAAAGGTAAGAGACGAACTGGAAAGAACGAACCGGGAGATTGAACAGCCTGATTTTTGGGAGAAACTTGAATATGCCCAGAAAGTGATGAAGGAAAAGAAATCCATGGAGCAGACCGTGGAAAACTACGAGAAGCTGGAAAAGGCTCTCGATGACATGGAAGAAATGATTGAGATTACCGAGATGGAGGAAGAAGCCGGAGCGGATGCGGAAAGTCTGACGGAAACCGCAGAGAGCATCGAGGCGGATTTTGAGTCTGTGCAGGAAGAACTGGAAGAACTCAGGCTCAAGACGCTTTTGACGGGAAAATACGACCACTGCGGAGCAATCCTTTCCATTCATGCGGGAACCGGCGGCGTGGACGCGATGGACTGGGCTTCCATGCTGCTCAGAATGTATACAAGATGGTGCGACAAGAAGGGCTACACCGTAAAAATGCTCGATTTGCAGGATGATACGGAGGCCGGAATCAAAAGCGCAACTCTGCTTGTCGAAGGCGAAAATGCCTACGGCTATCTGAAAAACGAAAAAGGTGTGCACAGGCTTGTCAGAATTTCTCCGTTTAACGCGGCAGGAAAACGGCAGACCTCTTTTGCGATGCTCGAAGTCACGCCGGAAATCGACGATGAAATTACAATTGAGATTGACCCGGAAGATTTGCGAATCGATACCTATCGAAGCAGCGGTGCGGGCGGACAACATGTCAACAAGACGGATTCGGCGATTCGTATCACGCACCTGCCGACGAACATCGTTGTAACCTGCCAAAATGAACGAAGCCAGCACCAGAACAAAGAAATGGCGATGAAGATTTTGACAGCGCGGCTGACTGAGCTTGCAGAGCAGGAGCACAAGGAAAACCTCAAAGAACTCAAAGGTGACTATTCGATGGGCACCTGGGGCGCGCAGATCCGCTCCTATGTTTTCCAGCCGTACACGATGGTAAAAGACCATCGAACCGGCGCGGAAACCGCAAACGTCAACGCCGTTATGGACGGCGACATCGATTACTTTATAAATGAAAAGCTGAAATGGAAGGAAAGTGAATAAATGGATATTATCGCAAAATTGGCAGCAGAGTTTAAAATCAAGACGGCTCAGGTAGAGCACACCGTGGAACTCATCGATGAAGGAAACACCATCCCGTTTATCGCCAGATACAGAAAGGAAGTTACGGGCGGCCTCAGTGACGTCGTGCTTCGTGATCTCGACGAAAGACTGAAATATTTGAGAAACCTCGAGGAAAGAAAAGAAGAGGTTATCCGCCTGATTGACGAGCAGGGCAAGCTCACGGACGAGCTCAAGGCGGAAATCGAAAAAGCCGAGGTTCTCCAGAGAGTCGAAGACCTTTACAAGCCTTTCAAGCAAAAAAAGGCAACACGCGCTTCTAAGGCAAAGGAAAGAGGACTGGAGCCTTTGGCAATGATCCTCTTCGCGCAGCTTAAGACCGACGGCAGGCCGGAAGAGGAGGCAGAGCCGTTTATCGACCCGGAAAAGGAAGTGAATACAGCTGCAGAGGCACTCGCGGGAGCGTGCGACATTATCGCGGAAATGATTGCCGACGACCCGGAAATCACCAAGGATGTCAGAGAAAAGACCTTTGCTTCGGCGACGGTTTTGACAGAAGCTGTGGACTCTGAGGAAAAGACTGTTTACGAGATGTACTACGATCACGCGGAGGCTCTCGCAAAGATTCCGAACCACAGAGTGCTTGCAATCAACAGAGGCGAAAAGGAAAAGAAACTGAAAGTAAAGATTTCCGTGGACGCAGAGACCATGCATGAGGTAATCGGAAAATCCGTTCTGAAGAACGAAAAGTCGATTTTCTATGGACTTATGACGGATACGATTGCGGATGCATACAAGAGACTCATGGCACCTTCCATCGAGCGTGAGATGCGAAACCTTCTGACGGAAAGAGCAGAGGCGGAGGCTGTGAAGATTTTTGCGAAGAACACCGAAAATCTCCTGATGAGCCCACCGGTCCGCGGCAAAAAAGTCATCGCAATCGACCCGGGCTATCGTACGGGCTGCAAGGTTGCGGTGCTTGACGAAACGGGAAAACTCAAAGCATACACGACGATTTACCCAACGGAACCGAAGAACGACATCGCAGGAACCGAAGCAGTGCTGAAGAAGATCATCGACAAATTCCACACGGATATTATTGTAATCGGAAACGGAACGGCTTCGAGAGAAACCGAAGAAGTCGTTGCGAACTTTTTGAAGAAAAACGAATATGACATTCAGTATACAATTGTAAACGAGGCGGGCGCATCCGTTTACTCCGCATCGAAGCTTGCGACGGAGGAATACCCGGACCTCGATGTGACGACCAGAGGCGCGATGTCGCTGGGCAGAAGGCTGCAGGACCCGCTCGCGGAGCTTGTAAAAATTGACCCAAAGAGCATCGGTGTGGGTCAGTACCAGCATGACATCAACCAGAAGCTTTTGGAAGGCGCACTGACAAATGTGGTCGAAGACTGCGTAAACAGAGTCGGCGTTGACTTGAACACGGCTTCCCCGTCCCTGCTTTCGTACATCGCGGGCGTGAACATGGGAATCGCCAAGAGCATCGTAAAATACAGAGAAGAAAACGGCAAGTTCTCCGACAGAAAGCAGATCATGAAAGTTCCGAAGCTCGGTGAAAAAGCGTTTAACCAGTGCGCGGGCTTCATGCGTATTTCGGACGGAACGAATCCGCTTGACGCGACTTCCGTTCATCCGGAATCCTATGCCGCGGCACAGGCAATGATGGAAAAACTCGGCGTTGAGCCTGAGGCAATCCGCGCGGGCGGCGATAAAGACATGGAGAAGAAGATTAAGAAGGCTTACCCGGCACAGTCGCTTGCAAAGAGCATGAGCGCGATGGCGGGCGACATCGGAATCGGTGAAATGACCCTTGCCGACATCATCGAGGAAATGAAAAAACCTGCAAGAGACCCGCGTGAGGACGCGCCCCCTGTGGTTTTCCGAAACGATGTCAAGCAGTTTGAGGATCTTAAAATTGACATGGAAATGACCGGAACCGTGCGAAATGTCGTGGACTTTGGCGCTTTCGTGGACATCGGTGTAAAGAATGATGGTCTGGTACACATATCGCAGTTAAGCGATAAGTATATTAAGCACCCGATGGATGTCGTTTCGGTCGGCGACACGGTCAAGGTAAAGATTATTTCCATCGACTACGACAAGAAACGCGTCGGACTGACAATGAAAGGAATAAAATAAAAGGCGGACGGCACGCATACCCCGTTTGTGGGGCATGCGTGCAGCGAGGGCGGCTCGCTGCACGCGGCGCTTTGCGTGCGCAGTGCCGGACTTGACCGGGTGCGCCGCAGCCGCGCGCCGTCCGGCCTTTTTAGAGAGGATTGAGATGATAAACACTGTACTTTTTGATTTTGACGGAACTTTAGTAAATACAAACGATGTGATTATCGCATCGTGGCAGCATACATACAAGCATTATTTAGGCAGGGAGGAAAGCATCGAGAAGATTACCTCCTGCTTCGGAGAGCCGCTTCTGATTACGATGGAGCGCGAATTTCCCGGCGTAGACCCGGAGGAAGCGGCGAATATCTACCGCGATTTCCAGAAGCTCAAAGCGGACGAGCTGGTCAAGGTTTTCGATGGCATTCCGGAGCTGCTTGCGGCGCTTACGCCTGCGGGCTACCGCATTGCAATCGTTACTTCCAGAACGCGCGAATCGGCGGAACGCTACCTTGATATGCTGGGGCTTCA
>ERZ779889.3341-NODE-3341-length-11825-cov-3.939847_pt1 | contig 11825 bp, 11 predicted proteins | sample MGYA00511030_ERZ779889 | MGnify/ENA primary metagenome ERZ779889 (study PRJEB29588, sample SAMEA2160616) | human gut metagenome | biome: human gut; feature: human-associated habitat; material: faeces | place: Denmark | collected 2008/2010 ...
AGCCGGAAATGCGATACATCGCCTTTGCCGGGAAATTCGGGTTTGCTTTGAACTGCTCAACGACTTTCTGCTTGGTGGGCGCAAGAGCACACTCAAAGCGGCGGATGATCGTCATCGGAATAATGACATCCTTATATTTGTCGCTACGGTACGGTCCGCGCAGTTTGTTTGCGATGGACCATATAAAGTTCACTTCGGTAGAAACATCAACAGGTGAATCGTCCCACATTGCATCTATAATTTGCTTATCAGCCATTTGCCGTTACCTCACTTTTTCTTTAAATAGTCCCAGGATACTCTCTATTTTACAACCATGTGTGTCCCATAATCAGGACTTTGCCCGCTGTCCGGTCATCATTTTATAATGTTGGCTCTGACCGAGCGCATCGAAAATCATCCGAAATACTCGTTTATAGGCATCTACATCCTCACAGTCCTCCACATAATTCAGCCCGTCGCTGATACCGTTGGGATTGTTGATGTACGCAAGAAGCGAAGACGCGAGCTGATAATCGGTCATATCAGGCTGTTCGCCTTCAATCTGCTTGATGAACTTATCTCGGTTCTCCTTCTTTTCCAGAACAATTGCACGCAGGTCGCTGCCCTCGTAGCCGCAAAGCTGAAGAAAATAGTATTCGAGGATGCGTCGCATAACATTCAACGCCGGAATTGTGGACTGAATATCCCGAAGCTCGTCCCACAAAGCAGCATAGGAGTTCTGAACCGGATTGTAGTTTTCTTCTTCGGTCGGGACATCCTTGCTCTGACGCTTGCAGAGTTTGATGGTGGAGATGTTATCGTTTTTTCTGATAATGTAGAACGAGGCGCAATTGTAGTATCCTACCTGCTGGTAAGTAACCTCACGGTGAAAGTACACATTATGCGTCAGAATGAACAACTGCTTGATGTAGTCGCCGGGAACCTGCGGATTCAGGTATTCAGTATTATTACGGCAGACATTGATCATCTCACGGACAATAGCACTGACGAGGAAAAGAGCCGTGCTGTCCATACTGGATACTGGGTCATCAATAACGACGATTTTTTCCTTGAGTTCTTCGCTGCTCATGCTGCCGCGCACCCTATGATAGAAATACAGAAAAGCGATAAAGTTGCGCTCACCCTCGCTGAGATTTTCTGCCACTTTCCCGTTTTCACGAACGATCTCATATACATTTTCAACGCCTTCCTTGGCACGAATGCTAAAGCCCTGGAAACCTGAATCCTGCAGAATCTTGTTGATGCTGTCTATGGCGGCCTCGGTGTTGGCATTGTGCTTGTTGAGGTCGGAAATTTCCTTTGTCAGGTCAGCAATTTCTGCTTTGAGCTTTTTGCCTCGCTCGATAACATCCTCAATTTCCTTTTTCAGTCGAGCGACCTCGGCCTGATAACCCGTCACCTCGGAAGTAAGCATAAATGCAAGATGCTGCAGGATTTCTACCTTACACCTTGCTTTACTGCTTTTCTTTTCTGCAACCACGTCGTTATTCGCCTTGATGAGTTTGTTGACATCATCAATCATTGCGCCGATTTCGAGCAGAAGGGTGTCGGTGTCTTCAAGAGAAACCGTTTTTGACGGCTCTTTTGCCTTTTCCGCAATACGCTGGCGATTGATCTCAAAATTGCTTTCCAGCAGAGCGAGCTTTTCCTGATATGCCCGGAGATCAACAGAAGCCATAACATCCACAGTATTTGCTTTTAATACTCGGATAATTTCAGCTGTCTCACGGTCGTATGCATCCCGAAATTGACCGAGGTCGCGAATGTCCTGCTGATACTGCGCATCGAAGCAGGTAGCAATTTCACTTTCAAAATTTGCCGGGAGCTTCTGTTGACAATATGGACATTTTCCGCCCGCTATGCCGGTGAAATGTGAATGCCCGTCACGAACCCAGTCAGACGCGGTGCTACCGAGGGCTTTCAAAAAACGGGCGAACGTGGTGTCACTGCTACTGACAATAACCTTGTCCAGCAGGTCTTTTCCGGGGAGACTGCCGTAAGTTGTGGCTCCGGCTTTCTTGAACTCAGGATAGGCTCTGGCCGTTTCATCAAAAGCCACATCATACAGCCTTTCCAATTTGGGCAAATCATGTTCTTGGGGCGATTTTTCGCCAAGAATAGCATCTGCAAAGGTTTTCTTTTGTTTTTTGCCATCCAAGCATTTATCAAAGCGACTACGCATTTCGGCAGTTTGAGAAAAGCAGGTGGACTGAAAACGGGTCAATGCCGCATCGATACCGGCTGTTTTCTGTTTGTATTCTTCGGTCGCAGTTGCCTTTGCATCGGATTTTTCTTTCTTTTCGTCAGTCAGTGCGGCAATTTTCTTTTTTGCCTCAACATCTTCCTCCCCGAAAATAAAAACACCTTTCAAATCGCCGTAATTGACAAAGTTATCGTTGATGAAATCCTGGTTATAAACAAGAACATCGTAATCGACAGCAGACTTTCCGTCTGCCCAAACAACGCCGTTGTCCTCCTCAATAGCATGGGCAATCGAGGATTTACCCGCTCCGTTATTACCGTAAAAGAAGTTTACGAATGTAAGCTCGTCAATCGGCACATTCGTGAAAGTTGCTCTGTTGAGCGTTATATTTGTAATTGCTGAAGAAACCTTGCGTTGCATCCATTTCACCATCCTATCTTAAAATCACGCTTCACTCTTGAATTTTTCCGTTGCGAACCCATTCATCAACTTCGGAAATCTTGAATTTATATCTTTTCCCGGCACGGTACACAGGAAGTTTTCCTTCTTTAATCCATGTGCGAACGGTATCCTGGCTGATGCTCAAATGCTCTGCGACATCCTCCAGATTGACCCATCTTTCAACTTGCATTTCCTCATATTCGTGACTCATCGTATTACCTCCATTTTTTACAAGAGTTACGATTCAAATAATCTGAACTCCAGCTTTTTGCAATGCTTCAATGAGCTTTATTTGTTTCAGTGCCCAATGTGTGCGATTCAGCTCATTAAATGATCTGGCCCCGCTGATTCCAAGTTCAAAGCACTGCTCATTTAAAATCTGTTGTGAGATTGCCGTGATAATCGTGTAGTATATCTTGATCCCATTGTCCTGAATCTTTACGTCCTTTACAAATCCGAAATAAGCATCTTGGGCATCGTCTGTCTTACCGTAGGCGTGGTTCTCGTCAGCAAAGATGGCCGGATATCGTTTCAGACCCTCGATGGCTTCTGGTGTGAGAGACGCATATTTTGCCTTCAATTCGTCGTTTGTGCTCTCGGTTAAGGCTCGATCCTTTGGAACCAGGAAGTAATTATCCTCGAATTTTTCCCCCAGGATCACAAATAGATGATAAAAATCTGTGTTAAAAGTAATTCGTGTTCTGTTTTCACCTCGCCTCGATCTGGGATCGTTAAGCATTACGGTGATGTTGTTTTCCACAGTATCGGCGTGAGCAACAAAATTATTATTTCCTCCAGATACGGTAATCTCTGCAGCCTTTCCTGACACCGGGAGATTGCCGGAGGAATTAGCCGGTAAATTCTCACTCATCTTGTTTTCCTCCGTTATTTATCGTCAGCTTGTCAACGTGATGATAGAAGTTGTTGTTGCCACCAGAAATGTTGATATTAAAGAACGTAGGATTGTTATTAACCATCTGCTGGGTCACCGGTGTTCCATCCTGACTGGCAGCGTCCGAAGTTTCATCTCCGATAGGTTCGTCAACAATCTCTGCCGCTATCTTCTCCTTCGTATCAGCCGTATAGGTCGTAAGGTCATCAAGAATGCCTTCGCCCATGTGTGCGGTGTACTTTCTCGGAGCACGGTTGTTTGACGGACACCACTCATCATAGGTTATTCTGCCAACAGAGTTATCTCTCCGGTTCAAAACCACATAGTGCCAAACGCCAAGAAGAAATGACGGGAGGCACACTTTCTTTAGGTCGCCAAGTGCGACCTTTTTTATTTTTTCACCATTTTCACCAATATAAAACTCAGTTTCACCTGGAATCGACTGATCTTTCTGTATGAGATCAACAAGCGCCTTTACAAGATGCTCGTGTTTTCCAACCGACGCACCTGTATCTATAAAATTTTTCACAAAAATAATCATTTGTTTTAGTGCTTCTTGATAATTGTTTCGGACGCGCAAATCAAAGGCTTGAATCTCCAGTGTATCTCCAAAAGGCAAATATGTACCCACGGAGGCTTTGCACGATTTATATTCATTAGTTTTTCCTTTATTCAATCCACCTTTTGGCACCTGATAATCCGGATTGATAACCTTGATAAGCCCGGTCAGAACCTCGGGATCCGAAAGACCGTCCCGTTCTCCGCTATAGTGTTCTCTTGCCTTAATACGCGGCTTAAGCGCCTGTAAAGCTAAAACGAAGAAGGTGCCTCCACAAAGGCGGGGATAAATACTGTTTGACACCATCAAATCCTCCGATCGATTCTTATTATCATTAGGTCAAGAACTCTCATAAAAAAAATTACAAGTCCCAACAAACCCCATCAAATAATATTATATCACAAAAAATCCGAAATTACAATTATCTTCAAAAAAATGTTGATACGGTTATCCTCATTTTTTCATTTTCTGACGCAAAAACCTAAAAAAACATAAGAACCATAAGAACTATGGCATCAAACCTTCGGAACTATTTAATTTCTCTTGTAGAAGTCACAGTTTTTTTTGCTTTTTATGAAACTTCCAACTTCAGAGAATTCAAATAAAAAGCAAAAAGCGTGGAAATTCAGGTTGTCACCCAATAGGCTCGAAAAACAATCAACGCTGATGTCCTTAAAAGGTAATCTCTTGTAATCCAGCTGAAAAACAATGCAAGCTTTTTCGGGCCGTTTTTTCGTCCCAAAAACAAAAATATAAATCTCACGCTTTGAGATGCGCATCAGAAGCGGCGGGAGGCACAAAACCACTGTCAGCCAATTGGCGAAAAGGTTTTTGTGCCCGCTATCTTTTGGTGCGCTCTTTTTTCGTGCCAAGGTACCGGTCTTTGACTCCCGCAGAGATTTTCAAAAGAAATTTTATGAAAATCAAAGGAGTCAAAGTCATGTCAAACGAAGCCAAAAAGTACTACATCCCCCTGCCCAAAACCGAACAGGCGTCAACCGGGTACATCGAATTCTACCGGGATTATCAGCTTACGGAAGTCAGCGAGGAAGTCTACCGTGCCTACTATCAACCCATCTGGAGAACCTGGAAGCGTGCAAAGCGCAACGGAACCTGCAGCGGCGAGGACTGGAAGCGCTGCCTCGGAGACTGCGTCGGATGCACCCGGTGCAACTACGCAAACACTCCTCTCTCCATGGACATGCCCGTCGGAGATTCCGAAGAAATGACCGTTGCGGACACCGTCGAAGATCCGTCTGCTCTTACGGATACCGCACTCATTGAGAGTGCTGCACTGGATAAACTGTTGACGGCGCTGCAGGAAATCGATCCGGACGGTCGCCGCATCGGTGAACTGCTGCTGGAAGGCAAATCGAGGAATGACATTTCAAAAATTCTACATATCGGAACATCCACCTTCTATAAACGCTTTGACAGGCTCAAGGCGCAGCTTCGCAAACGGCTCGGAGAATTTTTCTGAGTTTTTTACGAAGCCGGTGGAAAACCGGTCTTTGAATGTCCAATACGGGGTGGAAGGCGCAGAAAGCCCTCCGAAATCCACGCAAAGGAGGACAGGCTATGGACAGTCCCAACAAAACGGGCACGACCGAAAAGGACGAAGAACTCATCGGCATTCTCTTTGCCATTTCGGTCGTATCCGGAAGGCTGGCAAGAAGCCTTCAACAGCTTGCAAATCAGAAGAAAGGAGGAACTCATACAGATGGGAAAAATGTCGGAACTTTCGCTTCTGCTTGACGAATACCGTGAAGCAAACCGCCGTGCGGCAGAACTTGCGGACGAAATCTCCGCTATGCTCACCGGCACAGAACCGCCCGCTCACGAAGCGCACGAAGAGGCAAAAACGCTCACATTGGAAGAAGTCCGGGCAGTACTTGCAGACAAGTCCAAGGACGGCTTCACCGCACAGATCCGTGAACTTCTGAAAAAGTACGGTGCGGACAGGTTGTCCGCCATCGACCCCGCAAACTATCGGGCACTGCTTACGGATGCGGAGGGACTGAAAGATGCCACCTAAGAATCACGCACTTCTTTCGGCCTCCGCTTCACACAGATGGCTGAACTGCCCGCCGTCTGCCCGACTCTGCGAGAATTACGACGATAAAGGAAGCGACTTTGCAACCGAGGGCACCGAGGCACACGCACTCTGTGAATTTCGACTCAAGGAAGTGCTCGGCATCCCCGCTGAGAATCCGATTCCGAGGCTCACACAATACAGCGAGGAAATGGAGGACTGCGCCACCGGATACGCCGCTTTTGTCACGGAAACCGTAGAAAAGGCACGGCAGACCTGCCGCGACCCAGTTGTCCTCGTTGAGCAACGGCTGGATTACAGCCAATATGTGCGCGACGGATTCGGTACAGGCGACTGCATTATCGTCTCGGACGGTGAGCTTCACATCATCGACTACAAACACGGTCGCGGTGTGCTTGTCGAAGCTGAAGAAAATCCGCAGATGAAACTGTATGCCCTGGGGGCTTTGGAACTGTTTGACGGAATTTACGATATTGAAACCGTCAGCATGACCGTTTACCAGCCGAGGCGCGGAAACATCAGCACCTATACCGTCTCCAAAAGTGCCCTGCTGGACTGGGCAGAACAGGTTCTGAAACCGATTGCCGAGCTCGCCTACTGCGGAGAAGGACAGTTCGCCTGCGGCGAGTGGTGTCAGTTCTGCAAAGTAAAAACCGACTGCCGCAAACGGGCAGAAGCCAACATGGCACTTGCCAAATATGACTTTGCAGACCCTCCGCTCCTGACCGATGAGGAAATTGAGGACATTCTCTCCAAAGTGGACGGCTTGGTTTTCTGGGCAAACGATGTCAAAGAGTTTGCATTTCAGGCAGCTATGAGCGGCAAGTCGTGGAACGGTTGGAAACTCGTTGAAGGACGCTCCGTCCGCAAATACACCGATGACGCGGCAGTCATCAAAGCCGTTACGGATGCGGGTTACGACCCGTATGAAAAGAAACTGTTGGGATTGACCGAAATGCAGAAGCGTCTCGGAAAATCCAGGTTCGAGGAACTCCTGGGAGGACTCGTACATCGCCCGCAGGGCAAACCGACGCTCGTGCCGGAGAGCGACAAAAGGCCGGCAATCACCACTGCGAAAGCAGATTTTTATGAAGAATAAGGAGAAAAGCATATGTCGAACAATGCAAAAACAATCAATCCCTGCAAGGTCATTACCGGAAAAGACACCCGCTGGTCCTATGCAAATGTATGGGAACCCAAAGCCATCAACGGCGGTACCCCCAAGTATTCCGTCTCCCTCATCATTCCCAAATCCGATACTGTAACAGTTGCCAAAATCAAGGCTGCCATCGAAGCGGCGTATCAGGAAGGCGAATCCAAACTGAAAGGCAACGGCAGAAGCGTTCCCCCGCTCTCGGCAATCAAAAACCCGCTCCGTGACGGAGATGCCGAAAGACCCGATGACCCCGCATACGCAAATGCCTATTTTGTCAACGCCAACTCCTCCACCGCCCCCGGTATCATCGATGCCGACCGCAACGAAATTCTGACGCACGCCGAAGTTTACAGCGGTGTCTACGGCAGAGCTTCCGTCAACTTTTACGCTTTCAACAGCAACGGAAACCGCGGCATTGCCTGCGGGCTGAACAACCTGCAGAAAATCCGTGACGGCGAACCGCTCGGCGGCAAGGCAAGCGCCGAATCCGACTTTGCCACCGACGAAGATGACGATTTCCTTGCCTGAAGAAAGCATCGCGAAAAGCGTATGAAAGACCTTCCGTAAGCGGCAAATCCGGCGGCAGTGGGAACACTCCCGCTGCCGTCTATGCCGGAAAGGAATCCGAAGATGAAAACAATCAGTATCGATATTGAAACCTTCAGCAGTGTGGACCTTGCCAAAAGCGGCGTCTACCGATATGCGGAATCGCCGGATTTTGAGGTTCTGCTCTTCGGGTATTCCGTTGACGGCGGTGCCGTATCGGTGGTTGACCTTGCAAGCGGCGAGAAAATTCCTCCGCATATTCTGTCCGCACTGGAAGATGAAACGGTCATCAAGTGCGCTTTCAATGCGAATTTTGAGCGCATTTGCCTCTCCAGGCTGCTCGGTTATGAAACCGGGCGCTACCTCTCCCCTGTCTCCTGGCACTGCACCATGGTATGGTCTGCCTATATGGGTCTGCCGCTTTCGCTCCAAGGGTGCGGAGCCGTATTGCGGTTGGACCGGCAAAAACTGACCGAGGGAAAAGAACTCATCCGTTATTTTTGCGTCCCCTGTCAGCCAACCAAAACAAACGGCGGACGAACCCGTAACCGTCCGGGCGATGCGCCGGAAAAATGGGCACGATTCAAAATCTACAATGCCCGCGATGTGGAAACGGAAGCCGGGATACAGCAGAAGCTCTCCCGTTTTCCGGTTCCCGAGGAAATCTGGGATGAATACTACATCGACCAGAAAATCAACGACACCGGCGTTGCTCTGGACAGGACGCTTGTACGGGAAGCCATTGCCATGGACGGTGTATCCGGGCATGAACTTTCGGATGCCATAAAATCGCTGACCGCTCTGGAAAATCCGAACTCGGTGTCACAGATGAAAGCATGGCTTGCCGCCAACGGACTGCATACGGACACACTCGGGAAAAAGACCGTTGCCGAACTGCTCAAAACCGCACCGGAACGCCTGTGCGAGGTGCTTCTCCTCCGGCAGCAGCTTGCCAAATCGTCGGTCAAAAAGTATCAGGCAATGGAGAACGCCGTGTGTTCGGACGGGCGCGCCAGAGGGATGTTCCAGTTTTACGGAGCCAACCGCACCGGCAGATGGGCAGGACGGTTGATTCAGATGCAGAACCTGCCGCAAAATCACCTCTCCGACCTGTCCCAAGCCCGGGCGCTTGTACGCACCGGAAACCGGGAAGCCGTCAAGCTGCTGTACGAAGATATTCCGGACACGCTTTCTCAACTTATCCGCACCGCTTTCGTAGCACCGGAAGGAAAGAAGTTCATCGTTGCCGATTTCTCTGCCATTGAAGCCAGGGTGATTGCCTGGATGGCGGGAGAAACCTGGCGGCAGCAGGTCTTTGCGGACGGGAACGACATTTACTGTGCATCCGCTTCTCAGATGTTCGGAGTTCCCGTGGAAAAGCACGGCATCAACGGGCATCTCCGACAGAAAGGCAAAATCGCCGAACTGGCACTCGGATACGGAGGCGCTGTCGGGGCACTCAAAGCAATGGGAGCGCTTGACATGGGGCTTTCCGAAGAAGAACTCCCGCCTCTGGTTCAGGCATGGCGCAATGCCAATCCGAACATCGTGAACCTTTGGTGGGCAGTCGATTCCTCCGTTACCGAAACCGTACAGCGCCGCACTTCTGCGGAAACACACGGAATCCGGTTTGCTTACCGGAGCGGGATGCTCCTGATTACCCTTCCGTCCGGGCGGAACCTGACTTACGTCAAACCGAAAATCGGAACCAACTCCTTCGGTTCTCCCTGCGTCACTTATGAAGGTATCGGCGGAACGAAGAAGTGGGAACGCCTGGAGTCCTACGGTCCCAAATTCGTCGAAAACATCGTACAGGCAACCGCCCGCGACATTCTCTGCTATGCCATGAAAGCACTGCGACACACCGACATCGTCATGCACATCCATGATGAAATCGTCATAGAGGCAGATCCGCAGATGTCGCTGCAGGCTGTATGCGGGCAAATGGGGAGAACGCCACCCTGGGCATCCGGACTGCTCCTGCGTGCGGACGGGTATGAAACCCAATTCTACAGAAAGGACTGACCGCACATGAGAATCCGCGTCAGCAAATACAACGCCGAAGGCTATTACAGCCCGACCGAATACGAAGGCATGAAAAATCTGCTCCGGGAGGAATACGAACGGAAACGGGCGCAGCGCAAACCGGCATTCATGCCAAAGATTTTTATCTGTTCCCCTTTGTGCGGAGATGTTTACAAAAATATCCTGAATGCAAAGAAATATTGCCGTTTTGCGGTCGAATCCGGCTACATACCGTTTGCCCCGCACCTTTTCTTCCCCCGTTTCCTTTCCGATGAAAACGAAGCTGAGCGCCGACTCGGTATCCGTATGGGCAAAGTATTCCTCGATGACTGCCGGGAGATCTGGTGGTTCGGCGATACGGTCACGGAAGGAATGCAGATGGAACTCGACCGTGCCAGGCATCGCCGGCTCACCGTTCGGCATTTTACCGCCAATCTTGAGGAGGTCAAAGACTGATGTTCACACTCTACAGCTCCGACTATACCGGCAATCCGGGCAACTGCTACTATCCGCACAGACACACCGTTACCGATCTGGACAGCCTCCGTGCGGCAGTCGGACACGACTATGTCTGTGCGGAATACCGGAACAGTTACCGGAGCAACGACAACTTCATCGGAACCGACTGTCTGCCGGTTGACTGCGACAACGACCACTCCGAGAACCCGAACGACTGGGTCATGCCGGCGGATGTTCTGGAGGCTTTTCCCGGTGTTACATTCGCCGTTCACTACAGCCGTTCCCATATGCGGGAGAAAAACGGAAAAGCGGCAAGACCGAAGTTTCATGTCCTTTTTCCGATTGAACCGATGACGGATGCCGTCGCTTACAGCAATATGAAAAAACTCGTCAGCACCGTCTTCCCCTATTTTGACGCCAATGCACTTGATGCCGCCCGCTTCTTTTTCGGTACAGCCGGTGCCGAAGCGGAACTGTACGAAGGAACGCTCAACCTGACCGCGTTTTTCGAGGACGGTTTTGACTCGGATATGCCGTCCCGCAATATGCCCGCCGTTATACGGGAAGGCAGCCGCAATGCTACCCTCTCCCGCTTTGCCGGCCGTGTCATCAAGAAGTACGGCAATACCGACGAGGCATACCGCGCCTTTCTGGAGCAGTCGGCAAAATGCGAACCGCCGCTTGACAGCAAAGAACTCGCAACCGTCTGGCACTCGGCGCAGAAATTCTTTGACCGTGTCAGCCGGCAGGACGGATATATCCCGCCGGAGGCTTACAATTCGGATGTTTCCTACAAACCCGGCGACTACTCGGATGTCGGACAGGCAGAGGTGCTGGCAAAGCATTTTTCCGGTGAACTCCGGTACTCCCCCGCCACCCATTTTATCCGATACAATGCGCACTACTGGCAGGAAAGCGAACCGGGTGCGCAGGCGGTCGCCCATGAACTGACCCGCAGACAGTTGGCGGAAGCATCGTCCGACCTGTTCGGCGCGCTCCGTAAACTGGAGGGCAATGGCGGGCAGGATGTTCTGAAAAACACGACCAAAGCAAAAGCCGAAGCCATTATGAATCCGGAGCAGCTGGAAGCCTACCGTGCGTTTCTGGAAGCACAGACCTATCACAAATATGTTCTGCACCGCAGGGATTCCAAGAACATTACCTCAACACTCCGTGAGTCCCGCCCGATGTTGGAAATCAGCCCGCGCGACCTGGACAGCAATCCGTTTCTCCTCTGTACCCCTGCGGCAACCTACGATTTACGCCTCGGACCGGACGGCGCAAGAGAACACAGTCCGGAGGACTTCATTACCAAGATGACCTCCGTCTCCCCCGGCACTAAAGGAGCACGGATATGGGAGGACTGTCTGGACCTTATTTTCTGCCACGACCGGGAACTCATTAACTATGTGCAAATGATATGCGGTCTTGCCGCCATCGGTCAGGTATTCCTGGAGGCACTCATCATCGCATACGGCAGCGGCCGCAACG
>ERZ779889.3348-NODE-3348-length-11807-cov-3.351259_pt1 | contig 11807 bp, 10 predicted proteins | sample MGYA00511030_ERZ779889 | MGnify/ENA primary metagenome ERZ779889 (study PRJEB29588, sample SAMEA2160616) | human gut metagenome | biome: human gut; feature: human-associated habitat; material: faeces | place: Denmark | collected 2008/2010 ...
TATTAACGCTTTCATAATTTTTAATTTTTTTATCAAAGATAATTTTCTTTGAATAAAAAGAGCATTCAAAAACTCCAATAACTAAAATGTTGAAGCAAGAAAATAAAGATAGTTCTTCTAAAACTATATCCATTTTACAGTGTGTAGCGCAACAATTTTTGTAGCTATTGAGTTGCTTATATTTTGTTAGTTTTTTATAAACTATAAAGTTATTCTTCATTACTAATTTTCCTTGCTAAATCCATATATAAATCACTCATTTCGGATTTGTTAAAAGCTTCGACAACAGTTTTGTTTAACTTTTCAGCTTCTTGAACAATTTTATCTCTAGGTAATGTAAAGAAAACATTAGCATTCATTTCCTTAGCAGCTTTTGAAACTATTTCATCTTCATTTTCAATGTTCTTTTTATTTACAATTAGCCCTTTAAATTTTGCATATCCACTAGAAGCATTGTCACTAACAGCTTCTATTATGTTATTAGCAGCGTATAAAGCCATCATTTCACCGCTTGTAACAACATACAAATCATCAGCGTAACCATTTCTTATAGGCATAGCAAAACCACCACAGACAACATCACCTAAAACATCATAGAGTATAAAATCTGGTTTGTATTTTTCAATTAAATTTAATTCGTTTATTTTTTCAAAAGCAGCGATGATTCCTCGCCCAGCACAACCACAGCCAGGACGAGGACCACCCGCTTCTAAACAATATACTCCATCACTTGCTAAATATAGAATGTGTTTTTCATCATCTACACCTAAACGAATTGCATCCAAAATGGTCATTATTCTTTTTCCATTATTATGTAAGATTGTAGAATCAGATTTAGGATCACAACCTATTTGAAAGACTTTATATCCGAGATTGACTAAAGCTTTTGCTAGATTTGAAACGGTTGTTGATTTACCTATACCACCTTTTCCATAAATTGCAATTTTTTTCATATTTTACTCCGAAATTTTATTCTAATGTTCCTTCTTCACTACTGATAATAAAGTTGAAATAGAATTCATAGAATGAATTACCTTCAACGTTTGAAACTAATGAATATCTTGCAGCTAAATTGCCATATCCATCATCGAAACTAATCAATAATGAGTTGTCAATTAAAGTGATTTTTGCACTTTCATATTCATCAGAATCTTCTTTTGTTAATGTTAATAAATCGTTAAAGACTGTATCGCTTAAATCATAGTTAAAACGACTTGTTCCTGTCAATGAATCTGCTGTAATATTCTTTAAATTATTTAGTGTTGCTGTAGCAAAATCAGCAATTGAAGTACATTCGTTACCGTTAATAGTAACACTCTCAACACCATAAAGACTATCGTGTTGATTATCAAAATAAATTGTAACTTTCTTAACTGTGCCGTTGATTAAAGCATAGAATACTACATTGACGTTAAATACTTCTTCATCTTCGTTATAGTTTTCATATTCGCTATAGTAGTATTTATCTGTGACATAAGTTGTTAATGTTTTATCACCATAATTCTTTGTTAAACTGTATGATGTGAAATCGTTGTCGTTAAGATATGAAACTATGCTTTCTTTACTGACAATAGCTTCGCTTGAACTTAAAAATTCATCTAAAACAGAGTAATTAGCACTATTAATTTCGCTAACTGTAGCTGTAGCTAAACATTCATTTAACAATAATGTTTCATCAGTTATAGAACTAAGTTTTAAAGAGTTATAGGCTTTAAAGGTAATTTTATTATCGCTTGTAGAAACGGTTAATCCGCTAACTGAACTTTCATATAATTCTTCAAAGAAGTTTAAATATGAAGGATTTTTGATGTAATAATCGTTTGTTGAGGAAATTCTAGTAAACGATAAATCGTTATATTCATCATCTGTTGTTAATGATGAATAACTACCGACTAAAGAAGCAACTCGAGATAAATATCTTTGGCTTGCACCAGTAACTGTAACTTTTGGTGAAAGTAATGTAACTTTTCCATCGATAATCTTGAAATCATATAAGAAACTTTCAAGTTTAATTACTCCAGAATTATCTGTAATGTTGTAATAATAAGATGAGTTATAAACATATTCAACAGTTCTATCGCCATACGAAACACTGAGTTTATAAGAATTTGGTGTAGATGAATATTCATCGCTATATAAATTGTTATAGGCAGCTTTTATATCATTGACGCCATTTTCGTTAAATGATTGTCCAGCTAATTCAAGTTCGTTATATCTTAATGGTAAGAGCTTAATAATGTTGCTTAGATCATTAGTTAAAGCTTTTTCATCGTTTGCTAATTCTTGAGCTTTGTTATAAATGGTTTTGAATTTTTCAAAGCTATATGTTGTGTATTTTACTGGTTCGTTTAAAACGTTTTGATATTGAGTGATTAATTTGTTTAAACTTTCTTTTAAACTAGAAGTTTAATCGTCGAAACTGCTTATAGATACGCCTTCATATTGTTTAACAACACCTGTTAAAATTAAACCATCACGATCAGTACTTGTCTTTTTATACTTAGTCCATAAAGAAATTACTAATTCATTATCACCATTAACCTTTAATGAAACTTTGGTAATATCATCTTTGGTATAGTTTGTATTATTTGAAATATCAAAGAAATATGCTAATGCGTTTCTTGTTAATGGTGAATCTTTTATATCGATAAAGTATTCATCAATTTGGCTATTATATTGAAGATTATCTTTTTTGGAAAGAAGAGTTTTAATTAAATTCATATCAGATATGCCATAGTCATTTTCTTCACCCATAGTAATTGTGTTGTTCTCAAATTTAGCAAGATATGTTTTATCGTTGTTCAAAACTAAAGCTTTGTCGTTAACAACCCAATAAGCTGCATTATCGTTTACAACGTTATATACGCTATAATCGACACTATCATTGATTCCGTCTTTTCCATTATAAACATCGACTTTTAAGCCATATTTTTCGTTTGAGTTTTTACTTAAAATATCTTCAATTTTACTTGTAGGATTATAAGCGTCATCTGATGAATAAGTCTTGTTGTTACTTAAATAGTTTGTTAATGGATCTATTTTTGTTTTATTAATATCGCTGAAGGTAAATTTAAATGTTACATCTGTTAACTTTGAATCGTTAGCAATATATGCAGTTAATTTATTGTCAGTTAAATCAAATCCAACATAATTTCCAAATGGTGATAGATCATCAAAGTCATATGAATAAACATCAAACATTGTGTCTAATAAGAAAGCAACATAGTTAGAGTTATCTATGACAAATGTGTTAGTATTAACTAAATGTTTTGAATATGGCCAACCATATACATCAAGTCCATTGCTAGATAATGGCTCGGTTTTACCAAAGACAGCAGCAAAGCGATCATAGAATTCATTTGCTAAAATATAAGCAGGGTATGTCCAACTATCGCCGATAACAGCACTATTAATTTTTAAGTTAGTATCTTTTAATGAAAAGCTATGAACATAGCTATCATAAATTACATAGCCTGTGTTGTTATTTTCGTTATAGTATGCATTTTCAATAGCTTTATAAGTTCTAGTGACAGGTGAATCTTTAGATACATTATAATCAGTTATTGTCAAAGTGTAATTTCCATTCATGCTATCTATGAAAGATGAAATTTGGCCTGTAGTTACATTGCTAACTTCTCTAGGTGTTAAGCCGTTTACCGCTTCGTTTAAACTAGCTAAAGTACTATCTAATTCTTCTTGAGTAACATTATCTTTAATTAATACGCTTCTTGCATCGTTTAAAGCGTTAATTAAGTTTTCATATGATTCTTTTGTATATGCATTAGCATATTCATCGTTAATCATGTTGTTTGTGACATAAGTAATTCTTCTATCAAGCGGAAGTTTGTCTACACTAACTAATGAAGATGAAGAATTGTTTGCTGGGTTTTTATTAGTACAAGAGGTAATTAAATTTGTACCACCAACTAATAAAAGTCCACATAATCCCATAATAATTTGTTTGTTTTTCATTTTGTTTCTCCTTTTTTTATAAAAATACAAGCATATCTATAATCTTCGTATGGCCTATTTTTAATAAGATATAGATCATAGAAACTGTATTTTTCTCTTAAATTTGTGATGTATGTATTTACTACATCGTCATTTTTGTTCATATCCTGAAATTCAATTTCAAAATAATCATATTTGGTTTTTGAAATAATTTCTTCGACGATACTATTAAATTGATTTTCGTTTTCAACAATTAAATTGTTATTTTTTAAATAGTTATATGGTGTTTCGCATATTTGATTTTTTATATCTTCATACATTTTAGAATCGTAACCAAAGTCATTTTCATATGGAGTTATAGGATTAGTTAAGAACATATTGTATGATGGTAAGACAACGCTTAGTTCATCGTTAAGTTTTAGACGATTACTGCCAAATGTTGAACAAGTTAGATACCATTTTTCGTTAACTTTTACATAGTTATAAGCGTGTCCTAAGAAATTGTCTTTAAAGTCTGTGACACGGACTGAATCTATTCCTTCGAGTTTGCATAAAAGAACAAAAGCTTTGCTTTTCCCATCACAGACTGCATAGTGATTTAGAAATACTCCTTCGAGGTAATAGCATTGTTCTCTATTTAATAGTTTTAAATCGCTATAAGCAGTATTGAAATCGTACTTAACTTCACAAGTTAGATAATTATAGATTTGTTTAACTTTATCTAAATCAGTCATATCATCATCAACGATTCGCCTTAATACATTTTTGGCTTCGTTAAATATTTTATCTTCAATGCTATTTTCTTCAGTTATAGGATAATAATTTTGTAATATTGCATACCATAACGATTCGCTATCATTAACATTTATAAACCCGTTATTTTTTAAATAAAGCGGAAAGTCTTCAAATTGTTTATCTCGCTTGTTGATATCATTTTTGTAATCAAATTCATTTATAAAGATACTCTCGGTATCTATATAAGTTGGTAAGTTTGTAGCGAGTGGCTGAATAGATAAGCTTACAGTGATTATTTTAAACTGATCATACAAGTCATAATTTAAATAATTGGGGTAATTGTCAGCGATATTTGATGTGCTAATGGCTTTATTGAATTCGCTATAGATGCTATAAAATGTTGATGCATAACTATCAGAAATATAATAGGAAACTTTATCTTTAATTTTATAAAACGCCATGTAATCTAAAGCATATATAAGCTCTTTCCTATTTGATATAACTTTTTCTGGTGTTTTCAATTCGTTTTTATAACTATCAATAAAGTTTAAGTTATTAGGTGGTTTTGGAGGTGTTTTATTATTGCAGCCAGTTAATAAAACTATTGATAATATAAATAGTCTAGTTTTTTTCATAAACTGCCTCCGTTAAAGATAAAAGTATAAAGTTTTTGGTTATTAAACATGCCGTTATTAATCTTTATAGTGGAGTCTTTGTCTTTAAATTTTTCAAATGCTGAATTAATTATGTCATAATCGCCTAAAAGTTCAATTTGCATAACATAATTATTATCTTTTGCAACTTTATTTACCTTGTTTAATATGATAAGCGTCTCTTCTTCGTTTTTAACATTTAGAGATATTTCTTGATTGTCAATTTTTATTTTTGTCTTTGAATAATAATCATATGGAGTAACATTTTTTAAAGAATCTATTATTTGGCTTTGACACAGGCTTTCATAATGCCAAGTTTTACTTGAAGTATAGTAATTAGTTAGCATATAGGAGTAAGTGTGATAGTGATATTTTTTATTGTTAAGTTTATAGACACTACTTGAACTTGTTGGACAAGATAAATAATAGTTATCGTTTATTTTTATGTAAGCATAAGCGTGTCCAGCGTTATTATAAACCGCCCCAATATGATAAGCTTCTATATTAAATAGATTTAAGAAAGAAACTAGAGCTTTAACAATTCCATCGCATACAGCGTTTTTATTATTAAGTATTCCGTCTAAGAAATAACATTCATAATCTGTATGTTTGCTATCTTTGTAGTTAAATGAGTCATAATCATAAGTGTTTTCGTTAATTATAAAGTTGAATATGTTATTAAACTTTTCATATTCACTTATATCTAATGAAGGAACTAATCTATAAGCAGTAGCAATCATTTTGTCAAATAGTTTTTCGGCTGTTGATCCATTTAATGGAATTGGATAATAGCTATTAGCTAATGCATAAAATAGCTCTTCGCTATTTGAGACGTTAACAAACCCATTATTATTTTTATAAAGAGGTAGGTCTAAATATGTATAGTCGTTTTTTCTGTCATCTTGCAAGACATTATAATAATAAGTGTAATCGAGCACTTTAATATTGTTTTCATTTAAAGTGTAAGATTTGAAAGCATATTGAGTTATGGAACCATAGACACCAATTAAGTTCTCATCAATTTTGGAAATATCATAACCTTTAATAAAGTTATGTGCTAATATTCCATATTGACCAGCCCATCTAAAATAGTAACTAATATCTTCTTTAAGTTTTTCTTTAAAAGAATCAGTAATTGAAGTATACACAACTTCATCATTTTTTGATGTGAAGACTACATAGTCCATAAAATCACTAAGATCTTGTAGCGTGTTAAGATTTGTGGCTTTTTTAACTGTTGTTATGCTTTCACCTTCATATGTAATATTGATGTTATCTATTTTTATAGAAAAATCATTTATACTTGGTTTAGCATTACACGACACTAAGAAGAAAAGAGAAGTTAATAAAACATATCTAGCTTTCATGTTCGCTCTCCTTTTTATAGAGATCGTATGACACGCAGACATTTTTATTTGTTTTAGAATCTTTAATTATCTCTCCTTCAATAGCAAAGCATTCTTTTAACATATTTTCATTAAAAACATCGTTTGAAGATCCAAAATCAAATACTTGTCCATCTTTCATAGCAAGAAGGTAATCAGAGTATTTGCATGCTAAGTTTAAATCATGCAATACCATTACTATCGTTACCTTTTCTTCTTGGTTTAACTTTTTTAGCAATTCCAAAACTTCAAGTTGGTGGTTTAAGTCCAAATAAGTTGTTGGCTCATCGAGGAGAATAATATTTGTTTGTTGAGCTAGTGACATAGCTATCCAAACTCTTTGTCTTTGACCTCCAGATAATGAAGCGATACTACGAGTTTTAAACTGCTCCATATTTGTTACTTTTAAAGCCCAGTTTATTACTTCTTTATCTTCGTTAGACAGTTTCCCCAATCCTTTTTGATAAGGGTATCTTCCATATGAAACTAATTCAAAGCAGGTAATAGATCCTGGAGCAGTAGGTGTTTGTGGTAAGATTGCCATTTCTTTAGCAATATCTTTATTTTTCATTTTAAAGATATCTTTATCATTAATGATTATATTTCCGCTTTCAGCTTTAATAATTCTGCCAATAGCTTTTAAAACAGTAGATTTACCACAACCATTAGCACCGATAATCGATGTTATTTTGCCTTTTTTAATTTCTATATTAAAATCAGGAATGACTACAAAGTCATCGTAAGCAACTTTTAAATCGTTTGTTATAATACAATTTTCCATAGCTACTCCTTTTTTATTAACAAATAGATGAAATATGGGACGGATAATATAGAAACAAATATTCCTGTTGGAATGTTTGCAAATGCATCAACGCCCATAATCAACATATCAGCAACTAATATAATAATTGCCGAGCAAGTACCACTGGCCAAGAACAAAACGCGTGTATCAACACCAACGAGCTTTTTAGCAATATGTGGACCTATTAAACCGAGGAAGAAGAAATTTCCACCAAAAGCGACAGAAGCACTACTTATGGCTATTGCTCCGATTGCCAATATTACAAAATCTCTTTTGGTATTAACACCTATTCCTTTTGCAACATCGTATCCAATATTTATAGCGTTAAGTGTATATGACTTACCATATATTGCTCCTCCAAAAACAGAGAGCCAAATAAACAAAATTATAATGTAGTTCCAATCTGTTCCCCAAAGTTCACCAGATTGCCAACGTTGTAAGAATTCTAATTGGTTTCTATCTAACGAGTACATAAATATAGTACCGATTGCACTATAGGCAGCACTGCAAGCCACGCCAGTCATAATTAGACGTGTTGGAGAAATGCTTTTTTTCTTTCTATAAGATAATATAAATATAATTGCAGCTGATAAAAGGCCACCTATAAGTGCCAAGATTGATAACATTAATGGATTGGAGTTATTAGATTTAACTAATGCTACGTATAAGATTACAAATAGTCCTGAGCCATCAGAAACTCCAAGTGTTCCAGGTGAAGCTAAATCGTTATGTAATAGGTTTTGCATTACGACACCAGATACACCCATTCCAATACCGACAAGTAACGCTAAGCATAAACGAGGTAAACGGAATGAGAACAAAGCTAAATTAGAATATTTATCACCTTTACCAATTAACGTTTTAAATACTTCTAAAACCGTCATGTGGTATTGACCAACATTGCAACCAATTAGAAATATTACTAATAGTAGAACGAAAAGAAGAATATTAATAATTATTCCGCGTTTTAATGAAGTGAGATTATTAGTTTTAATTTTTTTCATAAGCTATCATCCATTAAAAGTATTTTCGTCTGTTCTTCTCGAAGCGAAGATAAAGAAAGGAACACCGATTATAGTAATTAATAATCCAATTGGGAATTCAAATCCAGGCATTATATTTTTAGCTATAAAGTCTACAAACAAGACAAATGCCGCTCCTAAAAGTGCACAACTAGGTATAACATATCGATAATCAGTACCACATATGTGTCTAACAATATGTGGAACCATTAATCCTACATAACCGACCGGTCCTATTATTACAACAGCAATAGCAGATAAAACTAATACGACTAATGTCGAAAGTGTTTTTATCAATGTGACATTGCCACCTAAGCCTTTTGAAACTTCATCACCAAGATTTAAAATTGTTAAAGATCTAGATATGGCGATAGAAATAACTATTGAGACAATAAAGAATGGTAAGCTGACATAGACATCTAACCAAATAGTATTTGCAGCACTACCAGCCATATATTTCATCATTTCACCAGATTGACCTGTTTTTAAAACAACAGCGGTTGTAACCGAAGAAAATAAAGTAGAAATAGCCATGCCAGATAAGACCATTCGATCACTGCTTAAACCTTTTCTACCAATAAAAGCAACTGTATAAATTAATAAAGTTACAACTAAAGCGCCAAGACATGAAAATCCAATTCTTCCTAAGCGAGAAATATTGGGAAAGAAAACCATTATTATAATAATTGAAAACACTGAACCAGAGCTAATACCCATAATTCCAGAATCAGCCATTGGATTTTTAGTTGTACCTTGCATTATTGCACCTGCAACAGCAAGACAAGCACCAACCATTATGTCAGCAATTATTCTAGGTATTCTAATGTTTCTAATAATTGTTTCATTAAAATTTTCATCGTTGTAATTAAATAAAGCGTTGATAAAATCTTTAAATGTAATGCTTTTTTCAGCACCGATAAATATAGATAAAACAATCATAGCAGCGATAAAGAAGAGGCTGCATATTAATAAAATTACAAATTTTTGATTGTTTTGAATTTTCTTCTTTACCATACTAATTTTGATTACTTGCAACTTTTAATGCATCTAAAATTTGATTATATTGAGCTTCCATATATAAAGCGTCTTTGAATGAATATAAAATCATATCTATGCAACCAACTCTGTTTTCTTTGACTGCTTTTAAGCTTTTAAATCCTTCGTTAGTTTTGACACTATCAGGTATAGTTTCTTCTCCAAGTCCAGCAAAAATTACTAAATCGCCTTCATAATCTTTTAGTTTTTCGTTACTAATTTGTGAAAAAGCTTGTTGTGATTGATCATCTAAAAAATCTTTAACAATTGGCAACATTTTTAAATTTAAAGTAGTATATAAAATGTGATTAAATACAAAAGCATCCTTGTAATTTGGTGGTATAGTTAATCCTTGATAATAAGTATAAACAGTAACACTTTTACCAGTTATATTTAAATCGTTAATCTTTTGTAAAGCAACTTTTTCAGTCTTTTTACAGTAATCAATAATAGTTTCAGCATTTTCGCTTAGTCCTAAAATATTACCTAAATAAGTTAATCTTTTTGTATAGTCATAAGTATCAAAATAAACAGGAATTGTAGGTGCTATCTTTTCAAGTTTTGCAATGTTTGATTCATCCATAGTGTTATAAGTAAGTATTAATTCTGGACGATAACTCATTACTTCCTCAGGATCAAATGGTTGAGTATTATTTAATATTTCAACCCCTTTAAAGAAATCTTCATATCCTTGTTTATTGGCATTTCCATCAACAGCTAAAGGTCGAACACCTAAAGCTAGTAAATCACCAGTGTTTGAGAGTGCAACAATATTTTTAGTGTTTTTGTTATAAGTTACATCTTTACCATATAAAGTTTTAATTGTAGTCATTTCAACTTCTTCGCTTCTTGTATCACTTAATACTGGAACAGTTGGCAGAGCTTCTACTTGCTTTTTATTACATGAAGTCAACATCGTTGAAACTATTGCAATTAGACAGACAAAGACTTTTTTTAATAAATGCTTTTTTTTCATATAGTTTCTCCTTTTTCCGGGAGAGATTATAGCATCTATAGTTAGTTATGTCTAACTTTATAGTAAACTTCCTATTATTTTTACAATTAAAAGAAATAATAACTTGCAAATAGTAGCAAGAAACTTTAATGTTTTAAATCGTTATAAGTATCAAGAACAATATTTTTTAATTAATCTTTTTCATCAATATTATCGACCAAAAACATTAATTTTGCTTTTTCATAAGGAGTTTCTTTTGACATATTGTATTTTTTATTGCTTTCAACAATTTTAACGAGAAGTCTATTGTCGTATATTCCACCGAACAATACTTTTCTATAATACAATAAATATTCGCCCATCATTTTTTTACATGAAATATCATCTAGCAAATTTAATTGTTCCAAAACAAAGTCTTTATATTCTTTTGTCGTTGCCATTTTCACTTTACCTTTTATTATTTTGTATCATCTATTATATCTTTTATTTTCTTTGCAGGTATATCAGCTACTAAACAATTATCTGGTACATCTTTGGTAACTACTGCTCCTGCTGCAACTACGACGTTATTACCGATTGTAACGCCAGGAAGTATTGTCACATTTCCTCCAATCCAAACATCGTTTCCAATATTTATAGGTTTTGCAAAAGCTAAATGATTTCTTCTTCCAAGAGGGGATAATGGGTGACCAACAGTTGTTATTAAAGTGTTAGGACCGATCATAACGTTATCTCAAATATAAACCTCTCTGATATCCAAAATTGTTAGATTATAGTTTCCAGTAAAATTATTACCGATATGTATCTTTTTTCCATTATCACAGTTGAAAGTTTTTGCAATCCAAACTTTTTCTCCAACGCTTCCAAGCGTTTTTTGAAGTTGAGAATACTGTGCTGCGTAATCCTTATCATCTATAGAATTGTATTTTTTACATTGTTCAATAGCATTTTATTTTCTCAATTCTATTTCTTCATCATCGTAGCAATAGTCTAATTCTGCTTCTAATTCGGTCATTTTTATTCTCCTTAGTAAAAAAACAATAAAAAAGTCTGATTTTATAATCAGACAAATCTAGCTATATTAATGGTGCCCAGTACAGGGGTCGAACCTGCACGAGTTGCCTCATAGCGTTCTAAGCGCTACGTGTATACCAATTTCACCAACTGGGCATTTAAAATTCTTCATTATTATATGAAATAGATTAAGTTAAATCAATCATAAAAACACATCATTTTATTTTTATAGACAATAATTATTGTATGAGTTAA
>ERZ779889.3353-NODE-3353-length-11794-cov-3.292103_pt1 | contig 11794 bp, 10 predicted proteins | sample MGYA00511030_ERZ779889 | MGnify/ENA primary metagenome ERZ779889 (study PRJEB29588, sample SAMEA2160616) | human gut metagenome | biome: human gut; feature: human-associated habitat; material: faeces | place: Denmark | collected 2008/2010 ...
TTGCGAATATTGCGGACGTATTATGATTGACCCGGAATTGGCTGGTGTGGAGAAATAACAAAAAAAACAGGTAAAACATTGGTCATAACATAATAAGACTGTACCGAGACAGGAGAAACATCCTGAAGCGGTGCAGTCTTTTTGTTTGTCAGAGTGCAGCGTAGTCAGGAATGTCGGGGAGAAACGTATAGCTGTGTTTTTCGTAATCCATCTTGCAGCAATAGTGTTTTAACCCGTTGCTCACCACAAGATAATCAACTTGCAACACGAGATTGTAGCGTCCGATTTGGTCGAATACCCGTTGCGTGATTTCGACATGAGGTGCTTTGTATTCCAAAATCATTCGGGGAGCAAGCGTCCGGTCGTAAAGTACGGTGTCACACCGTTTGTTCATGCCGTTAAATTTGAGTAGCACTTCGTTGCCCATCAATGTTTGGGGGTATCCTTTGTGTCCTATCAGGAAATGGACAAAATGTTGTCGGACCCATTCTTCCGGAGTCAACGCCACGTAATGACGCCGCAGAACATCGAAGATGAACTGTTTCCCTTCCCGGAGTTCTATTTTTGGTTGGAATGGAGGCAAATTTAAAGATAACATTTACTATTTTTGTGAAGTTAATAGTGTAGATAAATGTATTATATCAGGCAAAAGTAGGGAAAATATGAAGACGAAACAAGAAATCGTAGCGAATTGGCTGCCTCGTTATACACAAAGGAAGTTGGAAGATTTTACTGAATATGTCTTACTGACTAACTTCAACAAATATGTGGAGTTCTTTGCGGAGGAATGCGGCACAACGGTGATGGGACGAGATGCCAACATGAGCTCATCTTCGGCCGATGGCATCACTATAATTAATTTCGGCATGGGTAGTCCCAATGCCGCCATCATCATGGATTTGCTCAGTGCCGTCCATCCAAAGGCTTGCCTTTTCTTGGGCAAGTGTGGAGGAATTGACAAGAAAAATCAATTAGGAGACTTGATACTTCCTATTGCTGCCATACGTGGTGAGGGAACATCAAACGATTATTTTCCACCCGAAGTTCCCGCACTTCCGGCGTTTATGCTTCAACGTGCCGTGTCTTCTACAATTCGTGACCACGGACGCGACTATTGGACAGGCACAGTCTATACCACCAACCGTCGTATCTGGGAATACGATAATGCGTTTAAAGAATATTTACTAAAGACTCGCGCAATGGCTGTGGATATGGAGACGGCAACGCTTTTCAGTGTGGGGTTTGCCAACCATATCCCAACAGGCGCATTGCTCCTTGTGTCGGACCAGCCGATGATACCCGAAGGAATTAAAACAGAGAAGAGTGACAACATGGTGACAAATAATTATGCCCGGGAGCATGTGAAAATCGGCATAGAAGCACTCCGAATGATTATTGACGAAAAAAGAACGGTAAAACACTTGAAATTTTAGCGTAACAGGTAATCCAGAACACATAAATCATGGCAAAACAACAGGAAGTAAAACTCGAAGATATTATTCACGACATTAGAAACAAAAAGTATCACATCGTCTATTATCTAATGGGTGAAGAGGGATATTACATAGATAAGGTGGCCGATTATATGGCCGATACAATTTTAACACCTGAAGAAAAGGAGTTCAACCAAATCATTCTTTACGGGGCTGACACAAATATTGAGAGCATCATTAATGCTGCTAAGCGTTTTCCCATGATGAGTGAACACCAATTAATCATCGTCAAAGAAGCACAGAGTTTAAAGAATCTGGAGAAACTTTCTTACTATTTACAGAAACCGCAAAAATCGACGATTCTTGTGTTTTGCCATAAAAATGGCAGCTTAGATAGAAGAAAGAAAATTACATTAGAAATAGAGAAAGCCGGAATTTTATATGAATCAAAACGCCTCAAGGAGTCTCAACTTCCTACATTCATAACCAACTACCTGCGCCGAAAGAAGATTGCAATCGAGCCTAATGCTTGCGAACTGCTGGCCGATTTTGTCGGCTCAGATTTATGCCGTTTGAGTGGAGAGCTGGACAAGCTGGTCTTGACGCTACCGCAGGGATGTAACCGTGTCACGGCCGAACACATTGAATCGAACATCGGAATCAGCAAGGATTTCAACAACTACGAACTGAAAAACGCCCTTGTCGAACATGACGTGTACAAGGCAAATCAAATCATCAAATACTTTGCAGAAAATCCCAAGAACAACCCAATCCAGATGACGCTGTCTGTATTGTTTAATTTCTTCGCCAATTTAATGCTGGCTTACTATGCTCCGCAAAAGACGGAAGCAGGGGTAGCTGCACAGCTCAGTTTGAGAAACCAGTGGCAGGCCAAAGAGTATTTAGTTGCCATGAAAAAATTTCGTGGAACAAAAGTCATGCAGATTATAGCAGCTATCCGGCAATGTGACGCCAAATCGAAAGGGGTGGGAAATTCCTCGATAACTAATGATGAGTTGTTGAAAGAACTGGTTTATTTCATCCTGCATTAAGACTAACTAGGGCAGAATTCTCAAATATCCCTGCAGGTGTAACAGCAAACCTGCACCAATCATTTTTTCATTAAAAGCGGCAAAAAAGATGCCGCTTTTCTTTTTTCCTAAATTGCCATCCATAACCTTGCAATATGATTACATTTCTACTAAGAAAACACGTATAAGCATGTATTATTATAATATATTACGATAGTATAGTCACTAGAAAGGATACTGTTCCAGCTAGAAAAATATTCATATAGAGTTATAATATGAATATTTATACCTTCTTGCTTCTAAAAGTTAACTTCACAGAAGCCAAATAATTATAACTATAAGGATAAGTAGCCTATTAATTATACATGAGATTTTAATGCATAATGGGATATAAATCTATATTTTCAGTAATTACATAAATACATAATATTGTAAACCAGTAATATGGGAACTTGTATTCATGTGAATATACAAATCTAATATTTCATTATATAGGATTATATATGGGATATAACAATAGTATTATAATAAAAGTATATATGAATATATTTGCCTATATCCTTTTCTATATATAGTTTTGTACACAAATAAAGAACCGCAGAATTTTAGGCTAAGATGAAAGAACGAATTAAAGAAATCATGCGAGCGGCTAAAGTGGCAACTGATTCACAATTTGCGAAGATTATAGGAATCAAACAGGCCGCTCTATCCCACATACTGACGGGGAAAAATAATCCGAGTTTAGATGTAATCATGAAAATCAACCAAGCCTATCCGGGCATAAACTTAGAATGGCTATTATATGGAAAAGGCGAAATGGGAAACGTGGAAGACAACAATACGCGGATAAATGGAGAGACAGACAACGAACTTCAGTTTGCCGATTTCCAGGCAGAGGAAAATGAAGCATCTGCCCCGATCAAAAATGGTTCATCTCCTCAGGTTGTGGAAAAGATAAAATACATGGAACGCCCTCCACGAAAGATTACGGAAGTAAGGATATTTTATGATGATGGAACTTTTGAAACTTTGATTCCATCCAACTAGGAATGTCATTAGAGATGTATTTCCTGAATGCTTGCATCCCGTATCTATTATAAAATATGTATCTTTGCTCCAAAATAATAATACAGTTTTCATCATGAAGAAATACGTTCGAGATTTGTATGTTACGGAGAATATTCGTTTGCATAAAAACTACGTTTTAATCAAGCTGACAGATAATGTACCCTTGCCGGAAATGCAGCCGGGACAGTTTGCCGAGATTCGTGTAGACAATTCGCCTGCGACCTTCCTCCGCCGTCCGATATCTATCAACTATGTCGATAGAGAACGAAATGAAGTCTGGTTTCTAATACAAGTTGTGGGAGAAGGGACAAGGCATCTTGCAAACGCGAAAAAAGGAGACATTATCAATGTTGTATTTCCATTGGGGAAAGGATTCTCCATTTTTTCAGACACAAGTAAAAATACATTACTTATAGGCGGTGGTGTGGGAACGGCGCCTATGCTCTATTTAGGAGAGCAACTCCGTTTGAAAGGATTTCATCCAACTTTTCTGTTGGGAGCAAGGTCGGCAAATGATTTGCTGCAACTGGAAGAATTTGAGAAATACGGCACTGTATACGTCACGACAGAAGATGGCAGCCGTGGAGAGAAAGGATACGTCACGCAACATACTATTTTAACCGAAAAGCATTTCGATATGATTTATACCTGCGGTCCCAAGCCAATGATGGTCTCAGTGGCAAAATATGCCAAAGAGCATGCCATCGAGTGCGAGGTGTCTTTGGAAAATCACATGGCCTGCGGCGTGGGAGCATGTCTTTGCTGTGTGGAAAATCTCAAGGAAGAAGGCAATGTATGTGTATGTAAAGAAGGTCCGGTATTTAATATAAAAAGATTGTTATGGCAAATTTAAATGTAAAAATAAATACACTTGAGTTGAAAAACCCGGTGATGACGGCATCGGGAACATTTGGATATGGTCTGGAATTTGCCGACTTTGTCAACCTGGAACAAATCGGTGGAATTATCGTAAAAGGAACAACCTTGAATCATCGGGAAGGAAATCCCTATCCCCGCATGGCCGAAACTCCGTCCGGTATGCTCAATGCCGTAGGGCTGCAAAACAAAGGTGTTGATTATTTTATACAAAACATCTATCCTAAAGTCAAAGACATCCAAACCAACATTATTGTAAATGTTTCGGGGTCGGATGTTGAAAGCTACGTGAAAACAGCCGAAATGATTAACGAGCTGGAATGTATTCCGGCTATCGAATTGAACATTTCCTGCCCTAACGTAAAGGAAGGGGGAATGGCTTTTGGGGTAACAGCAAAAGGAGCACACGAAGTGGTTCAGGCCGTAAGGAAAGCCTACAAGAAAACATTAATTGTAAAATTATCTCCCAACGTGACCGATATCACTGAAATAGCGCGAGCCGTGGAAGATGCCGGGGCAGACAGCGTGTCGCTGATAAACACATTGCTGGGCATGGCCATTGATGCAGAACGCCGCAAGCCAGTGCTCTCAACCATCACTGGAGGTTTAAGCGGGGCAGCCGTCAAGCCGATTGCGCTCCGAATGGTATGGCAAGTTGCCAAAGCCGTAAAAATACCCGTTATCGGGTTAGGAGGAATCATGAACGCGCAAGACGCTGTGGAGTTCTTACTGGCCGGTGCGAGCGCCATCCAAATCGGTACGGCCAATTTCATTGACCCGGCTGTCACCGTGAAAGTTGCCGACGGCATCAACGACTATCTGGAGCGCCACCACTACCAGTCTGTGTCGGACATCGTCGGAGCTTTGCAATATTAACAAGGAAAAATACAGCACTTTGAAGGTCGGCAAGCCTCCCTTATTCTCTCAAGCAGATGAAACAGGAATCAGGGTTTGCCGACCTTCAATGCATTCACTCGTCCAACAAATCTGGGCGCAACAGACGCGTCCGCTCCAATGCTTGTTGCAACTCCCAATCGCGGATGTTGCGCTCATGGCCGGACAACAACACGTCGGGCACTTTCCATCCTTTGTAGACCGCCGGACGAGTATAGACGGGAGGTGCCAGCAGATTGTCCTGGAACGAATCTGAAAGAGCCGACTGTTCGTCGGAAATGACTCCGGGGATGATACGCACAATGGCGTCTGCCATCACAGCCGCGGCCAACTCTCCACCCGTAAGCACATAATCGCCAATGCTGACTTCTTTCGTGATGAGATGTTCCCGGATACGATAGTCAATGCCTTTGAAATGGCCACATAAAATAATCAGGTTACCGGCCAAAGACAACGTATTGGCCATTTTTTGGTTGAACTGCTCTCCGTCAGGAGTTGTAAATATCACTTCATCATAATCACGTTCCGCCTTCAGCATGGAAATGCAGCGGTCTATCGGCTCAATTTGCATGACCATGCCAGCACATCCCCCGTAGGGATAATCGTCGACCCGCTTATGCTTGTCCAATGTGTAATCGCGGAGATTGTGTATCTTGATTTCTGCTAATCCCTTTTTCTGTGCGCGCGCCATGATGGAACAATTAAAGAATCCTTCAATCATTTCCGGCAAAACTGTAATTATGTCTATTCTCATCGTTTCTTGCTAATAAATTCGATTGCAAAATTACGAAAAAGATGAGGAAAATAGGCGTAGCTGTATATTTACACTAAATAAAACTGTATTTTTGCTAATCCAAACATAGATTCTTCCGGAAGCCCAACGGCCGGGAGAGAATAATACATCATTTCATACTGCTATATGACAGAACAAGAACGCATACTGCAACTACGTGCCGAATTGCATGAGCACAATTACAAATACTATGTCCAGAATGCGCCGGTCATTTCCGACCAGGAATTTGACTATCTGATGCGCGAGTTACAAGACCTGGAAGCCAAACATCCGGAAATGGCAGACAGCAATTCGCCCACCGTAAGAGTCGGGAGCGATTTAAACAAAGACTTCCGCCAGGTGTATCACCAATACCCTATGCTTTCGCTGGCAAACACTTATTCGGAAGCCGAAGTGGCCGATTTTTATGAACGTGTGCGCAAAGGGCTGGAAGGGGAAGACTTTGAAATCTGTTGCGAAATGAAATACGACGGAACATCCATTTCCCTGACGTATGAAAATGGCAAACTGACGCAGGCTGTGACGCGGGGCGATGGAGAAAAAGGCGACGACGTGACAGACAATGTGAAGACCATCCACAGCATCCCGCTGGTGCTGAAGGGTGAGAATTATCCGCCAGTCTTTGAGATGCGAGGCGAGATTTTAATGCCTTGGAAAGTGTTTGACGAATTGAACCGCGAACGGGAAGCCCGTGAAGAACCTCTGTTTGCCAACCCACGCAATGCAGCGTCGGGCACTTTGAAACTGCAAAACTCGGCCATCGTGGCATCGCGTAAACTGGATGCATACCTTTATTACATGCTGGGAGAGCAACTGCCGTCTGACGGGCATTTTGAAAACCTGCAACTGGCCGCCCAGTGGGGATTTAAAATTTCACACGTCGCCCGCAAATGCCGGACGCTGGACGAAATCTTTGCATACATCAAATATTGGGACACAGAACGCAAGAATCTCCCCGTTGCCACCGATGGCATTGTGTTGAAAGTAAACTCATTGCGCCAACAACGCTACCTAGGCTACACTGCCAAGTCGCCCCGCTGGGCCATCGCCTATAAGTTTCAGGCCGAACGCGCGCTGACCCGTTTGAATTCTGTCAGCTTCCAAGTCGGACGGACAGGCATCATCACTCCCGTAGCCAACTTGGACCCCGTCCAGTTGGCAGGAACCGTCGTGCGCCGTGCTTCGCTCCACAATGCAGACATCATTGAAAACTTGGATTTGCATGTCAACGACATGGTCTATGTGGAAAAAGGCGGAGAAATCATACCTAAAATCACCGGCGTCGATGTCACGGCGCGCAATGCCTCTAGCCAGAAAGTGCAGTTCATCACGGAATGCCCTGAATGCGGGACACCGCTTGTGCGCTATGAAGGAGAAGCTGCCCATTATTGCCCGAACGACGCCCTGTGTCCGCCACAAATCAAGGGACGCATCGAACACTTCATCAGCCGTCGTGCCATGAACATAGAAAGTTTAGGCCCGGAAACAGTGGACCAATTTTACCAGACCGGTTTAATAAAAGATTCGGCAGATTTATATGAATTGAAACTGCAAGACATCTGCAGGTTGGAGCGGATGGGCACGAAATCGGCCGAAAATATCATAAAAGGCATAGACGCTTCGAAAAACGTTCCTTTCGAACGGGTGCTTTTTGCGTTGGGTATCCGTTTCGTGGGAGAAACGGTGGCCAAAAAACTGGCTTATGCCTTTAAAAACATACATGCACTGGCCCAGGCTTCGCTCGACGACTTGATTCATGTGGATGAAATCGGAGAAAAAATAGCACAGAGCATCTTGCTCTATTTCAGTAATGAAAACAACCGCCGGCTAGTGGAACGTCTGCAAACAGCCGGATTGCAAATGAGCCTGTCTGAAGAAGCCATACAAGGACAAAGCGACAAGTTGAAAGGGCAATCCATTGTCATAAGCGGCGTCTTTGCGCACCACTCACGCGATGAATACAAGGCATTGATTGAAAAAAACGGCGGGAAAAACGTTGGCAGCATCTCATCAAAGACAAGTTTCATTCTGGCCGGTGAGAATATGGGACCTAGCAAATTGGAAAAAGCCAACAAGCTGGGTATAAAAATTGTCAACGAAGATGATTTTCTAAAGCTCATTGAGTAAGTGTTTAGGCGTTTTTAGTATTTTTGCGACTGATTTAATACGATTTTTATAGCTTTTCTATGATACATAGACAATTTAGAGGAATGGGAGTAGCCTTGATTACCCCTTTCAAGGAAGACGGCAGTGTAGATTACCCGGCGCTTATCCGCCTGGTCGATTATTTGATTCAGAACGGCGCTGATTTTCTTTGTGTGCTAGGGACAACGGCTGAGACTCCGACATTGACAACTGACGAGAAAAATAAAATTAAAAAATTAGTAATCGAACGTGTAAATGGCCGTCTTCCGATTCTTCTGGGATGTGGAGGAAACAACACACAAGCTATAATCGACTCTTTGAAAAACGATGACTTCACAGGAGTGGATGCCATCTTGTCTGTGGTGCCTTATTACAACAAACCATCGCAAGAGGGCATTTACCAGCATTATAAGGCTATCGCTTCTTCGACAGACTTGCCCATCGTGCTATACAACGTGCCGGGACGGACCGGTGTGAACATGACGGCTGAAACGACGCTGCGCATTGCCCGCGACTTTCCTAATGTCATTGCCATAAAAGAGGCTTCGGGCAACATCACGCAGATGGACGACATCATCAAAAACAAGCCTGAAAATTTTGATGTGATATCGGGCGACGATGGTATTACCTTTCCACTTATCACATTGGGAGCTGTCGGTGTTATTTCCGTGATTGGAAATGCTTTTCCGCGGGAGTTTAGCCGAATGACGCGCCTTGCCCTGCAAGGAGATTATGCCAACGCCTTGACCATCCACCACCGGTTTACGGAACTTTTCAATTTGTTGTTTGTCGATGGAAATCCGGCTGGAGTAAAAGCCATGTTGAATGCTATGGGGTTCATTGAAAACAAGTTGCGCCTGCCTCTTGTCCCGACCCGCATTACCACTTATGAGAAGATGCGACAGATACTCCAGACTCTGAATATCAAGTATTGACTATCGCGATTCACTCTCCTTCACTATCGCGATTCTCAGGTGTTCATGTTCGCGAATATGAGGGAGAGTGAATCGCGATGGTGAGACTGGCAAAACACGGAGCACAGGAGAGACAGCGCCCTCCTGTGCTCCGTGTTTTGTTGTTTGTGTCACTACATGACACAGCAGATTGATTATTTACATTCTTGCTGATTCCAAATGATGACATCTTTTTCTCTTGATTGTGGTGTCACCTTCAACGATTTGATTTCTCCATTTTCCACTGTTGCTTCGACGACAGTCTGCTGCGGGGCATGTAGCTTGAATCGTACATTCCACTCTTTGGGCCATGCAGGAAGCAGGTATATTTTGTTGTCGACTGTCTGCATCAGCATTTCCTGCAAAGCTATCATACCACTTCCGCCCCAGTTGTGGTCGGGAGTCCAATCGTGTCCAGGACCCCAAAAAGCCGGAAAACGGAGTTTGCTGTCTTTTAGCTTCATCACCGTCCAATGTTTGGCTTCGTCTGTCAGTCCCAACCGTGCGCAGAAAATAGGGTCTTGATGCCAGCTCTCATACCGGTGTATCTGTTCTTCAATGTCGTAGCCATATTTCCAGGTATTGACAGCCACTTCCAAATCTGGCCTCCCTATGCCATACATGCCGTAAGGAAATACGGGATACAGTTGAGGTAACTCAACGTTGGCTATGCGCTCCCATGATTTTGCGGGAGAAATGGTTTTGTGTCCTTGCATTTCCCGGAAGGTCAACGGGGGAATGCGTTTCAACATCTCTTCCCAGCGGGTACGGTTTTCCGGTCGGAGATATTTTTGCGGAAGAGCCAGCAGGCGTTGCAGGGTTACGGTCAGTGCTGCAATCGTGGATGCTGAATTGGTGGCCATTTTATACATCTCGCAAGCTGTGCCGGGGTAGAGGACATAATGCCCTTCCCGGTCCCAAAGTTTTGGAGTGCGGCGAGAGGCGAGCATGCGGTAGTGTTCATCGTAAAACGTCAGGCAGCTTTCAATGAACGGGATGTAAGGGGCAGGGTCGCGTCCCTCATAAGTGGCAGCATCAAGCATCATCAGGCAAAATTCAAACACCGTGTCCCATTGATATTCCACATAGGCATTGTAAAGTAGTCCTCTGGGATAGTCTTTAGGTCGGTTGGTCGAATAGCCATAACTGAAACAAGCCGGCAGGCCGAAGTTTTCAATTTGTTCATGAAAACATGCTCCATTGTGCCCCCAATAAGATTTGGTCATGAGCTCCGCGTTTTTTTGCATGCGCAGGTAGAAGTTAAACTCTGCGTCCATCATGTCGAAATCTCCGCTTTTCAACATGGGCCAATAGACGAGCCGTTGGTTTTGAGCTGTCATCACACCGCCTCCCCAATTACGGAAATCGGGAGTATGCTTGTCATGGCCGCCTTTTACAAAGCATGGGTCAAAGGTGAATAATCCGCCATTGAATTTTGTGGGGCTGTCGCCATACGCATTGCATCCCAGCATGTAACGGAAGAGCTGATAGTTGCGTCCCACTTCAAAAGCAATGCTGTCTGTAGGGCTGTCCAGGTAGATATAACTTCTATTCCAGAATTGTTTCCACCAGTCTTTGGTTTTTTGCCAATCTTTCCGAGCTGTATGCCGGGCGGCTTTCTGAAGCGCTTGCAGGTTTTTGTGCCATTCTGCAAGAGTGGCGGCCTGCTGTGTATGCAGATATATTGTAATATCTTGCTGTTTGACTGGAGATTGTGTTTTCAGTTTCCATGCTTTATAGTCAGTATTCACATAGCGGCCTTCGGATGTTCCGTCCGAAACCATGCCATCGGCAACGATTAGTCCTCCAAATGTACGGTTTTCTATCGGATTCCATAATTGTGATTTGATGTCAGACAGTTCTTCAATTTCTACGGTCTTATCAAACGCAAAACTGTTGCGGTTTCGGTGGTAGAAAAGAATCTGATTGTTGTCAAAACGCACACTGTCGGGATAAATGATTGCATCAAAAGGAGCGCCTTTTAGTCCACAAAAGTGCGCATCTTCTCCGCGTGCGTGAAACTCTTCTGTCCGCCAGTTTTCATAAGCTGCTGTGATTTGAGTTTTTCGTTTGCTATCTATGTTTATGTGGATAACCGGATGGAAGACATCGACCCAGAATCTGGCTCTTGCATCTTTTCCCCGAATTTCAACAGATCCGTCTTGCAGTGTTAGTTTTTGGCTGAATTTGTCATCTGCAAATGGGTTAGGGGTGAGGCGTATCCGCATACGGCCGAGTTTCAAAAAAGCATTGTTCTCGTCAAACGTGCTGCTTCGGGAAAAATAGAATAAAATGTCACCATCTTCGACCCATATATTCAGACCTGTATCTCCGCCGCCACACGGCATTGATTCTGATGAATTTTTACTCGGTGTATTCCAGATGATGTTGTAATCTTCAGGGATTTGCGCCTGTGCCGTCTGGTAGCTGCCTAATAGGCACAGCAAACAGAAAGAGGTAAACCATTTCATAGCATTAAATGATAGGGGATTTTGAAATTTGAATGATACTAAAAAAGGCCTTCTCGGATGAAGACCTTTCCATACTGTGACTCCGACAGGATTCAAACCTGTAACCTTCTGATCCGTAGTCAGATGCTCT
>ERZ779889.3364-NODE-3364-length-11754-cov-7.842465_pt1 | contig 11754 bp, 10 predicted proteins | sample MGYA00511030_ERZ779889 | MGnify/ENA primary metagenome ERZ779889 (study PRJEB29588, sample SAMEA2160616) | human gut metagenome | biome: human gut; feature: human-associated habitat; material: faeces | place: Denmark | collected 2008/2010 ...
AGTTGGTTAGAGCGTCAGATTGTGGTTCTGAATGTCGTGGGTTCGAGTCCCACTAATCACCCGTAAAAGGAAGAGGATTTTCTGCAAGGAATTTCCTCTTTCTTATTTTATTCTCCCTCATTTATTTGTCTTTTTTAAATAATTGCCTATATTTGCAAAAAAATATGAATAATATGGTCGGCAAGGTAGGTGTTATTGTTTCTATTATCCTGTTCTGCATCGGTGTTGGAGTTTATGGCTTTATCCAGCTGAATATGGCAGATAGGGGGAAGAATGTCGATTTATTGTCTTTTGTTCCGGCGGATTGTGCCGCTGTCTTGGAAACAGATAATGCTGATTTCTTGATTAATGAGTTTCCTCAAGCTGCGTATGCCATGCAATTGGATACGATTCAGAAAAGCGGGTTGTTTCCCATTGTGTTTGGTAATCTTTTTGCGGCTTCGGATAGTACCGTACATCGTTTGAGTAATGGCATTGACCGGATGATGATGAGTTTTCATTATCCGCTTTCTGCCCGTAATGTGGTCATGTATTTTCAGACACACAGTTCCGGAAAGGCTTTTTTGCAGAAGATGATGCAGAAAAAAGAAATGAAGTTTGTCCCGAAGAAAGATTCTTACCGGGGAGAAGACATTGATATTTATGCCTTGGATAACGGCGAGTTTATTTCCACGTACTGCGGGAAAGGCTTTTGTGTCGTGAGTTACCAGAAGAATCTGATAGAGCGGGTGATTGACGCGAAGAAAGAGGAACTTTCTTTGTTGAGAGATGAGGTGTTTATGGAAGGTTACGAGTCGAAAGCTGCCAATTTTATGACATTGTATGGGCATACGGCTTCATTGCCTGTGCTGGTGAAGGGACATGTACATTGCTGGAGCAGTTTCGATATCCATCTGAGCAGCGAGGTCTTTTATTTAAGCGGCTCGATGATGATTCCGGATTCGTGCAGGACGCATGTCATTGCGGAATTAGACCGGATTGCTCCTTTGGCAGAGAAAGGAGTATTGGCATTATCGGGACAGGCTGAAGTAGACTCCTGCATCTCGAAGATTACCGCTCTTCCCCAGCATACACTTTTCGAGGAGTGTGTTTCAAACTTATCGCATGACGCTTCGTTTATATTCGTTGCGGATATGGATGAGATAAAAGACAGCATCGCTTGTTATAAGCCCTATTTGCCGAGGTTTGTGGCTCGTCATGCCTCTCTTTTCCGTTCATTTATTTTTTCTGCCCAACTGACAAAGGTGGGCAACCGCCTTTCTCATATCTTTGTCTTTACGTATAAGAATTAAGAAGCCGGGGATTTGCAAATTCTTCATTTATTATCATCTTAGCTTGTTGCGCTGGAAGTGTGGTCCTGCTTTCAGGTGAAAATAGGTCATGGATACGATTGTAAGTATGGCTCCGAACAGGTATGCGTCTCTGAACGAAGCGATTTCGGCAATGTATCCGCCCAGCAGCATGCCGATTCCAAGCCCCACATCCCACGAAGTAAGGTAAGTACTGGTGGCGGTCGCACGCTGGTTGTTGGGAGCCAAGTTTACGAATAACGTATTGTAGGCAGGAAACATGGTGCCGAATCCGATGCCCAAAAGCAAGGCGACTGAAAAGAACAGGCTCGTTGTGAAGGCATAGTTCCACTCTATCAGCCAGCCGCAAGCGGTCAGGGCAAAATAGCAGAGGCATACCAGATATAGTCCGGCATTGATGACTTGCGTGATTTTCCCTTTGTCGACCAGCCGTCCGCTGAACATGCGGCTGATAGCCATGCCTACAGCCATCAGGGTAAAGAAGAATCCGGTTTCGGCGGTGATGCCGATTTGCCGGGCATACATTGCCACGTAATTGGTCGTCATGCCGTAAGGGATGGAAAGCAGAAGCAGGCTGAGTCCGGCGGGAAGCCCTTTCAATAAGATAAAGCGGTCGAGCGATATCGGTTCGCGTTTGACCGGCGGTTTATAAGGGGTCTTTACCAGGCTGGCTGCGATAAAGCCCAAGATGCATGAACCGAGTCCATAAGAAAAAATGGCGATGTAAGATGTACCTGCGCTATGAAGGAACAATCCGAACATCGGTCCGACAGACATGGCGAGGTTGTTAGCCAGTCCGTAATAGCCCAAGCCTTCCCCTCTTCGTGATGAAGGCATGATGTCGATGACTACGGTATTTCCTCCTACGGTCACCATCCCGAACGAAATGCCGTGGATGATGCGGTAGATGATAAACATGGTCAGTGCGCCGGCAAAGATGTAGCCGGCGAAAATCAATGTGAAAACAAAATAGGCAAACAAGTATAAGGGCTTGCGTGCGAAAGTATCAAGCAAGTATCCCGAAAACGGGCGGATGCAAAGTGAAGATACAGTATAACACGACAAGACAATGCCGATAGTGGTATTCGAAGCATGAAAAATTTCCGAAAGATAAAAGGGAAGCACCGGAACCAAGAGCCAAAAGCCGAAGTAGAGAAGGAAATTGGCGGCAAGGATGCAACAATAACTTGGGGTAATAAGCCGTTGCTTTTCCATAAACAGAAGTGTTAGGGTGAGGTTAATTAATAGTTAACAATTAATAATTAATAAGGACCAGCGGATGTTCCTACTCTTAACTATTAATTATTAACTATTAACTATTAATTATTAACCGTTTATTTAGTTTGCCGCTTCGAATTCTTCAAGGAAGCGGGTGTCGTTTTCCGAGAACATGCGCAAGTCCTTCACCTTGTATTTCAGGTTGGCAATGCGTTCTACGCCCATGCCGAAGGCATAGCCTGAATAAACTTTGCTGTCGATGCCGCAAGCGTCGAGTACAGCAGGGTCTACCATGCCGCATCCCAAAATTTCCACCCAGCCGGTATATTTGCAGAACGGGCATCCTTCTCCACCACAGATGTGGCAACTGATATCCATTTCGGCACTGGGTTCGGTGAACGGGAAGTAGGAAGGGCGCAGACGGATTTTGGTTTCAGGTCCGAACATTTCTTGGGCAAATTGCAGCAAAACCTGTTTCAGATCGGTGAACGATACGTTCTTGTCTACATACAGTCCTTCTACCTGATGGAAGAAGCAATGGGCACGGTAGCTGATGGCTTCGTTGCGGTACACACGCCCCGGGCAGATGACACGGATAGGAGGTTGGGTCACTTCCATGGTGCGTGCCTGTACGCTACTGGTATGCGTGCGCAGGATGATGTTCTTGGTCACATCGTCCGGATTGGTCTCTACGAAGAAGGTATCCTGCATGTCGCGTGCCGGATGGTCGGGAGCGAAATTCATCTTTGTGAATACGTGCAGGTCGTCTTCCACTTCCGGACCGTCGGCAATGGTGAATCCCAGACGGCTGAAGATATCAATAATTTGATTGCGCACGATATTCAGCGGATGGCGTGTGCCCAGTCCGATGGGATAGGCCGTACGGGTCAGGTCAATGCCCGATATGTCGGCATCCTGGTTCTCGAATGTTTCCTTCAGAGCGGCGATGCGTTCTTGGGTACGGGTTTTCAGTTCGTTCAGTTTCATGCCCACTTGTTTCTTTTGTTCGGCGGGCACATTCCGGAAATCTGCCATCAAGGCATTGATGATTCCCTTTTTGCTCAGGTACTTGATACGGAGCGCTTCCAGTTCTTCCGCGTTCTGGGCGGTCAGCTGGTCAACTTCCTGAAGCAGTTCTTCTATTTTCGTTAACATAATCTATTATCTTTTATTTTTACGTGCAAAGGTAAGGATTAAAACTGAATTTTTGCCTTTTTCTTCCGATAAAAAAGAAAACTATGCGTCTTTTGTTTCATGAATGAAAAAAAGAAGTACCTTTGCGCTGGTTTTTCAGAAGCACTAATCATGAAAAAAATTGTATTCGGATGTTGTTTGCTTGTATGGCTAATGGCTTCTTGTGGGGGTGGAAAAAAGAAGATAGACCCTTTTGAGACGCTGACAAGGCAGATAGATTCCTTACAGGTTGAGGAAGAAGCGGTTGTGGATACCGCTCCGGTCCGTCCGGAAGTGATACCTGCCACGGCTGATGAAAGTTTTGCCGACTTTTTCTACAACTTCGCTTCAAACGAAGGTTTCCAGCATTCGCGGATTGTTTTCCCGATTTCTTATTATAAAGGGAAGGAAGTGGTTCGTATCTCGAAAGAGGACTGGAAGTACGATCCGCTTTTCAGCCGCGACCCGGTATATACCGTGCTTTTCGACAGGGAAGAGGAAATGGAGTTGGAGAAGGACACGGCGGTGAGGAGTGTGCAGGTCGACTGGATTTACCTGAAAGACCGTCAGGTGAAGCGTTATTATTTCCAGCGCATCAACGATAGTTGGTTTCTGGAGGCGATAAATAAAGAGAAGCTGGCGCATGCAGAAGGCGGGAGAGAAGATTTTTTTGATTTCTACTTCCGTTTTGCCAATGATTCGGTGTTTCAGGGAGAGCGTCTGGCAGACCCTCTGTCGTTTGTAACGGTTGATCCGGAAGATGAGTTTCAGATACTGGAGACGACATTGGACGAAGGACAATGGTTTTCTTTCCGTCCGCCTTTGTTGAAAGAACGTCTGACCAATGTCCATTACGGGCAGGAAGCGGTTCCCGATACCGATTCGAAGATTGTGGAGTTCAAGGGATTCGGGAATGGCTTCAGCAATACGTTGTATTTCGAATGCCGGGGCGGAGAATGGATATTGAAACAGTTTGAGGATTTGAGTGATTGACTTATGAAAGATTTACGTGACTATTCATTGTTGCCTCATAATACGTTCGGCATAGATGTGCGTGCCGCCAGGTGGGTAGAATATGCATCGGAGGAAGAACTCCGCGCGTTTTTGATGCAAGGGGATACTCCTTTGCCGCTCTTGCCTGTAGGAAGCGGAAGCAATTTGCTTTTTTTAGGTGATTTTTCGGGGACAGTATTGCATTCTGCCATTCAAGGCATTCGTGTGGTGTATGAGAACGAGGATGAGGTGGAAGTATGCGTGGGTTCGGGTGTCGTGTGGGACGAATTTGTGGCATATGCCGTTTCCCATGGCTGGTATGGAGCCGAAAACCTTTCGTTAATACCTGGAGAAGTGGGGGCTTCGGCTGTGCAGAATATCGGCGCATACGGAGTTGAAGTGAAGGACTTGATAACAAAGGTGGATACATTATGCATAGCCACGGGTGAACATCGCCGCTTCTCGAATGCCGAATGCCGTTATGCCTATCGCCAAAGCGTTTTTAAGCGAGAGATGAAAGGATGCTATATCGTGACTAAGGTCTTTTTCAGGTTAAGCAAGAAGCCGGTGTGGCATTTGGATTACGGGAATATCCGTGCCGAACTGGAGAAAGCCCATGAGGAGCTTACGCTCGAGACGTTGCGTGCCGTGATAATCCGCATCCGGAAAGCCAAATTGCCCGACCCGGTGGAGGTGGGAAATGCGGGAAGTTTCTTTATGAATCCGGTGATTCCGTTGGCTCAGTACGAAGCATTGTGCGTGTCGTATCCTGATATGCCTCATTATCAGGCTGGAGAGGGGAAGGTGAAAGTGCCCGCCGGATGGCTGATAGACAGGTGTGGATGGAAAGGTAGAAAGCAAGGGAAAGTGGGCGTGCACGATAAGCAGGCGTTGGTATTGGTGAATTTAGGGGGAGCTACGGGCGAAGAGGTCCGCCGGTTGGCAGAGGATGTGGCGGATTCGGTAAAAGAAAAGTTCGGCATCGTGATTGTGCCCGAAGTGAATTATATTTAGTTTTTAAGTTCTTAAGTTTTAAACTCTTAAACGTTTTGACTCACAAACTTACAAACTCACAAACTCATTAGTATATGAAAATAACGGTATTGGGAAGCGGCACTTCTACAGGTGTGCCGCAGGTTGGGTGTACGTGCCCGGTCTGTACGAGCACCGACCCGCACGACAAGCGTTTGCGGTGTTCGGGACTGATAGAAACCCAAGGGGTGCGGATATTAATCGATTGCGGTCCCGATTTTAGGGAGCAAAGCCTCCGTTTGCCCGATTTCCAGCCTATTGACGGCGTTTTGATTACGCATGAACACTATGACCATGTGGGCGGACTGGACGATTTGCGTCCGTTTTGTCATTTCCGTGATGTGCCCGTATATGCCGAGCAATATACGGCAGACCGTCTGAAGACCCGTATTCCTTATTGTTTTGCCGAGCATCCTTATCCGGGGGTGCCCCGTATTCCTTTGGCAGAAGTCGAGCCGTATGTGCCGTTCAAGGTAACGGGCAGTGCGGGGCAGGAGGTAGAGGTGGTTCCGCTCCGGGTTATCCATGGGCGGCTTCCCATCTTAGGTTTCCGTATCGGCAAGATGGCATGGATTACGGATATGACTGAAATGCCGGCTGAAACGTATGCCTGTCTGGAGGGGTTGGATTGCCTGTTTATGAATGCGTTGCGCCTCACGCCTCATCCTACCCACCAGTCGCTTTCTCAGGCTTTGGAGCAGGTGGAACGCATCCGCCCCCGCAAGGCGTATTTCATTCATGCGAGCCACCAGCTGGGCATGCATGCCGAGGTAGAGGCAACGCTCCCTCCTCATGTCCGTCTGGCTTACGACGGGTTGACGGTGGAGATTGGATGATTGTATCATTGAAGGCAGAGACGCAAAAGTGCAAAGAAAACTTTTGCGTCTCTGCGTTCAATTTATTCATCAAACCGTTGCTTGCGGAGAGTTTCTTTCAGTACTTTCGACATAGCCTCGTTTCCTTCTTTTGTGTAGCGGATGTCGGTGAAAATCTGTGCCAGCGTTTCGGTATGGTTGATTTCCACAAAATGTTTATTCTCGGGCAGCGACTCTTTGTAGGCATAGATGCGGTCGATGTCCTCGGGCGAATAGTCATGGTATTGTTCTTGATGGATAATGCCTTCCAAGGGCAGGCGGTCGGTCTGGGGAGGGCATTCGTCGGGATAGCCCACGGTGATGGTGGCAAGCGGAATGACCCGTTCGGGCAGGTTCAGCACTTCGATGATTTGGTCGGGATTATAAATCGTGGTTCCCAGGAAACAGGTGCCCAGTCCGGCGGCTTCGGCAAGTGTGCAGAAGTTCTGCGTAAGCATGATGGCATCGATGCTGGCGTTCATGAACGAGAGCAGGTTGTCGTAACCGGGTTCCGCCTTGCGTTGGCGGCACCATTTCACGAAGCGGTTGAAGTCGGCGCAAAAGGTCAGCACCACGGGAGCTTCCGTCAGCATCGGCTGGTGGAAATGCGCCGGAGCCAGCCGTTCTTTCATCGCCGGATCGCGTGTCACGATGACACTATACAGTTGCATGTTGCCCATTGTAGGGGCGCGGAATGCTTCTTCCAGCAATCCGTTCAGCAAGTCGTCAGGGATGTCCTGCTGCTTATACTTGCGTATCGTACGTCTGTTTTTAATAGAATCCATAACTTGTTTTTTTGTTTTTTTTGTTACGGCAAAGGTAATATAAATGGGAAAATAAACAATGTGCGAATTGGCAAATATTATGCTCTCTCGAAAAATATGCTCTGCGTTTCCGCACCTCCGCGTTTGCTTAAAGAAGCATGGATTTTTTCGCGATTCATTTCTGATTGGCTATATATAAACGAATCGGGCTTTTCGGGCGAGGAATTTATTTCGGACATAGGAATCCTAAGACGCTTTGCATCAGTTGGGTGCGTGCGCTTTCTTCACGGATGCACTCGAAAGGAAAGCCCAAGGCAAAGACGCGGTGAGCGCCCGGATATGCCACGGCTGCGCCGGCATTCATGCCTGTGTACAGGTAGGCGGTGAATGCGTTTCCGGTGGGGGTCAGGCTTTCGGGCGAAGGTACGGCATAAGTCTCGGCATCGGCGTGGCGGGCGATGCGGAAACGAAGGGAGGTTCCGTAGACTTCATCGGCGGACGAATGGCGCAGGCTGCCTCCGTAGGTGTAGTGCAGGACGTTGCGCAGGAAGGTTTCGCTTCCCATGCGGCTTCCGGTATAAGTGCCGCTTACCAGAAGGTTGCCTCCCGCCTCGCAATATGCCGTGAGGGCACGTTCCGCCGCAGGGCTGAGCGGGCGGTCTTCGGCACCCCGGATAAGGTCGACGACGGGGTATGGGGTGAGGTCGGTCGAGCCGGTCTCAAGCGTTTCGGCGCTGCACGATACGAACGACCAGTCTCCCGCTTGCTGGATGGCTTTGCCGTGGACGAAGGGATAGTCGAAGGTGTTTCCGGCAATGCGTTTGCCTTCCAGTTCGCTTCCGCTATAGCCCAGCCCGCCTTCGGTCTCGATGCCGATACGGGAGCGGTCGAAGCTTTGCTGGTATCCGCAGAAGGCGGTTGTGCCGAGGTAGGGGATGCCCGGGGCGGAATAGAGGTCGAAGCCTTGGCGCGTATCGGTCTCTATGGCTGCAGGCGCGGAAGTGCGGCGGAATCCGTTCACGATGAGCACGGTGCCGCGGCTATGTTTCGCCCGGTATGCCGCAAGCGTTTCGGAAGGAAAGCTTTCTCCGCCCCGGTTAACCGCCGTCACGCGGAAGCTGTAGACGATGCCTGGTTCGGCTTCGAAGGTATAGTGGGGTTCGCGCACGTAGGTACCGTTGTCGAATCCTCCTCGTCCCACACGGGTATAGACTACGTATCCTTCTGCACGTGCGGTAGGTTCGAGCGGGTCTTCGGCGGGAGTCCAGCGCAGGCGGAAGGTGTTTTCTTGCTTGCCTTCATTGATGGCGAAATGGGTGACGGGCAGGGGTTGGACGGTGTAACGCTCATCGTGCATCGTGGCGAGGTATTTCAGCATTGTCTTATAGACCGAGCGGGCAACGGTGAACTTGAATGCAGGGTCGTACCCCATCTTCAGGTCGGCGAAGTTCTGGTGCGAGAGGGTTTCCAGTATTACCGAGGGGACGGCGGGCAGACGTGTCTCGCTGTAGTTGCGGTTCCACATTCCGCGGCGTGTCCAGCGGATGCCGAAGCGGGAGCTGATGTCGCGTTGCAGTCCCGTGAGGAGCATGTCGGCAAGGTCGCGCGAGGCATAGCGTGAGATGCCGCTTGCCAGCTTCCCGTCGTTGAACCGTGTGGTGTAGATGCCCAGCGAGCCGACGAAGGTGTCGTCTGTCTTGAATCCGGCATCGCTATGCAGGGCAAAACTCAGTTCGAAAGGAATGCCGAGCCCCTTTTCTTGCGGGTTGAATACGGAGCCTCCGCTCAGGTGGTTGAGCATGAGCGAGCGGGTGTTTATGTCATCGTTGTAGTCGTTCTCGCCTTCGCTCTTGCTATAGACGGAGTAGGGCATGCCTGCCCATTGCGCCCAGTAGCGTGCCCCTTCCGCCCATCGGGGCATGCCGCTGACGTGCCCTCCGCGGGCGATGTTGCCCATTCCGCCTCCGAAGCGTACGGCATCGGCGCACACCACACCGTCTTGCGCGCTTTCGTTGCTGAGCGCCACCATGCCGTAATCGTTCATCCCGGCATCGAACTCGAAGGTGCCTAAGTAGGTCCATGTGCCGCCTCCGATGCGCTGGTTGACACGGAACTCGGTCACTCCTCCGTTATGGAACACCAGGTATTTGGCATCGGTCACGCTTTCGGGGAGCGACTGGTAGCTTACGTACACGGCATAACGTCCTTTCTCGGGGATGCGGGGAATCCATTCGGCAAAGGCTTTTTCGGGTTTCTTGTGGGTAGGGATGAAGCGTGCGGTTCCGTCACGGAAAGGGTTTTGTCCGTCGGTGTATACCGTTTGCTTTTGCGCGAATCCGGGCGTAGGGGCGTCTTGCCACACGCACTTCCGTTTGTAGTTGACTTCCAGGTAACGGCTTCCGGGCGTGCAGGTATTGTTGTCTACGATGACTTCGTGCGTCTGCTCGTCCCGTTCGCGGGGCGTGAACACTACGGCTCCTGCGTTCTCCAGCATCGGGATGAGGTAGGGCACTACGATGGAGCGTGTGTAAAGGTCTTCGCAGGTGCCGAAGAGGCGGGGGCGTTGCCAGCGCCATTCGCCGGTCTTGTTCTGGTAAAACCTGCCGTGGCTTTGCCAGAGGGCGATATGCCTCCCTTCCAGCCCTTGCGTGACGCGGAAGGGGCGCGAACGGTTTTCGGTCCAAGCGTTGTCTGGGTGCCGGAGGTTTCCGTAAAGGCGGCTCTTGTCTTTGTCTTTCTCCCGGTAGGCATTCGGGATGAGGTTTTCAATGGGTTGCCCGTCGGCGTAGAGGGTGATGTCGTAGTAATTTACCGGTCCGGGAAGCGATTGCGTGAGGGAACGGTAGACGGCTTTTACGTTCGCTTCGGTAAAAGGTTGGTACCCGAAGTTGTCATTGGCATATACATGCAGGGTTTTCTTCTGGTGGTCGATGGAGAACCGTTCCAACGCGCACGTGCCGATATCGGCATAGCTGGTCTGATAATTTGCAAAGAAATCTTTCAGCCGGTTTTCTACATTTTTCTCAAGGCTTTGCGCCGGAGCGTGGAGGAGGAAGAAACAAAAAAAGAGTATCGAATTGAAGCGTTTCATGGTGAGTGTTTTTATTAAACGCAGAGGCGCAAAGACACAGAGTCTATATTTTTAGAGAGAGCAAAAGCGTACAGAGAGTAACGTTTGGCTCCGTGTCCTTTGCCTTCTCTAAATTATTCCTCTACGCCTTTGCGTCTCTGCGTTCGATTGGATTAAATCAATATTCCCCCAAGTCGAACCGTTCGGGATGCTTGCCCTTGAACGGCTTGAAGTAAAGTTTGATTTTGCGCATGTCCTTGTCGATGTCTCCGCTGGCATACAGGTATTTTTCGGCACAGATGCACTTTTTCTCGTAGTCGATGCCCACAAGCACGATAGGGATTCCGGCTCCCAAGGCGATGTAGTAGAAGCCTTTTTTCCAGTTCGGGTTGGGCGAGCGTGTACCTTCAGGCGTGATGGCAAGATGGAATTTCTTGCTGTCTTTTGCCTGGCAGGTAATTTGGTCGACCAGCGAGGTATGCTTGTCGCGGTGTACAGGGATGCCTCCCATCCACCGGAACAGGATGCCTAAGGGGAAAAAGAACCATTCTTTCTTCATCATGAACCCCGACTCACGTCCGATGGCGGAGATGAAGAGCTTTCCCACGAAGAGGTCCCAGTTGGTGGTATGCGGTGCGGCACAGAAGATGCACTTGTCGAAATCGGGGATAGAGACGCGCGCTTTCCAGCCTAATACCTTATAATAAATAAAGCGGCAGAGGGCTTGTTTCATGCTTGCTCTTTGTCCGCTAATTCGTCTGTTTGGGTAAGTATCGCGTTGATGCCTTCCGAAAAGTCGCTCTTCAGTTTCTTGTAGAAACCTTTTACGTTTCCCGGTTCGGTGTGGCTGATGCGGCTTACCATGTCATTGTGCAGGTCGATGATATTTGCCAGAAGCTGGTCGTATGCCGGACGTTTTTCTTCTTTCGCACGGCTGATTTCCCACAAGATGAAACCGGTTATAGAACCTGATGTATACTTGATGAATTTCTTTAAGTTTCTTCTTTTTGCCATAATCGTATCTGTTTAAAAGTTTATAATAGGGTTGTTTGTGGGGTAAAGATAAGGTTTTTGATTGAAATAACCGCTTTGTTTGCGGAAAAAACTTTTCATGAATATCCGCATTCACTCCGGTAGCTATGCAGGGGAAGGGGCGAAAAGGAGATTCATAAAACGGCAGACGCATACAGCCACAGGGTTAACCCTGTGCATGAATAGTAATAATACGAGTTAACCCATATTACGAATAAGACTTAAAGTAGTCAACCTTTTCTACAAAGCTACATGTCCTGCCAGTCCTGCCCTGCCGGGACTGCTGTCCTCTGCTGCCAGTACTCCAG
>ERZ779889.3365-NODE-3365-length-11754-cov-3.147534_pt1 | contig 11754 bp, 9 predicted proteins | sample MGYA00511030_ERZ779889 | MGnify/ENA primary metagenome ERZ779889 (study PRJEB29588, sample SAMEA2160616) | human gut metagenome | biome: human gut; feature: human-associated habitat; material: faeces | place: Denmark | collected 2008/2010 ...
GGTTGCTGCGGCAACCGGCGAGCTGGCAGGACAGGGCATCGTTTACGAGGCACACCAGCGCAACCAATATATCATGCGTATGGGGTATCTGCTCAACGCTTACGGAGTGGCGCAAACCAGCGCTACCCAGTGGGCGGTGAAACGCTTTGCCGACTACGACGGGGATGTAACCGCCGTCTTTCGGTCGTGTTACCAGCGCACCGAGGAGCACGGTTCCCGTCCGTTGCACGGACGGGAACCGAATGCCGGCGGCAACGACGGATTTGCCAGCGTGGAAGACATCGAACATTTCCTCGACACGCAAGCCCGTTTCCGGTACAATGAGGCTACCGGGAAATGCGAGACGGCTGCTGCCGGAGCGGACGGCGCCGAAGGGGAATATACGGAGATAGACGACCGTTTCGTCAACACCCTATGGAGCCGTATGAGCAAGCAGGGAAAGACCGTGCGTATCAATGATATCCGTGCCATACTGAACTCGGAATATACTGTTTTGTTCAATCCTTTTACCGACTACTTCGAAGGGCTGAAACCCTGGGACGGGGTGACCGACCATATCGGACGGCTTGCCGCTACGGTGCACGTAAAGAGCGAGCAGTCCGTATTCGAAGGTTACTTCAAGAAATGGCTCGTAGCCTCCATTGCCTCCCTTTTCGACCGGGAAACGGTGAACCACGAGATTTTCGTACTGATTGGGCCTCAGGGCAGCTACAAGACTACCTGGCTCAACAAGCTGTTGCCGCCTGCGCTGCAACGTTATTTTCACATCAAGTCCAACAATAACCGCATTACCAAAGACGATATGTTTTCGCTGGCGGAATTCGTCTTTATTTGCATGGAGGAAATAGACGAGCTGGGGGCGTCGGAGCTGAACCAGATTAAGGCGATGACTACCCAGAAGGTGGTGAACGAGCGAATGGCTTACGCGCATTATAAGGAGCACCGCGCCCACATTGCCAGCCTGTGCGGAACCACCAACAACGTGCAGTTCCTGACAGACCTTACGGGCAACCGCCGCTGGCTGCCGTTCGAAATCAGCAGCATAGACAATCCTTATACGCATCCCGTGGATTACGAGGGGGTGTACTCGCAGGCGTATGCGCTTTGGAAAGGCGGCATGCGCTATTGGTTCGAGGACAAGGAGATAAAGCTCGTAAACCTGCACAACCGCAATTTCGAAGTGCCCAGCATGGAGCGCGAACTGATACAGGCTTATTACCGCCACCCCTTGCCGAGCGAAAAAGGTACGTTCGTATCTACCACCGATATTCTGAGTCGCATAAACTCTGCCGTGAAGCACTACCTCAGCCCCGTAAAGATAGGGCTTGTGATGAAGCAGGCGGGCTTCGAACTGACAAGGCTGAACGGAAAGCGGGGTTATCGCGTGGTGGAGCTGTCGAGAAACTAAAGGGCTGTACTGCGGCGCTAAAAAGCTATACTGTGTGACTAAAGAGCTATACTGTGTGGCTAAAGGTCTATGTTACGATGCTAAAGGTCTATACTGTCGTACCTTAATCTCTGTTGCCAAATTCCCGGCTTCCCTCCCGTTCCGTTGTCTTGTACAGGCGATTCCGTTCCCTATACTGCCTGCTTTTGGGGAGGAGGAGTTTTTTATGGTTCGCCCAGCGCCTCGACTATGAGCCGTACTTGCGCCGGCGTGTATGTCCGCGTTTTGTCCGAGGTTACCAGTGCATGGAGGCTGCCCCGCAGTGTGGGGTGGAAATCTATCCACTGGTTCAGCTTGCGGAAGGCGGCTTGCGGGCAAAGTCCCGGACAGTAGAGCTGGGCGAGCTCCGTGCGCCCGTATGTACGTATTTTGAAAGTTTCCATATCCTTTGAATTCTTTGTTTTTATATAAGCCAAAGATACGGAAATATCTCCACACCACAGCCGTTATATCCGTATATAACGTACTGTAACGAACCGTAACGGACGAAAAGTGATAAATGCCCTTATGCTATGTCGTATCTTCGTATTGTTGCAACAAGGATATAGGATTTTTTAATTGTGAACTAAAAAAAACAAAAGATTATGATTCGTTACAAAAAGTATCAAATGACCGGCGAAAAAAGCCCGTTGAAAGGACTGTGGTATGCACGTCCGCTGATTGAGGACACTTTCGATACCGAAAGGCTCGCCAAGCATATGGCTAACCATAACACGCCCTATTCGGAGGGGCTGATTAAGGGGGTGCTGACCGACATGATTTCCTGCACCAAAGAGCTTATCCTGGACGGCAAAAACGTAAAGCTGGACGACCTCGCCATTTTCTCCGTAGGCATCGTGAGCAAAAAGGGTGCTGCCTCGGCTGCCGCCTTTACGCTGGCGGACAATGTGAAAGGTCTGAAACTCCGTGCACGCGCCACGGGCGAATTGAGCAACGCCCAGATTAATTTGGAAGGTCAACTGAAAGAGGCTTACAAATACAATGTGGACGGCAGTGAGTCCGGCGGTGGAAACAAGCCCGGCGGTAATGACGGAGAGGAAGAAAATCCGTTAGGATAACGCTCCCTTAAGGCGGCGGGGCGGTAAAAAGCTGTTGCCTTACTGCTTTGCCGCCTTTGCTTCACTCTATCGTTTTTATCGCTTTCCCTAATTGTTTCACCATTGTTTTATCATTGCTTTATCATCGTTTTATTTTCATTATCAATTACTTATTTTTTACATTAAAACCAAACAACATGAGCACAAAATCAAAATCGGTATGGGGCGTCGTCCTCAAAGTAATCATCACAGTAGCCACTGCCTTAGCAGGTGTTTTCGGTATCACGTCTTGCATGAGCTGACCTGATGAGAGCCGGAAGTTTCTATCAGAACTATCGGGAGGTACGCCTCCTGGTAGTTCATTGCAGCGCAACACGTTACGACCGTGATTTCCCGGTGGATGCCCTGCGCCGCTGTCATCTGCAACGCGGATTTGCCAGCATCGGCTATCACTTCTACATCACCCGCGACGGCGAAGTACACATCTGCCGCCCCGTACACCAAATCGGCGCCCATGCCACGGGTTGGAACGACAAGAGCATCGGTATCTGCTACGAAGGCGGTCTTAACGAACGGGGATGTCCCGCCGACACGCGCACGTATGCCCAGAAATGTTCCCTGCTCGACCTCCTGCGGCAACTGAAAACCGACTACCCCACCGCCCTCATCTTAGGTCATTACCAACTGAGCCGCTCCGTCCGCAAGAGTTGCCCGTGCTTCGATGCGAAGGAGGAGTACGGAGAGGTGTGATTTATGGTGAACTTCATCCAACCTTATTTGCTTCTCTTTCCCCGAAACACGATATTGCGGAATGCTTTCCAGAAGTAGCGCCAGTCGGTGAGGAAAGGGCTTTTGAAATAGAGTTCCAGGTATCTGCGTTCGCTTTCCTGTATTTCGGCCAGGGTGACGGGCATATCGGCGTAGAAGGGCGGTACAAGACCCGGTTTCGCCTTGATGCGCAGTTCCCGGAGCTCTTCGGAATAAAGGCTGAAGTAATGGTTGCTGAGCGGGCGGACGCCTACCAGCTTCAAATCTCCCTTTGCCCAGTTGAGCAGCATGGGCAGCTCGTCCAGCCATGTTTTCCGGAGAAAACGGCCTATGGCGTTCACCCGGTAATCGTCGGCTATCTTTCCGCCGCTGCACAATCCCTCCTGCTTGTAGATGTAAGGCTGCAAATACTCCGAATAGGCATGCATCGTCCTGAACTTGTACACGCCGATGAATTTTCCGTTCTTGCCTACCCGCTTGAGGCGGATAAGCACCCCGTTGGAGGGACGGTCATCGCGGATAGGTTCCTTTACCTTCGCGGCGATAACGTAGAATTCTCCGTGTACGATTTCCTCGTGCAGCACGTCGAAGCCGGCACGGTACAATCGCCCCAAGACCTCGACACGGGTAAGGGCACGTGTCTTACCTTTCGTTACCCAGTAGTAAAACTCTTTCGTAAACGGGAGCTTCGGAATGACCCTATGCCAACAGTAGTCCATAAAAAAGAGGATACGGTTGATAATGACCGGATTCTGCCGCATGATTTTCTCCCGGCGTATGCCCGAAGTGGTGCAATGGCAGGCTACGAGCCCTCCATTCTCCAGGCAGTAGTTGCTGTAAGAAAGGAGTGTGTTGATATGTCTTACCTCGTTCAGCGAACGCCGGTGGATGATGAACCGGGGCAGCCGCACTTTATGGGCAAGCACCGTTTCCGGATTGCGCGAATCGATAACCACCGTATCGGGCGAGAACGCCCTGCCGTCCTGCTGCACCCGCCGAAGTACTTCCGCGCTGTTTTCCGCCTCGTGCGTGAGGCTCAACAGCCGGGTTACATCGGCATTCTTCAGCAAATCCGCCTGCTCCATTCCGGTATTGATTCCCACCTCCGTAACATCGTCCAGCAGGGGTTCTTCGTAGAAATAGGGAATTTTGCGGTAGACTAATTTCCTTACGGAATAGTACAGCCCCCATTCGAGCACGATGATGATGCCGGTAGCGAGGATAATGGAATTATCGTACTCGTAGCCGGGCACGCAATGGCGGTAGAGGGTGTAAAGGAACAGCCCGGAGAGAATGTCCAGGGCAAAGATACCCGAAACCGCGTAACGTATTCTTTTGTAGGAACCGAATTGCAGCTTCCGCGATACGATGCCCAAAGCTACCCAAATAACGGCCGACAGCACCAACCAGTACCAACGTGGCAGGTCACCGAAATAGCGTGCCAGCCAGAAGGAGAACAGGGATATGAGCAAATCGAGAAAGATGATTACCGTATGACGGCGGAAAGTGGAGAAAGGCAAGGGATACAGGAGTTAGGATTTATGAATGATGAATTGTGAATACGAACGATGAATCGTGATTTTGCTGCCGGGACAAGTGTCCGGTGCAGCCGGTCAGATGTGGCTGCAAACGGTTTCTATGTCTTCTTCCGTGATGTAGGGATGAATTGGAAGCGACAGCACGGTATCACAAAGTTCCCGGGCTACGGGACAACAGTCGTCAGGAACATTCAATGTTTTATAGGCGGTTTGCCCGTGCATAGGGGTGGGATAATAGACCATGGACGGGATGCCTTGCTCTTTGAGGCGGGCTTGGAGCGCGTCGCGTTCTTCCTTGCTATCCAAGCGGATAGTGTACTGCGCCCAGCTCGAATAGTAGCCTTCGGGAACGACAGGGGTCTTTACCTTGCCGCTCAGCTTGCCGGTGTAGAGGGCAGCGGCTTTGTTGATGTCCCGCAACTCGTATTCGTGGAAGGCTTTGAATTTTATTTTCAGGATAGCGGCTTGCAGGGTGTCCAGGCGCGAGTTCATGCCGATACGGACGTTATCGTACTTGAACATGCCTTTGCCGTGTACCCGGTAAGAATCTGCCAGCGCAGCCCATTCGTCGTTGTCGGTGAACACCGCTCCGCCGTCGCCGTAACAGCCCAAAGGCTTGGCGGGGAAAAAGGAGGTGGTAGAGATGTCGCCGAAACTGCATGCACGCTTGTTGCCTATCATACCCCCAAATCCTTGCGCACCGTCCTCGAGAATGAAAAGCCGGTGGGCATCGGCTATCTTACGGATAGCGGGATAGTTGGCGGGAAGACCGAATAAATCTACAGTAACGATGACTTTGGGCGTCAGTCTGCCTTCTTCTACGGTACAGGCAATCTTCCGTTCCAAATCCGAGGCATCCATATTGAATGTATCGCGGTCTACGTCTACAAAGACCGGAGTGGCTCCTTCCAGTGAGATAACCTCTGCCGAGGAGAAAAAAGTGAAATCGGGCACGAATACGGCATCTCCCGCACCGATGTTCCATACTTTCAGGGCGAGGGTCAGCGCGTCCGTGCCGTTGCCGCACGAAATGCAATATTTCACTCCTACATACTCCGCCAGCTCGTTTTCAAGCTCTTTTACGGGTTTGCCCATAATAAAGGCACTCGATGCCGCTACGTCTACCATAGCGGCGTCTATGTCCCACTTCAATACTTGATACTGTTTTTTTAAATCTCTGAATTGCATAATGCTGATGTTTGTTTTAATTCTCCATTTTCTTCCTCATACCTACGCCCGCACGAACATGTAAGCGAAGCATCCAATCGGGCGCCGCATTCGCATACCCAACCGATACGGCGGGGACTCCCGCCATAAGCGCATAGTCCAGTACATCCTTCGTTACTACAGCACCTGCGGCAATGAGCGCGCTTTTGCCTACAGTATGTCCGCAAACCACGGTAGAGTTGGCTCCTAACGAGGCGCCTTCTCTAATCAGGGTCTTGGCATATACGCCATGTACGGGGAAATGCGCCCGGGGAGTCACGACGTTGGTGAATACGCAAGAAGGGCCGCAGAATACGTTGTCCTCCAGCTCTACGCCTTCGTACACCGATACGTTGTTCTGGATGCGGACACCGTTGCCTACCTTCACGTTATTCGCTATATTTACATTCTGTCCCAGCGAGCAGTTTTCTCCGATAACCGCTCCTTTCTGGATATGTGAGAAATGCCAGATTTTGGTTCCTTTTCCCACTGTTGCACCCTCGTCTACATAGCTACTGGGGTGAACGAAACAGTCATTCTTATTGTCCATTATTTTCTATGATTTGTTGTACGGTTTCCAGTACTTTTACTACTTCATAACCTGCCTCTCCGCTGTTTATCCCGATAGTGGAGTCGATGTGTTCTACGAAGTATTTCAGTTCTTCTTCCAGGGGCATCTTTTTCTCGTAGGGAATAATCTCGTCCGGCGCCTCTATTTTTACGGGAAGCCCGTTCTCGAAATCGATTCGTTTATTATAGAAACGGATTTCCTTTTCGCTCGTGGCATCGTCGAAGGAGAGCATACCTTTACTGCCTATCACCACCAGCAACTGCTGCTTGTAGGGATGAAGCCAGGATACGTAGATGTGTGCATGCACGTTGCCGGGATATTCCAGTTGGGTTAGCGTACTGTCGTACACCTTGTCTTGGAGGAACTTCGCTCCTTTTGCCTCTATCTTGCATGCCGGGCTGCCCGTGAGGTAGTCCAACACCGAAATGTCGTGGGGCGCGAACGAGGGGAATACGCTTTCTTCCGTGCGTACCGTACCCAGGTTCAGCCGGTGGGAATAGAGGTAGAAAAGCTTGCCCAGCCTGCCGCTGTCTATCACTTCTTTTATCTTGCGGTAGGCCGGATGAAACAGCAGCACATGCCCTACCATGAGGCGCGCACCCGTATCCCGTGCCAGCTCCACCAGCTCGGCGGATTGTGCGGCGGTGAGCGTCATTGGCTTTTCCAGCATAACGTTCAACCCTTTCTCCAACAGTTTTTTACCTGCCGGATAGTGAAGCTCCGCCGGAAGCGCAACCGTATATCCGTCATAGCCGCAGGCAATGGCTTCGTCGATATCCGTATAGCCCTTTATTCCGGGATATTGTTCCGTGTATTCTTTCAGCCTGCCGGCATCTGCCTCTACCACGGCGGCAAGGCAGCCGAGTCCTGCCAATGTGCGGATGTGGTTCTTCCCCCACCTACCGCCACCGATAACGCATATATTTCTTTTCATGGGAAAAATCAGTGGTTTCAAATTTTAAAGTACTTCGATATTGTTTCTCTCTTTTACTTCTTTCATCACATTCTTCGTATCGAAAACGGCTTGTGCATGCCGCTGCACGAAATCGTAGTCGATGTTGGTGTGTGCGGCGGTTACGACTACGAGGTCGGCATGCTGTAGCAGCTCGGCAGTAAGGGCGGTTTCGCCTTTGTGCAATTTGCCGTGCTGTTTGTATTGGGGGATGTAGGGGTCGTAGAAGGATACCGATGCTCCGGTTTTCTCCAGTTCTTCGATGACGCGCAGGGCGGGACTTTCGCGGTAATCGTCTATGTCTTGCTTGTACGCCACGCCGAGAACCAATACTTTGGAGCCGTTCAGCGCTTTGCGGTGGCGGTTGAGTATTTTGCCGCAACGCTCTACGGTGTATTCGGGCATGTGGTCGTTTATCATCATGGAGGCTTCTATCATCGAGGTATGGAAGCCGTATTCGCGGGCTTTCCAGGTCAGGTAATAGGGGTCTAAGGGGATGCAGTGCCCGCCCAGCCCCGGTCCGGGATAGAAGGCGGTGAAGCCGAAAGGTTTGGTCTTGGCGGCTTCTATCACTTCCCAGAGGTCTATATTCATACGGTTGCAGAGAATTGCCAGCTCGTTAATCAGGCCGATGTTGATGTTGCGGTAGGTGTTTTCCAGGATTTTTGTCATCTCTGCCACGGCGGGCGAGGAGACGATATGTACCTTATCGTCCAAAACAGCTCCATATATGGCGGCAATCACTTCTTGGGCGTCTTTGCCTACGGCTCCTACTACTTTCGGGGTGTTCTTGGTTTTGTAAACCGTGTTGCCCGGGTCTACCCGTTCGGGGGAAAAGCCCAGATAGAAGTCTTTGCCGCACTCCAACCCGGAACCTTTTTCAAGAATCGGCTTTATGAGTTCTTCGGTAGTGCCGGGATAGGTCGTGGATTCCAGTACCACTACCGTGCCTTTGGTGAGATAGCCGGCTATCGACTTCGCCGAATTCTCCACATAGCTGATGTCCGGTTCCTGGTGTATATCCAACGGGGTGGGTACGCAAATGGCTACGAAGTCCACTTCTTTTATGAAAGAGAAATCGGAAGTGGCGCTGAGCATGCCGTTGCTTACCAGTTGCGCCAGCTCTGCATCGACCACGTCGCCGATGTAGTTGTGTCCGGCATTCACCTGTTTTACCTTTTCTTCCTGTACATCGAAACCGATAGTTCTGAATCCGGCTTTTGCTTTTTCTACAGCAAGGGGCAGACCGACATAGCCTAAGCCGACAACCCCCACAGTGATTTTCCTTTCCGCAATGCGGGAAAGTAGCTCTTCTTTCATTGTCGTTTATTATTTTAGATTGGTTATTTCTGTCGATATCTTCACACGGATGTTATTCCTGAAAGATGTACGGAAGCGTTATTCTATCACTTCGCAGTACCAACGGGAAATACGCATCATGACCCCGACGCCGGCAAGTGTCTTGATGAAGTAGTAGCCGCCCCGGGTACGGTGTAGCTTGCCTGTTATACCGGAGAACGGTCCGTGGATGATACGGACGTTTTTTCCGGGTTTTGCCTCTGCCTCTTGGTGGGTGATATATAAGGTGTCCTTGAAATCGGGGTCGCACAGCACGCGGAATTCTGTCATCTGGCTGTCGGGTATCTCGCAAAGGTGTCTCGTCTCTTTGTTACGGAGCACGTTGAACGGTACGCCGCATTCCTCGAGCATGCCGAGCATTGCCTTCTGGCTTTCGTCTTTCTGTAAGAAAATCAGATTGTGGACTACCGGGACGAGCATTCTTTTCATCTTCCCTTCCCTCTCCTTTTCGGCGTAGGTCATCGGGATGAAATGTACTTTCCCTCTTTCTCTTAAAAAATCGCTAATTTTCAATTCCTGACAGTTGAACGTACGGACTGCATACCAGGGGTTCTGCTTATTTTGATTATTCAAGTCGTTTATGCCGGTCATGATTAGCTTCTTGTTTTTTTAATGTATATCCTTAAAGAAAAGAAAACAACTTCCTCTCCCCACCTGTGCGACACAGCCGGGAAACGTTATTATCGATAAGGATATAGCCTTTTTATACCACCTCTGTACAAGAGGTGCGATAATAGATAATCAGTTAAAAGCCAAGGATAACCATAGTATCAGTAGGGAGAAAGAGTAATATCAAGTAGTACAAATGTTGAAAAAAAAGATGTTTTTGTTTGTTTGTTTTAGTTTATCTACATACTTTTGCAGCCGTTATAGTGCTCTATTCCTATTTCTGTGAGTTCTCACTCTTGTACAGAGGCGGCCTCTTGTACAGAGGAATGCTCTTCCAATACTTCATTCAATAGTTTTTTATTAGCCCAATTCTGTTTATCATTTCCAATATCTTCTACATAAATCTGTGTAGTCTTGATATTGGTATGCCCCAAAGCTTGCGCGATGACTGGCATGTCTACCGATGACATGAAAGCGAGCGTAGCCCATGTATGGCGTGCCACATATGAGGAAAGCGCCTTGTTTATTCCCGCCTGCTTCCCCAGTATTTTCAGCACCTTATTATAATAAGTGAATTTTCGTTTGTACTCCCGATAAGCCGTATCTTCATCCTGTGAAGTAAGAAAAGGGAAAACATAGCTGCGATCGTCCGACCGGTAGCGATTGATAATCTCCTCCATGCAAGGCTCCAGCTTGATTTGTACGAACTGATTGGTTTTGCGACGATGATAGGCGAGAACACCATCCGTAATCTGCGACTTCTTCAGGAAAGCCACATCCACGAAAGGCATGCCGCAGGCATAAAAGCAGAACAGAAAAACATCGCGCACCAACTGCATGAACGACCCCGGTTTCACCTTTACATTACGCAGTTTATTGATGTCCGTTTTTTCTATCGAACGTTTCCTGGTGCGGGAGATGCCCGTAAACACATTTTTGAAGGGTTCTTTCTGCTCCGTAAGCCCGTGTTCTACCGCCTTGTTGTAGATGGCACGCAGGGAACGCATGTAACAAGAAAGCGTATCCTTGCACACCCCTTTTCTCTGAAGCCAGGCTCCATAAGCGTCTATCAGCTCGCATCCCATATCGGAAAAGGTAATATTCTTGTCACCATGAAATTTAAGAAGCGAACGCAAAGCGGTAGCATAATTGCCGGCGGTGCTGTGGCGGTGCATCCGGCGGGTACGTACAATTTCTTCTCTGGCAAACGTGGAAAAACTCCCGGAAACTACGGAGCTAGTCTCCTCTTCTTTTCTCTGTTCCGGTGAATGATTGCTCCGCTGGATATTCACCTTAAAAACAATACTGATTCTCAACATAATCTCTAAATTATTTAATAAAAATTGAACATTAATTGTGAAGTCCGTGCCAAACAAATTTCAAGCAGGCTCCAAACGGCGAAAGTTATGGAAAAAGAATAATTCTATTCACTCAAAAAAGTTCGCGGAGATTTTTATAACCCATATTTTTTTTGCAACTTTACACTCTCGAAAAGTAAAATGAATATCAACGATATGGAAAACAGAAGTTTAGTCACTATCGCCGAACACAGCAAGGAAAAAATCCTCTACATGCTCGAAATGGCGAAAGAGTTCGAGGCAAAGCCCAACAGGCATCTGCTTGATGAAAAAGTTGTCGCCACCCTATTTTTCGAGCCGTCCACCCGTACCCGTTTAAGTTTTGAAACCGCCGCCAACCGTCTCGGCGCACGTGTCATCGGTTTCAGCGACCCTAAAGCCACCAGCTCGTCCAAGGGCGAAACGCTGAAAGACACCATCAAAATGGTAAGCAATTACGCCGACATCATCGTGATGCGCCACTATCTGGAAGGGGCTGCCCGCTATGCCAGCGAAGTAACCTCGGTGCCTATCGTCAATGCCGGAGACGGAGCCAACCAGCACCCCTCGCAAACGATGCTCGACCTCTACTCCATCTACAAGACGCAAGGCACGCTGGAGAATCTGAACATTTACCTGGTAGGCGATTTGAAATACGTACACTCCCTGCTGATGGCAATGCGCCACTTCAACCCCACCTTCCATTTCATCGCTCCCGAAGAACTGAAAATGCCGGAAGAATACAAGATTTACTGTCGCGAACACAACATCAAATTCGTGGAACACACCGACTTCACGGAAGAAATAATAGCCGATGCGGACATCCTCTACATGACCCGTGTACAGCGTGAACGCTTCACCGACCTCATGGAGTACGAACGTGTAAAGAACATCTACATCCTGCGCAACAAGATGCTGGAACATACCCGT
>ERZ779889.3367-NODE-3367-length-11750-cov-3.093801_pt1 | contig 11750 bp, 11 predicted proteins | sample MGYA00511030_ERZ779889 | MGnify/ENA primary metagenome ERZ779889 (study PRJEB29588, sample SAMEA2160616) | human gut metagenome | biome: human gut; feature: human-associated habitat; material: faeces | place: Denmark | collected 2008/2010 ...
CCCCCTTCCATAGATTTTGGTTATTTTCCTTGTCTACTTAAGAGGGATCATATCATTTTCGGTTGCTTTATTTTTCTTTGTTATTTTTGAGGATCATTCTGCCATACTTGGAGGAATAAGTCCAGTATTTGGAGCTTAATTTCGGGCAGCTTGCCGCTTTGATGGAAGAAACTTTGCTGGCCTTGGCAACCCATTTATGCCATGTAACGAATCCCCAGCCGTAAGCCTTGCCGGAGCCGGTGTAGTAATTATCGTAGATGTTACGTTTTTGCACCATCTCTGCGCCCTCGTAACCGCCGATAACCTGTCCTTTGAACGCGCTCTTTGTGGAGGCTTTGACCTTGCCGGTATTGTAATTGTTTACGACCTTCTCGCCCCAAGGGTGTGCGTAGCCGGAAATACCGCCGACAAAAGCAACGCCTGTTACCGTTACGCTGCCTGTGTTGTAGCAGTTACGCATATCTACAGTGTCGCCGCAGACGCCGCCAATCTTATTATCCTCTGCTTTCTTCGCACTAGACATTTTCACAGTGATGGAGCCTTTGTTGTAGGACTGGCTGACTTTTTTGGCGAACGCGCTGACTCCGCCGGCTTCCACACCTCTGTGGGATTTGCCGCTGTAGCTGACTGCACCCTTGTTGTAGCATTTGCTTGCCGATTTGGTTACCGAGCCAAAGAGGCCGCCTACCTGATGCGCCTTTGTGGCATCGATGGTCGCGTTCATGCTGATCTTGCCGGTATTGCTGCAGGAAACTGCAGTTTCGACTTCCGCTGCAACACCTGCCGCGACACAGGCGTCGTTCATGTCCCCGGTTCCAGCCGACACGCTGACTGCGCCGGAGTTCTTACAGGAAGTTGCCTTTACGACGATGCCTGCAACGCCTGCTGCGATGAAAGCCTCGCCTTCGATGTTGCCGCTGATGCTGATCTTACCGCTGTTGGAGCAGTTTTTCATAGAGGAATCGGTGACGAGGAAGCTGGCAACGCCTGCGATGGTGCTTCCTTCGGCAGCATCGGTAACTGAAACGTCTGCACTGTTTTTACAGTTTGTAAATGTGCCGCCCTCATAGCTGTAAGCTACGATGCCTGCAGCCTCTCGCAGATACTTTCCGGTGACCTTACCGGAAACGCTGATGTTGGAGAATTTACCGCCGGTGGTGGCTGCGACCAGTGCAGCTACGGTGCCTGCCTGATTGACGTTGATGTTGACATTCGTCATCTTCAGATTTTTGAAGGTCGCGTTTTTCGCGTAGCCAAACAGTGCTGCCTGCTCAGTCCAGTCTGCGCTTGAAGTGTAGGTATAGCCTTTGATCGCATGTCCGTTGCCGTCGAATGTGCCGGTGAACGGGTGGTCATAATCTGTGAACAGCATCAGATTGGCAGGAACTTCGATGTCGTTTGCCAGATAATAATTGCCGTTTGCGCTCATCGCCTTGAGTTCGTCGGCATTCGTGATTGCGGTTCCGGATGCTGCGTACGCCGGAACTGCGGCAAAGCACATGGTAAATACCACGGTCATTGCCAGAAACAATGTAAATAATTTCTTTTTCTTACTCATTTTTTTATCTCCCATCTTTTATATTTCGATGTTTTTTATAATAGCAGTATAAATCAAACACTAATGTTCAAGTCAAGATGTTTTTGCAAAAAATATTATTTTTTGTCAAAGAATACCGCTTGAAAGATAACTTTATCCCTGCTATAATTTATTTAAGAACATTTGTTCCCGTTTTATTTAAAAATCAGAGCGGTCTGCAGGGAGAGGAGGACTTCGCAAAATGGAAAATCAGAGATGCTGCATCGCTATCGATTTAAAGTCTTTTTATGCGTCGGCGGAGTGCATGAGCCGCGGTCTTGACCCGATGAGCACCAATCTCGTGGTTGCGGATGCAAGCCGCACGGAAAAAACCATCTGCCTTGCGGTATCTCCTTCCCTGAAGCGTTACGGAATTCCCGGGAGAGCACGTCTGTTTGAAGTCATCCAAAAGGTAAAAGAAGAGAATGCCCTTCGGCTTGCGAAAGCGCACCAAAAAAATTTTACAGGTAAATCCTGTGATGCGGCGGAGCTTGCCGCGGACTCTTCCCTTGCGCTTGATTTCATCGCCGCCCCGCCCCGCATGGCGCATTACATTGCGCTCAGCTCCAAAATTTACGACATTTATTTGAAGTATGTGGCTCCGGAGGATATTCATGTCTATTCGATTGATGAGGTTTTTATTGAAGCGTCGGATTATCTGCGGCTGTACGGGCTCTCGGGACGAGAGCTTGCAATGCGAATGATGACGGATGTCTTTGAATCGACCGGAATTACGGCAACGGCGGGAATCGGCACGAATCTGTACCTTGCTAAAATTGCCATGGACATTTATGCCAAGCACGTTCCGGCGGACGAAAACGGGATGCGGATTGCCGAACTTGACGAAATGTCATACAGACGGCTGCTTTGGAGTCACACGCCGCTCACGGATTTCTGGCGCATAGGACGAGGCTATGCTTCCAAGCTTGCGAAGGTAGGAATATACACCATGGGCGATATTGCCCGCTGCTCTGTCGGCAAGCCAAGCGACTTTCACAACGAGGACCTGCTTTACAAACTTTTCGGAGTCAATGCGGAGCTTCTGATTGACCACGCATGGGGATTCGAGCCGTGTACGATGGCGGAGATTAAAGCCTACCGCCCGGAGTCAAACAGCATAAGCTCCGGTCAGGTTCTGCAATGTCCTTATGATTTCGAAAAGGCACACCTGGTGCTCTGCGAAATGGCAGAAGATATGGCTTTGGGCCTGTTTGAGAAGAAACTGACCACAGACCAGCTCGTTCTGACTGTGGGGTACGACATCGACAATGTGGATGCAGCGGCTTTTTCCGGTCAGACGACGATTGACCGCTACGGTCGGAAGATTCCCAAGCACGCGCACGGAACGGCGAATCTGCCGCACCCCACTTCTTCCATGCAGGAAATCACAGCGGCACTTTCTTCTCTTTACCGCGAAATCGGGAATCCGGCTTTGACGATCCGTCGCCTGACAATCTGCGCCAACCATGTTGTGCCGGAATCGGCATCGTCTGCGGAGGATCCACAGTCTGCCTTCACTGCCGAAAGCGGAGTGCAGCTTGATATGTTCAGCCCGGCTGCACCTTCAAATGAAACACCGCAAGATGCGGAAAGCGAAAAAAACATCCAGCAGGCGCTGCTGGACATCAAACAGAAATTCGGAAAAAATGCGGTTGTCAAAGGCAGAGACTTGGAAGAAGGCGCGACGGCAATGCAGCGCAACGCACAGATTGGAGGACACAAGGCATGATTGAAAACCCTGAAAAAAACGGAGAAGGTAAATACGCGGACATCCTTCTTCATCCGCATCCGGAATCAAAAAAGCATCCCCGTATGCCTCGCAGTGCGCGGGCGGCACAGTTTGCGCCCTTTGCCGCACTCACGGGATACGAAGATGCCATTGCGAAAACGCAGAAGCAGGCGGTCAAGCGTCAGGAAGAAGGCTATTATGTGCCTTTTGATGAAAATAATCCCTGACGCAATCGAGAAAGCTCCTTTCCGCCTTACTCAAGAGTTTTCTTTCCTTGTATACAATCCCAAGTTCACGGAAAGCGGCCGGCTCTATCGGAAGTTTTTTGACATGCTCCCCGCTGCCGCGCAGCACAAGTTCAGACATCAAGCTGACACCCATGCCGCCTTCTACCATTCCTATGATAACGGGGTCGTCCGCCGTAGCAGGAAGCAGTTTCGGCGTAATTCCGTATTCTGCAAACAATTCGTGTACTTCCACATCTTCCCCGTATGACGGCATGATAAAAGGATATTTCTCGAAATTTTTCAGTGGAAAGCAGTCGTCTCCATCATAACTTTGCGGAAGAACCGCAAAAAAACGATCCTCTGCAAGGGGAATAAAGTTATATCCGCAGGATTTGTCTTCACACGCAAAAATCAGATTATATTTTCCGCTTTTCATGCTGCGGTAAAGCTCCTGCCTTCCCACAACTTCCAGTTCTACAGTGATTTCGGGATGTTTTTGCGAAAAGAAACCGATCAGTTCCGGCATCCAGTTCTTCGCAATGCTGGCGTAAGCGGCAATATGCAGGATTTCCGCTTTCTTTTGCCCGATTTTTCCGGCCTCTCTTTCCAAATCCTGATAGGCATTCACGCATTTTCTGAGATACGGAAGCAGACTCGCGCCTTCGTCACTGAGCGCGATTCCCCGGTTGTTTCGCTCTGCAAGCTTTACTCCAAGTTCCTCTTCCAGACGCTGCAGAAGGTGTGAAAGTCCCGACGGTGTATATCCGTTTTTCTCGGCAGCCGCCATCAGACTCCCCGACTCCATTGCTTCCAGTAATATTTCAATTTTCTTTGCGTCCATACTGCCTCTTTATGCCTCCGTTCTGATGTGAATTTTTATCATATCAATATTATAAACTGTCGCTTCTCAACTTACAAGAAAAAGTGTACAATCAAAGCATAAATTTTCAGAAAACTTTAAGGAGGTGTCTGTCATGATCGGAACCATTTACAATACAGCCATGATTATTATCGGAAGCATCGTCGGAAGCTTCCTGAAAAAAGGACTTAAGGAAAAGCAGCAGACCGTGCTTTTCGATGCGATGGGGCTTGCCGCCTGCGGAATCGGCATCAATTCCATCGTCAACAACATGCCGGACAGTCAGTTTCCGGTTTTGTTCATCGTCAGCCTTGCGCTCGGCAGCATTGTCGGCACAAGCCTTGACATCGACGGTAAATTTCAAAGCCTTGTAGATAAAAAAGGAGGAAGCGGACTCGGACAGGGGCTTTCTACCGCGATTCTGCTTTTCTGCATCGGAACGCTTTCCATACTCGGGCCGATTCAAAGTGCAATATACGGAGACGAAACCTTTCTCTTTACAAACGGAACGCTTGACCTTGTAACCTCTATGGTTCTGGCATCCACCTATGGCATCGGAATCGCAGCTGCCGCGGTTGTTCTTTTTCTGTGGCAGAGCGGAATTTACCTCGGTGCTGGATTCCTTGCGGAATTTATTTCCGACCCGTTTATGACAGAGCTTTCGATTGTCGGCGGCTTTCTGATTGCGGCCTCGGGCATTTCGATTTTGAAAATCAAGGACTTTAAGACGATGAACCTGCTCCCTTCCCTGCTCGTTCCCGTGCTGTTTTTCCTGATAAAAAGTATTTTTTAGAAAAAATGGGGCTCATGAGAGCCCCTGTCAATTCATATCAAACTTCTTATATGTGGATTCAAAATCTTAATATAAGTTCCTTTCATCCCGAGTGACTTTGTCTCGAGAATCCCCGCGCTTTCAAGCTTCTTAAGCGCGCTCACGATGACCGAATTGGTCAGTCCGTATTTTGCTGCGATTTTGCTTGCCACGATAGTTCCTTCGTCTTCCATCATCTCGCGCAAAATTCGGTCGAGTGCGTCCTTTTCCGAATGCGAAAGTGTGCAGAACGCCATGTCAACTGCCATTTCCAGCTTCTTCTCATTCTCAAGCTCACGCTGGAGATTCCTTTGGATTTCCAAGCCGACAACCGCCGCCGCATATTCTGCAAGCACGATTTCTTCATCGGTAAACGGTTTGTGATATTTTGCCAGTAAAATGGTCCCGAGGCGCTTGCCCCCGCAGACAGCCGGCACGAAAGTGTGGTACTTGTCCATCATCCCGTAGTCCTTGCCAAAAAACGGAATTAAATCCCGTCCAATCAAATTGGCTTCCGTCTTTTCAATCTGCAAAAGCCCTAAATTGTCGCTGTCCGTAATCTTCTCAAAACCAAGCTCATCCTCGAAAGTCGATTTGTCCGAAGCCTCCGTATACGCGCCGCCCAGAACGAAGCCGTGGCGGTCGATTACATAAAAGTTCGTGTTGATAACCTCACTCAGCATTTTGCTCAGCTCCGCGTAGGACAGCTTTCCTGTGGTGCTTTCACTCAGAACCCAGTTGAGCTTTCTGATTTTCTCTAAAAATTCTTTTCCCATTTCTTTAAACCTCGACCCGAGCACGCGGCTCGGGTCTTGTGTTGTATACAGTTATAAAATATATTTATCCAGATCTTCGGCATGAATCGTTTCTTGGAATTTGTCCTCTACGTATTTCTGGTCGATGACGAGTTTTTCTTCTTTCATCTCCGGAATGTTGAACGAAATGTCTTCCAGAAGTTTTTCGAGTACCGTGTGCAATCTTCTTGCGCCGATGTTTTCCGTCTGTTCGTTCATAACATAGGAAATCGTTGCAAGCTGGTCGATGGCGCCTTCCGTAAATTCCACTTCAATTCCTTCTGTTTCCAGCAAAGCCTTATGCTGCTTGATTAAAGCGTTTTCAGGCTTCGTAAGAATCTCCACGAAATCCTCTTTTGTCAGGCTGTCAAGCGTAACGCGAATCGGGAAACGACCCTGAAGCTCCGGAATCAGGTCCGTCGGCTTTGCGATATGGAATGCGCCTGCGCCGATGAAAAGAATGTGGTCGGTACGAACCGGACCGTATTTCGTGTTGATTACGCTACCTTCCACGATCGGAAGAATATCTCTCTGCACACCTTCTCTGGAAACATCCGCGCCGGAGCTCATGCGGGAACCGGAGGCAATCTTGTCGATTTCGTCGATGAAGATAATGCCGTTCTGCTCTGCATTTTCAATGGCTTCGTCCGTCACCAGATCCATGTCGATAAGCTTCTGCGCTTCCTGCTCGCGGAGAATCTTTCTTGCATCCTTAACCTTGCAGTTTTTCTTCTTGGTTTTCTGCGGCATCATATCGCCGAAAATATTTCCGATTGCGATGCTCATCCCTTCATTGCTCATGTCAAGCTGGTTGCCCTTCGGCGTATCGGTCACTTCGATTTCCACATACTGCTCTTCCAAAAGTCCCTGACGCAGCTGCTCTCTGACCTGCTGCCTTGCCATTTCCACGCTGTTGTCCTCAGGCGCAGCCTCTTCCTTCGCTGCCTGACTGTCAAGATACTGCTGCTTCTGGCTGGTGTATCCTCCGCTGTTCATCAGAAAATCAAACGGGTTCTTAGGCTGTCCCGGCTTTTTCTTGTTTTTTCCCGGAATGATTGCCTCTACCAGTTTTTCTTCTACAATCTTGTCCGCAACCGAATATTTTTCCTCGAGTTTGCTCTGCTTCGTCACACGCATGGAAGCTTCCACAAGGTCTCTGACCATGGAATCCACATCTCTGCCGACATAGCCGACCTCCGTGAACTTGGTAGCCTCAACCTTAACAAAAGGCGCGTCCATGAGCTTTGCGAGTCTCCTTGCGATTTCCGTTTTACCGCAGCCCGTAGGACCCATCATCAAAATGTTCTTCGGTGTGATTTCTTCTCTCATTTCCTCCGAGAGAAGGCTTCTTCTGTATCTGTTTCTGAGGGCGATTGCGACGGATTTCTTCGCTTCGTTCTGCCCGATGATATATTTGTCAAGCTCCGCAACGATTTCCTTGGGAGTCATACTATACAATTTACTTGCCATCTTTTATCCCCCTTATAATTTTTCCACTGAAATATTGCTGTTCGTGTATACACAGATGGAACTTGCAATACGCAGAGACTCCCTTACGATTGCTTCTGCATCCATATCAGTATTATTGAACAAAGCATTTGCCGCTGAATATGCAAAATTGCCGCCCGAGCCGATTGCTACGAAATCCTGATCCGGCTCGATGACCTCTCCGTTTCCGGAAATGACGAGCATATTGTCCTTATCCGCCACGATCATCAAAGCTTCCAGGCTTCTCATTCCCTTATCGGAGCGCCAGATCTGAGCTAAATCAACCGCCGCTCTCTTGAGATTGCCTGAATGTTCGTCCAGCTTCTTTTCAAATTTGTCGGTAAGTGCAAACGCATCCGCCACCGAACCCGCAAAGCCTGTCACTACCGTATTTTTGTAAATCTTTCTGACTTTCTTTGCGCCGTTTTTCATAATTGTATGTTCACCCATAGTAACCTGGCCGTCACCGCCGATGCATATATCATCCGGTCCGCGTCTTACCGCACAGATTGTGGTTGCATGAAACTCTATCATTTCGTTACCTCCCCTATCACTCTTTATATCCACATTTAGCATTTGAACATGCGTATTTCGTGGTCTTTGTGTGTTTTTCCAGTAAAAGTTCTCCACATTCGGGACATTTTTTGTTTGTCGGCTTATACCAATATGCTCTGGTACATTCCGGATAACCGCTGCAGCCGTAGAAAATCTTTCCTGAACGGCCTCTCTTCGCAACGATATCTCTTCCGCAGTCCGGACATTTCACATTGATGGACTTCACGATTGCCTTGGTGTTTTTGCATTCCGGATAGCCGCTGCAGGCGAGGAAGTCCCCGAATCTGCCTGATTTGATTACCATCGGCTTTCCGCATACTTCACACACTTCATCGCTCGGTCTGTCCGGGATTTCAACGCGCTCAATTGCTTTGTCCGCAATGTCGAGCTCTTCTTTGAACGGTCCGTAGAAGTCTCTGATAATTTTCTTCCAGTCAAGATCCTTGGCTTCCACATCGTCCAGCTTGTCTTCCATTTCGGCGGTGAAGCCTGCATCAACGATTTCCTTGAAGTATTCTTCCATCAGACCCGTAACAACAAATCCGAGATCCGTCGGAACCAATACTTTTTTCTCACGAACGATATACTTGCGCTCGAGGATTGTGGCAATAATCGGTGCATAGGTACTCGGCCTTCCGATATTTCGCTCTTCCAGCTCTTTTACAAGACTTGCCTCGGTAAATCTTGCCGGCGGTTCCGTAAACTTCTGTTCCCCTTCCGCCTTCTCTGCTTTCAGTTCTTCTCCCTCTTCGATTTCAGGAAGAAGCTTATCCTTATCTTCCTCGAGGTTCGGTGCGTAAATCTTTTGATAACCGTCAAATACGAGCTTCGAGCCGGATGCCTTGAGGCAATAGTCACCGTTTGTGATATTAACCTGCATGCCGTCAAACACCGCAGCTGCCATCTGGCTGGCAAGGAATCGCGTCCATATGAGCTTGTAAAGACTGTACTGTTCCTTTGTCAAGGAATCTTTGATACTTTCCGGATCCAGCGTAATTCTGCTTGGCCTTATGGCTTCGTGTGCATCCTGGATGTCCTTTTTCTTATTTGTGTATATATTATTCGCCGCATATCTGCTTCCGAAGTTGTCTTCGATATACTGTTTTGCCATTGCCTTGGCTTCGGCGGAAATTCTTACGGAGTCCGTTCTGATGTAGGTTACAAGACCCACCGTGCCCTGTCCTTTTACTTCAACACCTTCATAAAGCTGCTGGGAAACCATCATTGTCTTTTTGGTGGTAAATCCCAATTTGTTGGCAGCATCCTGCTGCAGGCTGCTCGTCGTAAACGGCGCAAAAGGCTTGCGGCTTCGCTGTTTTTTGGTTATCTCGGATGCGATGTATCTTCCCGCTGCCAAATCCGACAGTATGCGGTCGGACTCTTCTCTGCTTCCGATTGCGATTTTCTTTCCCTTATATTCAGCAAGCTTTGCCGTAAAAGTCTTTCCTTTCTTGAAAGCAACGTTTATATTCCAGTATTCTTTCGGCTCGAAAGCCTTAATTTGGTTTTCCCTGTCGCATATAATCTTGAGCGCCGCGGATTGAACTCTTCCAGCACTCAGTCCCCGCTTTATCTTGCGCCAAAGGAGCGGGCTTATCTGATAGCCTACAAGTCTGTCCAAAACTCTCCTTGCCTGCTGTGCATCAACCAGCCGCAAATCGATCGGTCTTGGATTCTTTACCGCATTCTTGATTGCGTCTTTTGTAATTTCATTGAACACGATTCTGCACGGCGTATTTGCGTCGATTCCGAGCAGATATGCCAAATGCCATGAAATTGCTTCTCCTTCGCGGTCCGGGTCAGTTGCAAGATAGACTTTCTTAGCAGCCTTTGCTTCTTTCTTCAATTCCTTGATTAAGTCACCTTTGCCTCTGATCGGAATGTAATTCGGCTCAAAATCGTTTTCAATGTCGATTCCGAGTTTGCTTTTGGGCAGATCCCGTATGTGCCCCACTGATGCGATTACCTTATATGATGAACCTAAATATTTGCCGATTGTCTTTGCCTTGGACGGCGATTCCACAATCACGAGAGTTTTCCCCGGTGTGGCTTTTTTTGTCTGCGTTTTTGCAGTCGTTTTTGCAGTTGCCATTTTTCCTCCAAAATTTCTTTTCTTATAAAAACATATAATAGTATGAAATTTAAAATTTTGCAACAAAAATTTTCCCGAAACTGTAAGTAACCAGTCCTTTTATTTCCAAAACACCCACAATTCCGTTTATGTAAAAGGCATCCTTCTGCAATTTTCGGCACAAAAAATCGACGGTTGTTTCTCCGTTTGCTTTCACAATTTCAAATACCATCGCCTCGTCCCTGCCCAGAGTTTCCATCTCCTCCGGCGTGCTTTTGAGTGGTATTCCCAGTTCTGTAAAAATATCATCGATCACCGCGATAGGCCTTGCACCGTCCATAAGCAGTTTGTTGCTTCCCAGGCTGCAAAAGCTGCTTATGTTTCCGGGCACGCTGAACACCTCTCTGCCCTGCGACGCGGCAAGTTCTGCGGTTATAAGTGCACCGCTTCCGGTTCCTGCTTCCGCTACCACCACGGCTTGGGAAAGGCCGGATACAATCCGGTTTCTGCGCGGAAACATGTATGGCATGGGCGCCTTCCCCGGCTCAATTTCGGAAACAATCAGCCCTTTTTCTTTTATTTCTTCATATAAACTGCGGTTTGATGCCGGGTAGCAGACATCCGGTCCGCATCCGAGAACGGCAATCGTTTCCCCGCCGTTTCGCAAAGCACCTATGTGTGCAAAAGAGTCGATCCCCTTTGCCATGCCGCTCACGGTTACAATCCCGTTCTGTGCCGCCGTCTTTCCGATATTCATGGCTGTCTGCTTTCCGTATTCGGTACATTTTCTTGAGCCTACCACAGCGATGCAGGTTTTTTTCATCAGCGATATGTTTCCGATGCAGTAAAGCGTTTCCGGAGCATCCTCAAGCGTGCTTAAACTTTCCGGGTAATCCCTGTTCCCTTTTTTTACAGTAATTATCTTATTAATTTCCTCCATAATTATTCCCCGTTTTTCCAATTTAAAAATTCGTATATCCAAGTGCCGCCGAAAGATGCGAAACTTCGATTTCGTTACTTCCCCTGACATCCGCAATGGTTCTTGCGGTTTTCAGTATTTTGTGATACCGTCTCGGGCTCAAATTCTGTTTTTCATAGATTTTTTTCATAAATGCGGTCTCTTTCCTGCCGAGCTCGCAAAACTCCTTTAAATCGCTTTCCTGCATCTGTGCGTTGAGACTGAGCCTGCGGCCGCAAAACCGCTTTTCTTGAATCTCCCTTGCGCGCAAAACACGCTCTGCCATTTCCTCCGTGGACTCCGACGCTGTTCCGGTTAATGCTCTGTAATCAACCCGGTTTATTTCCAGAAACATGTCGATTCTGTCCGCAATCGGACCCGAAAGTCTTCCCCTGTATTTTTCGATTTCCGTCTGCGTACAGCTGCACGCTTTGTCCGGGTCACCCCAATATCCGCATTTGCAAGGGTTTGTTGCCGCAACAAGCGTAAATCGTGAAGGAAAAACATAGTTGTTTCCTCTGCGGTGGATAGTCACCCTGCCTTCTTCTATCGGCAGGCGCAGCAGTTCGATTTGGCTGCGGGAAAACTCCAAAAATTCATCCATAAAAAGAATCCCGTTGTGTGCAAGTGAAACTTCACCCGGAAGCGGCTGCACTCCGCCCCCCAAAATAGCTGCACGGCT
>ERZ779889.3369-NODE-3369-length-11749-cov-27.668291_pt1 | contig 11749 bp, 6 predicted proteins | sample MGYA00511030_ERZ779889 | MGnify/ENA primary metagenome ERZ779889 (study PRJEB29588, sample SAMEA2160616) | human gut metagenome | biome: human gut; feature: human-associated habitat; material: faeces | place: Denmark | collected 2008/2010 ...
TGTTGTTAATTTTGCCATTTTAATTTCCTCCATATTTTCTATTTTTTCCATATCATCAGAAACGGTTTTGCTGCAAAAATTGCTTTTTTGAAAACAGTTTCTTATTTGCAGGTACTGTACTCTGCGGAGATCTTTGCGTCCTTTGCTTTTACGCCCTGTTCCATGTCAGCCTTCATCTGTTCCAGCTTCGCGTCAATTGCCGGATCAGAGAGCGCCAGCATCTGGGCTGCGAGAATTGCAGCGTTTGCGGCACCGTCAATTGCAACTGTTGCAACCGGAATGCCCTTGGGCATCTGCACGATGGAGAGCAGCGAGTCCAGACCGTTGAGCGCGCGCGACTTCACGGGCACGCCCACCACCGGCAGCGTCGTCATCGCGGCGACCATGCCCGGCAGATGGGCCGCACCGCCCGCTCCGGCGATGATGACGCCCAGACCGCGGCTGCGGGCCGTCTTGGCATATTCGCACAGCAAATCGGGCGTACGGTGAGCGCTCACCACCCGCTTCTCGTACTCGACGCCGAACTGCTCGAGCATGGCCACGGCATCGGCCATCACCTCGTAGTCGCTCGTCGAACCCATAATAACTCCGACCTTCATAGTTTATCTGTTTTTATCTGTAAATCAACTCCAAAGCCCGGCACGCCTCCCGGTCGTGCGCCCCCTTCGGCGGCGCTCCGACCCGGGAACAGGGCCGGGAGATACAAAAACAGACCGCCACAACATATCTGTCATGGCGGTCCTATCTATCCGCACAGAGTGCAGGCCGCTTGCCGCTCCTGCCCCGCTGCGCTCGTGGTCCGGTCAATCCGGTGCACCCGGGAGTGAAGAACAGAGCTGCCGCCCTGTCGTCTCCTGCGCCCTCGCCGGTCGTTATTGCCGATTCGTGTCATGAATTCGTCCGGATAAACCTGTCAATGGTCAAAACAACGTTACAAAAGTACGGTTTTCCGGACAACTTTCAAAATAACGGCACAGATTCTATCGACAAATTATCGACAATCTTCGCGGCTGAACGAGTAGGGAGCGTCCTCCTCGGCCGTTCCGCGCGTGGTGACGGGCTCTTCGGACATCGTGAAGTGCAGCCGCGCCCCCCGCTCCAGCTCCGAATGGCGGAGGAAGTTGTGCCCGTAGGGCTTCCCGTTGAGCTCGGCCGAGGCGATGTAGCGGCGGGCAGGGCCGTTTCCTTCGGCCTCGATGACCAGCTGCGCGCCGTTCTCCAGCGTGACGGTCGCCCGCGGGAAGAGGGGCGAGCCGATAACGTACTCGTCCGAGGCGGGGCAGACGGGATAGAAGCCCAGCGCCGAGAAGACGTACCAGGCCGACGTCTGTCCGTTGTCCTCGTCGCCGCAATAGCCGTCGGGACGGGCCGAATATAGACGGTCCATCACCTCACGCGTCCACCACTGCGCCTTCCAGGGCTGGCCGGCGTAGTTGTAGAGGTAAATCATGTGCTGCGCCGGCTGGTTGCCGTGGGCGTAGTTGCCCATGTTGGCCACCTGCATCTCCGTGATTTCGTGAATCCGGAAGCCGTAGTAGCTGTCGTCGTAGACGGGCGGAACGACGAAGACCGAGTCGAGCATCCGCGCAAAGGCCTCGTGGCCGCCCATCAGCCGCGCGAGCCCCTCCACGTCGTGGAACACCGACCAGGTGTAGTGCCAGGCGTTGCCCTCGGTGAAGGCGTCGCCCCACTTGTAGGGGCTGAAGGGGCTCTGGAACGAGCCGTCGGCGTTGCGGCCGCGCATGAGGTGCGTCTCGGGGTCGAAGACGTTGCGGTAGTTCTTCGCACGCAGCGCCCAACGCACCTGCTCTTCGGCCGGGCGGCCCAGCCGCTTGGCCGTCTGGAGGATGCACCAGTCGTCGTAGGCGTACTCGAGCGTGCGGGCCACGTTCTCCGGGATGTTGACGTCGTAGGGGACGTATCCCAGCTCGTTGTAGTACTCATGGCCCCAGCGGCCCGACGACGAGACCTCGGGATGGACATGCTCCGTGGCGTAGACCATCGCCTCGTAGAGCTTCGCCAGGTCGGCCGAGTCGGTAACGATGCCCTTGACCACGGCGTCGGCTACCACCGAAGCGGAGTTGTTGCCCACCATGCAGCCGCGGTGGCCCGGGCTCGCCCACTCGGGCAGCAGCGCATTCTCGCGCGCCACGTTGGCCAGTCCGGCCTGAATCTCGGCGTTGACCGAGGGGTAGACCAGGTTGAGCAGCGGGAAGAGGCAGCGGAACGTATCCCAGAAGCCGGTATCGGTGTAGAGATAACCCGGACGCACCTCGCCGTTGTAGGGGCTGTAGTGGACGGGATTCCCCGCGGCGTCGATTTCGTAGAACTTGCGCGGGAAGAGCGTCGAGCGGTAGAGGCACGAATAGAAGGTGCGCATCTGCTCGTCGCTGCCCCCCTCGACGCGAATGCGGCCCAGGACGTCGTCCCAGCGCTGCTGCGCCTTGGCCGTCACCGTCTCGAAGTCGTCGCTGCCCAGCTCGCTCTCGAGGTTGCGCACGGCCTGCTCGGGGGAGATGAACGACGAGGCGACGCGCACGTTGACCTGTTCGCCGCGCCGCGTGGCGAAGTGCACCTTGGCCACGGCATGCTCCCCCTCGACGCGCTTGCCGCCCTCGGGATAGAGCACGCGGCTGCCCGCCTTGTAGTCCGACGGCGAGTCGGTCAGCTCGATGCCCGAGAAGGGCTTGTCGAAGCGCAGGACGAAGTAGTTGCGGAAGTTGTCGGGCACGCCGCCGCTGTTGCGCGTCGTATAGCCGGCCAGCGTGTGGTCGTCGACCATCTCGATGCTCGACCCGCGGTCGAAGGCGTCGACCACCACGCCCGACTCCTCCGATTCGGGGAAGGTAAAACGCAGGATGGCGGCCCGCTCGGTGGGGGCCACCTCGGCCTTGACGTCGTGGTCGGCCAGGTAGACCGAGTAGTAGTAGGGACGCGCCTGCTCGGACTGGTGCGAGAACCAGCTCTGGCGCGACTCCTCGTCCAGTTTGTCGTTGCCGCGCACGGGCATCACCGCGAACTGGCCGTAGTCGTTCATCCACGGCGAGGGCTGGTGCGTCTGCTTGAAGCCCCGGAGCGTATGGGCCCCGTAGGTGTAGGTCCACCCGTCACCCATGCGGCCCGTCTGGGGCGTCCAGAAGTTCATGCCCCACGGCAGGGCGATGGCCGGATAGGTGTTGCCGCCCGACAGCGAATAGTCGGACTGCGTCCCGACGAGCGTCGAGACATACTCCGAAGGGCGGACAACCTCCTCCGCGCTCCGCGACGGAGCGCAGCAGGAGGTTGCAGCCATTGCGAGCACCGAAAGTGCCCAGAAGATGATTTTCATCGGCAGATGTCGATTCGTTTAGCGTTCATTCAGAGTTCATACCATACCTTCGGCTCGGAGCCCATCTCGAACTCCAGCACACCGCCCCGCGCCAGCGACTCGAAGTCGATGCAGGGCTTGTCGTACTCCTCGCCGTTGAACCGGACGCTCTGGATGTAGCGGTTCTCGGCCGAGTTGTTGTGGGCCACGATTGTCAGCAAGCCGTCGCGCACCTTCAGCTCGGCACGGTCGAAGAGCGGCGAACCGAAGAAGTAGCGGCCGCCGGCCGGCTCAACCTGATACATGCCCAGCGACGAGAGGATGTACCATGCCGACATCTGACCCGCGTCCTCGTTGCCCGAGAGTCCGTCGGGCTGGTCGTGGTAGAGCGTCTTGAGCACTTCGCGCACCTTGTCGGCCGTCTTCCAGGGCTGGCCAATCATCGTATAGAAGTAGAGCACGTGGTGGCTCGGCTCGTTGCCGTGGGCATACTGTCCGATGAGGCCCGAGATGTCGGGCGATGCGGCGCCGGCGAGCTCCGAGCTGACCGTGAAGAGCGAGTCGAGCTTGGCGGTGAAGGCCTCCTTAGAGCCGAAGCACTCAATCAGACCCTCGACGTCGTGGGGCACCAGCCACGTATACTGCCAGGCGTTGCCCTCGCAGTAGTCGTCGCCGCGGTGGATGGCCGAGAAGGGGTCGAACGGCGTACGCCAGCCCCCCTTCGAGTCGCGGCCGCGCAGGAAGTGCGTCTCGGGGTCAAACAGGTGGCGGTACGACTTGCTGCGGTCGAGGAAGTAGGCGTAGTCCTCCTCCTTGCCCAGCTCGCGGGCCACCTGGGCCACCGACCAGTCGGCAATGGCATATTCGAGGTCGAAGGCCACCGCCTCGTTGTAGAGGTCGCAGGGGATGTAGCCGTACTGCATGCGCAGGTCCATACCCCGCTCGGGAACCATCGCCGAGGCCTTCAGCGCCTCGTAGGCCTCCTCACGGTTCGGCACGTAGCCCTTCAGCACGGCGTCGGCCAGCGCGCAGATGCCCGGATTGCCCACCATGCAGTCGGTCTCGTTGCCCACCAGGTGCCATACGGGCAGCTTGCCCTGCTGCTTGTAGATGTCGACCATCGTTGCGGCGATGTCCTGCATCCGGTCCGGATGGATGAGCGTCATGAGCGGCTGTGCGGCACGGTAGGTGTCCCACAGCGAGAAGGTCGTATAGATGTGCGCACCCTCGGCGTTGTACGTCTTGCCGTCGGCGCCGCGGTAGTCGCCGTTCACGTCGCAGAAGGTCGAGGGGACAATCATCGTATGGTAGAGCGCCGTATAGAAAATCCGGCGGGCCGACGAATCGGCCGTCTCGATGCGCACACGGCCCAGCTCGTCGTTCCAGGCCGCATCGGCAGCCTGTGCCGTGGCCTCGAAGTCCCAGCCCGGCAGCTCGGCGGCGAGGTTCTCCTTCGCATTCTCGACCGAGACGGGCGAGATAGCCACCTTGAGCAGCAGCTCCTCACCCTCGGTGGTTGCGAACGAGGCACGGCCGTACATGTTGTTCTCACCCTTGAGCTCGAACGAGGTGAAGGGCTTCGAGAATTCGGCCGCAAAGTAGATTTTCTGGTCCTTGGCCCAGCCCGTCGAGTAGCGGTAGCCCGTCACGACGCGGTCGCCCTCGGCCTCCATGTGGGTCTCGGTAGCCTTGTCCCAGCAGCCGCCGTTCTTCAGGTCGATGACCACGGCCGCCTCGTCCGATGCGGGGAAGGTGTAGCGGTGCAGACCCACGCGGTTGGTCGCCGTCAGCTCGGCGTCGATGCCGTAGCGCAGCAGGCGCGTGCGGTAGTAGCCCGGGCGGGCCACCTCGTCGGCATGGCTGAAGTAGGACCAGAGGCCCGACTGCGGCTCATCCTCCGTTCCGCGGGCGTAGGTCACCTCGCCGATGACGGGCATCACCGTCACGTCGAACAGGTCGCCGATGCCCGTACCGCTCAGGTGCGTGTGCGAGAATCCGATGACCGTCGTGTCGGATACGTGGTAGCCCGAGCACCAGTCCCACGTCTGGGGAATACTGGTGGAACCGAGCTGTACGGCGCCAAAGGGGACGTTGGCGCCCATGAAGACGTGGCCGTGGCCGCCCGTGCCGATGCGCATGTCGACCCACTGCGTCAGCGACTCGCTCTGGGGAGCCTTGCCGCAGGCGACCGCCGCTATTGCCGCGCCTATGGTGAAAATGGTTCTGAGTTTCATGGTCTATGGGGATGGTTTGGGGTTATAAAAACAATCTTAACGGTGCTCGTTGCTGAGGTCGAAGGTCAGCGTACCGCCCCGCAGCAGCTCCTCGTGGCTGATGCGGTACTTGCGGAGCGGTTTGCCGCCCAGCGACATCGAGCGGATGTAGATGTTGTCGGGAGCGTTGTCGCGCGTCTGGATGACCAGCTCGTCGCGCCCGTAGAAGCGCGGGTCGAGGCGGATGGTCACCTTGTCGAAGACGGGCGAAGTGAGCGTATAGTAGGGCTCGCCCGGACAGTCGGGATAGAGGCCCATCATCGAGAAGACAGCCCACGTCGACATTGTTCCCGTATCGTCGTTGCCGGGGATGCCGTCGGGCTCGGTGGTGAAGTACTTCGCCGTCAGACGGCGCACCTCGCGCTGCGTACGCCACTCCTCTCCCTTGAAGTAGCTGAAGAGGTAGGGATAGGCGATGTCGGGCTCGTTGGCCGGGTCGTAGAGGCCCGTGTCGAAGACCATCTGGAGCTTGTCGACGAACTTGCGCTTGCCGCCCATCAGTCGCGCCAGCCCCTCGACGTCGTGCGGCACGTAGAAGGTGTAGTTCCAGGCCGAACCCTCGTGGAAGCCCGGCGCTGCGGTGAAGTTCTCGCCCGCCTTCGGGTCGAAGGGGGTGAGGAACCGCCCCTCGAGCGTGATGGGGCGCAGCGTTCCGTACTCCTTGTCGTAGTAGTGGCGGTAGCCCAGCGAACGCTCGCGGAAGAGGCGGGCATCCTCCTTGCGGCCCAGCGAGTCGGCCAGACGCGAGAGGACATAATCGGCGATGTAGTACTCCAGGGCATGCGACACGGAGGCGTCGCCGGCCAGGTCCTTGGCATAGAAGCCCAGCGGCACGTAGCCCCGCTCGATGTAGGGGTCGATGTCGGGACGCAGCCGGTTTTCGGCTCCGGGCGTGGTCGCCGACTTGAGGAAGGCCTCGTAGGCGCTCTCCACGTCGAAGTCGCGCAGCCCCTTCATCCAGGTGTCGACGATGACCGGAATGGCCGGGTCGCCCTCCATGGTGAAGGTCTCGCGGCCGTAGAGCTCCCACTTGGGCATCCAGCCCCACTCCTTGTAGATGTCGACCATCGAGCGGACCATCTCAATCTGACGCTCGGGGTAGACCAGCGTCAGGAGCTGATGCACGTTGCGGTAGGTGTCCCACAGCGAGAAGACCGTATAGCGGTTGCCCTTCACGGTGCGGATTTCGGGACTCTCCATGACGGGGTACTCGCCGTTGACATCCTGCAGCAGATTGGGGTGGATGAGCGCATGGTAAAGACCCGTGTAGAAGACCTCGCGCTGCTCGCGCGTGCCGCCCTCGACACGGATGCGGCCCAGGTCGTCGTTCCAGCGCGCACGCGCCTCGGCGCGCACGGCGTCGAAGTCCTTGCCCTGCTGCTCGGCGTCGAGGTTCATGCGGGCGTTCTCCATCGAGACGAACGAGACGCCCATCTGCACCTCGATTTGCTCGCCCTCGGTCGTCCGGTAGGTGAACCACACGCCGATGTCGTCACCGGCCAGCTCCTTCGCATAGCGCGTATAGAGCTTGTAGCGACCGCTGTCCTTGTCCCACTCGGCCTCGACGCCCTGCTTCGGGGGCTGCATCTTCCAGTAGCCGACCGCCTCGGGACGCTTGTTGACACGCATGACGAAGTAAATCGGGAAGACCGCCTGCGGATTGTAGCAGAAGGTGCCCAGCAGCTTCGTCCCCTCGATTTCCGTATCGCTCACGCGGCGTACGAAGGCACCCGACTCGTTGGTCAGACCCTCGCCCAGGTTGAGCAGGATGTGGCTCTCGCCGGCCGGGAAGGTGAAGCGCGTCACGCCGCTGCGCAGCGTGGCCGATACCTCGGCCAGGATGCCGTACTTGTCCAGGAAGTTGGAGTAGTAGCCCGGCGAGGCCGTCTCGCGCGAATAGGTGCTGCCGTAGTTGTGGTAGTCCACATCGAGCGGGCCCGAGGTGGCCATCAGCAGCAGGGAGCCCATCTCGGGGCATCCCACGCCGCTGAGGTTCACGTGCGAAAAGCCGGTGAAGAACTTGTTGTAGTACTCGTAGGGCGTCGACCACCAGCGCGCGTCCTTGTCGTAGCGGTTCATATCGGAGCCCATCACGTTGAAGGGGGCCACCGACATCAGGCCGTTAGGGCAGACCGCGCCGGGGTTGGTCGTACCGAAGTTGGTCGTACCGATGAACGGATTGACGTAGTCGGCCGGTTCCTGCGCCGCAAGGGGGGCAACGGCAAGCGTTGCCGCCAGCGCCGCGAGCCAAAGCGTCCGTTTCATCGGCCTACAGGATTGAGTTCTTCTTCGTAAATTCGATGATTTCGGGGATGTAGCCGAATGCCAGGCCCGTCACCGTGTCGGCGCAGCCGTAGTAGACGGCCACGCGGCCCGTCTCGGGGTCATGCAGCGCCGCGCAGGGGAAGGTGACGTTGGGCACGTCGCCCATGCACTCGTAGGGCATCTGCGGCGTAATCAGATACGGGCCGCTGCGGGCCAGCACCTTCCAGGGCTGGTCGAGGTCGAGCAGCGCCGAGCCGAAGGCGTAGACATAGCCGTTGCACGAGCGCAGCACGCCGTGGTAGAAGAGCAGCCACCCCTCCGAGGTCTCGATGGGGATGGGGCCCGCACCGATTTTCATGCACTGCCAGGCGCTCACCTCGAATGCGGCGGGCGACATCACGTGGCGGTGGTGTCCCCAGTACTCCATGTCGGGGCTTTCGGAGTAGAAGATGTCGCCGAAGGGGGTGTGGCCCGTGTCGCTCGGACGCGACAGCATGGCGAACTTGCCGTTAATCTTGCGGGGGAACATCACGCCGTTGCGGTTGTAGGGCAGGAAGGCGTTCTCCAGCTGGTGGAAGGTCTTGAAGTCGGTCGTCCAGGCCACGCCGATGGTGGGGCCGTGGTAGCCGTTGCACCACGTCACGTAGTACTTGTCGTCGATTTTGGCCACACGCGGGTCATAGCCGTAGACCCACTCCCCCACTTCGGGGTCGGCACCCTCGAGGTGGAAATCCTCCTCCTCGATGTCCCAGTCGATGCCGTTGACCGAGAAGCCGACGTGAATCCGCATCCGGCGGTTGGTGTCGTCGCAGCGAAAGACACCCGCATAGTTGTACTTGCCGTTCTTGAAGGGAACGACCGCCGAGTTGAAGATGCTGTTCGAGGTCGAAAGCAGGTTGCGCGGGATAATCGGGTTGGCCGAATAGCGCCAGAGCACCTCTTTCGAGCCGGCGGGACGCTCCTCCCACGGCATGTCCGGAAGCGCCGGACCTGCGATTTTCAGATTGCTGTTCATGAATTTACGCTTGTTTATTGGTTATCTTTTCCTTTTTTCGAATCGTGTCGCCCGACTCATCAGTCGTTCTTCAGCTCCTCGTTCAGCTCGCTCGACGAAACCTCCTTGCCGTCGGGGTGGGTGAAGGGGACGAACCACGTGATGAGGAAGGCCGGAATGGTGGCGAACATCACGGCGATGAAGAAGAACTTGTAGCCCAACAGGTCGCTCAGGAAGCCCGAGGCCATGCCGGTGACCATCACCGAGAGGTTCATGATGCCCGAAGCGAAGGCGTAGTGGGCCATCTGGTGCTTGCCCGGGGCCACCTGCTGCATCATGAAGAGCGTGAGGCCCACGAAGCCGTAGCCGTAGCCGAAGTACTCCAGGACGATGCCGCCGCCCACCAGCCACATCGACGAGGGCTGGAAGAGGGCCAGCAGCGCATAGACCGCAAAGGGGATGTTGAAGATGCAGCAGAGCGTGAAGAGCGTCCGCTTCAGGCCGCGGCCCGCGATGAAGTATCCGGCCAGCAGCGAGCCCAGCAGGAAGGCGCCGGCGCCGAACGAGCCGTAGTAGAGGCCGATTTGCTGGTTGCTCAGCCCAAGACCGCCAATCGAGGTGTCGGCCTTGAGGAAGAGGGGGACAATCTTCATCACGAAGCCCTCGCCCAGACGGTAGAGGATGATGAAGGCGATGTAGTACCAGATGTGGCGCTTGGCGAAGAACGAGGTGATGACCTCCCGCAGGCCGTCGAGCCCCTCGCGCAGCGAGTGTGCGCTCGATGCGGGGGCGCCGCCCAGCGGCAGCACGCGGATGTGCCACAGGCCGGCGGCGACCATGATGGCGCCCAGAATCACCAGCACGATGGTCCACGCATGGCGGTAGGCCGCCACGTCGCTCGCGGCATCGGGGGCGAAGCGGTTGAAGAGCCAGCCGGCGAACCAGACCAGTCCGCCCGTGGCCACCAGCTTGGCCAGGTTGTAGAAGGCCCCCTGCCAGCCGATGTACTTGGCCTGGTCCTGCGTCGAGAGCTCCGACATGTAGACGCCGTCGGCCGCGATGTCGTGCGTCGCGCCGCTGAAGGCGATGACGGCGAAGATGGCAATCGTGATGGCAAAGAACGACGGCAGGTGGAGCGCCAGCGCACCCACGCCGAAGAGCACGCCGCTGGCCAGCTGCGTCAGCACGACGAAGAACTTCTTGTTGCGGAAAATCTCGAGGAAGGGGCTCCAGAGGAACTTGATGGTCCAGGGCCACATGATGAGCGAGGTCCAGAAGGCAATCTGCGCGTCGGAGATTTCAAGGTCCTTGAACATCACCGCCGAGACCATGTTGAGCACCACGAACGGGAGGCCCATGGCAAAGTAAAGAGTCGGAACCCACGCCAGAGGCGAGTGTTTCGTGGATTGGGCATGTACCGGTTTCATTCAGGTCTAAAGGATGTAGGTTTGTGGGGATAAAATCCGGGGACAAAGATACAAAAAATTCGGGAGTTTCACACATTCGGCCGGGACATTACGCAACGATTCCGCAGTGCCGCCACCCCGCGCCCCGCCGCCGGAAAAAGAGCGGGCGTCCGGCCGAAGACCGAACGCCCGCACCCTGCAAATCGGGTCGAAACACCATCAATCCACCCACACGATTTCCACGGACGACGTCGTGCCGCGGTAAACCACATCCTCGGAGTGCACGCCCCGCTTCAGGTAGAGAATATAACCTGCATAGGTAATGTACGAAACGTCGATGCGCTTGAGGTTGGGCACCTGCGTCATGTCGAACTTCGTGCAGACGCAGTTGTCGCCGGCCTTCACCTCGAGCGGCTGCGAGCTGATGAGGGTGAACTTCGGCGGATAGACCATCTCCCACCACTTCTCGCCGACCTGGAGCTTCGTTCCCGAGATGTCGACCAGCATCACCGGCGCATCGCCCAGGTTCATCAGCTCGACGGGGTTGGTCTCGAACTTCAGGTCGCTCAGCTTCGTGTTGGCCGAGAGGTCGACCTCCTTGACCATGTTGTTGGTGAAGTTGAGCGAGACGAGCTCCGTGAAGCCCTCGATACCCTTCAGGGACTCAATCTTCAGACCGCTGCAATCCATCTCCTGGAGCTCCATGCCGGCATCCGTGAGCTGGCACTTCGTGCCGTCGGCCGCCACGACATAGCCCTTCTGGAGCAGGAAGTTGCGGAAGGCCTCATCGGGCACGTCGACAATCGGAGCGTCCGACTCGACAATCTGCGAGATGTTCACGTTGGCCGTCGCACCCCCCTCGACCGCACGCAGCACCACCACGGCGTTGCGCGTCATCGAGGCTTCGTCGACCTCGAAGGTCTCGACCGTACGGCGCAGGGGACCCTCCCCCGCCGACTCCTCGCTCGACGTATGGCGGCACCACGAGGCAGCCTCGGCGGGAATCTCGACCGTATAGTCGACGTTGGCGTCGACCTGGACGGTAATGACGCCACCCTCGGGCTCGACCGGATAGGTGTCGGCGTCGACCAGAATCGCATCGTTCTGCAGCTGGGCCACGGTAATCTCACGCGTCTGGCCGCCCTCGCCCGTCACGCGCAGCAGACCCTCGCGGGCCGCATAGGTCGTATTCTCGGCCACGGTCAGATAGATGTACGAACGCTCGGGCATGCCGGCACGCGAAACGGGGGTCGTGTCGCTCACCCAGTCGCTGCACGACGGGTCTATCTCCCAGGTCAGGGCCACGTTCGCATCGATGCGGATGCGGAACTCGCCGCCGGCCGATGCCACCTCGTAGCGGTCCTTGTCGGCCTCGACCACCACGCCGCCCTCCTGGCTGACGGTCATCTTGCACGACTTGCCGCCGCTCATGAAGGTGTAGACCACGCTGCGGGCCTCGTAGCCGGTGTTCTCGTCGACGGTGAAGTGCACCTCGGCACCCGCC